>Ga0209017_10000219_pt1 | contig 58773 bp, 51 predicted proteins | sample YNPBryunderm2012_FD_185812 | JGI IMG/M metagenome (GOLD analysis project Ga0209017, IMG submission 185812) | Anoxygenic and chlorotrophic microbial mat microbial communities from Yellowstone National Park, USA - YNP Bryant MS undermat 2012... ... | reverse complement strand
GGGCGCTGGTGGCAATCCTAGAAAATTACCAGCAAGCAGATGGCAGCGTCCTGATTCCGGAGGTGCTCCGCCCCTGGGTCGGCAAAGAGCGGATCAGTCCCTGGCCAAGACAATAAATCAACCCTGTCTCCCGATTATTCGCGTGATCATCGATCATTCAACAGATCACGTCACGACGACCCACACGAATTTGGCACCTCCCAGGGGCATTTCCTAACCAGGCGACCCATTGTCCGTGGTCGGAAAGATCGATTCCTTCAGCTTGGGCTGCTTGCTGCAAATTTGTCTGTAAATCAGTTAAAAATTGCGTATCCATCAACTCCGGAAAATCCTTCAGATTGCGATGGAGGATCCGATACACTAACTTTCGCTCAGACAAAGGATATTCCAACATCATTCACTCGAAACCTTTCGCAGAAGTTCAACCCTTATTCAAGCACGGCGGCTTCCGGGCATGGACAAGCCGGTTGCAGGAAGTCGTGCGACTGCCCCAGTAATCTCCTTCAGGCCGGGAAAAGTTTGCTTACACTGCCGCGTACTTCTCACGATACTTATCGAGAAACACTTTGCTTTGTGCGGTGACATCCCAGGCATTCGGCCAGAAACAGAGATCGACGCACCACCAGTTGTGCGGTACGCCACAATGCTGTAAGGCCGGAATGAGCTTGTCGAAATCCAGGTGGCCGGTGCCGAAGGGATTGTGAGTACTGGTATTATGCTCGTTCAAGCTACCGTCAGAGTCGATGAGGTGAATGTGGGTAATCTTGCCGACGAGTTTGTCGAGCAGTTCCAAGGCACCGCCGGGAAGAACGTCTTTCTCCCCGGGCTGGTTGGCCCCGATAGCCGCGCACATGTGGGCGTGACAGGTATCGTAAAGGACTCCGAAGTTGGGATTGCCCTTGCTCCGCACCGCATCGACGAGTTTCAGGATTTCACTGGGCTTGTTAAAGAGAAACCCAGGTTCGAATTCCCAGCAGACATTCAGACCGTGATCAGCGGCGATTTTGCTGCATTTATCCCAGACGCTAACCAAGCGGTCAAAACCCCGTTCGGGGCCGAGTGCTTTGCCTTCTTCCGTGGAAAAGTAATTCGGTGCCAGCACAGTATCCACGCGAATGGTTTTCGCGTCCAAATCGGAAGCAAACTCGGACCATCCTAGAAACGCCGTGAGGTAAGAAACCGGATTTTCATCGAGAATCGATGTGCCGGGATGCTTAAAACTCCAGAGATCGACGGCGATCCCGGAGAGGGCCAGGCCATGATCGGCAATTTCTTTCTTGAGGCGTTGCCGATCCGCTTTCGTGGGATGACTGACAGGCGTGGGATGGACCCCGAAACTACCGAGTTCAACGCCGTCGTAACCGAGGTCGTGTAACTTGTGCAAGATTTGATGGAAGTCCGTGGTCGGCACTTCTTGATTGAAGAGGTAAGCCCAGCTGCCGATCGAAATTCGGGGTTTCATGATCAACATCCTCGGAATGGCGAAAAGACACTCTAATTTTATGACAACTCGGAATTCCTGGCAGCCGGCAAGTTGTCAGGAAATTGGCGGATGTCGGGGTCTGCCAGTCGTTTGCAGGCCGAGCGATCAAATTCAGCAGCGGTTGGAATGAGGCTTGTGCGTCATAAATCGCCCGATCGGACAAATTTTTCCGAAATTTGTCCCCGTGGCGCGCAAGTTTCACAGCGATTTGGCGAACATCTATGCGGGCGAGCGTGTCTGATCGCTGCAGAGCCGGACAGCTCGGTGCAGTCCGATAAGGAGGGTCCGATGGTGAGTTGCCGTGCAGGAAATTCTGAGCGTCGGTTGAGCCAAGCCGCTTGCCGAGCGCCGCAGATGGTGATTGGCGGCGGAATTCACCAGTTGCCGCCAAATGTTAGTCGCCAGCTTAGACTCCGGGGCTGGCAACTCCATGTGGCATCGGATGCCGCTGCTGCCCGACGGATGGCTCGCCAGCTTCAGCCCGAGGTCGTGGTGTTGCCGACGGCATCGACCGGGGAAAGTGCCATGCTCACTTGCGCAAAATTGCGGTACGAGCTGCCGGAAACTCGCCTTGTTGTGGTCGGACCCCAGGATGATGCACTCGCGCGATTTGCCCGATTCGCCGGGGCCAACGATTACTGGTGCGAATCATCCCCGCAGGCGTCCGTGAACCAGCTTCTTCACGATGATGGGACAATCGCCTGTTGATCGTACAAAAGTCCGGGGAGGCAAGGAATTCCTACAGACGCCCCCCGGACATGCTTAACTCAGGCTGCAGGTGCCGTCACTCGACTTCAAAAATCGCCTCAACTTCGACGGCGATGTTTCCTGGTAAAACATGCGCTGAGACGGCACTGCGAGCACCGATGCCCGCATCGTCTCCGAAGATGTCCCGCATCAATTCCGACCAGCCATTCATCACCTTCGGTTGATCGGTAAACTCAGCAGTGCAATTTACCCAGCCGAGCGTTTTGACCAGCCGTTTGACTTTGTCCAGCGAACCGAGGGTATTTTTCAGGGTAGCGAGAACCGCGAGCCCGACTTGTCGCGCGGCCTGTTGCCCTTCTTCAAGGGTCAGATCTTGTCCGACTCGGCCGGTCATCATCGTGCCGTCCGTTTTCAACGGGCCGTGACCGGAGACAAATAGCAACTGGCCGACCCGAACTGTCGGTTTGTACACAGCCATCGGTTTGGGCGGGGTCGGCAAACTCAGTTGCAATTCTTGCAAACGGGCTTCCGGGCTGGCTGCCATCATGATCTCCTTGAGTCCACGCGAAGGGGGAAAATTCGGTCATGGACTTGTCTTACCCCCTGACTCAATCACGGCAAGGAAGCGGAATTAATCCTCGCCTTGCGCTTTGGTGAATGCCGGGGCCCCCTCAAATTCTTGCAACTTTTCCAGATGCATCCAGCGGAACGTGCCGGCGATCTTGCTCAGCAACGCCATCAAATCCGCATCCGCCAGTTCACCAGCCGCATCACGCAGGATGAATCGGCAGCGGTAGTGATCGACATTGTCGATGATTGTCCCTTTGTCAGGATAAACCTGGGTTCCGCGGTTTGAGATCATTTTCAGTTTCAGCGTGGATCCTTCCGCCAGTCGTTCCAAGGTCGGGCCGATGGCCATCGGCAATTCGCCTGATTCGATGAAAATATCCGCGCCGATGACTCGTCGTGTCGCGGGGCGGACGGAGACTGGGTCGGCGGGAAGTTTCGGCATCTGAATCGGTTTGTATTGCCGAATTCGGTATTGTGTCGATTCTTTCCCCAGGTTGCGGATAATCTCGTCGGCGAACTCCGTCGTCTTGCCGGCTTTGCCGCTATCGTAACCGACCACGTCGCCCGTGCGGACTTTGCCTTCTTCCATGGTGACAAACAGCGCATGTTCCACCCGCTTGGCGGCGTCGAATTCGCCGAGGTGACGGAGCATCATGATTGCCGACCCGAGCACCGCCGTGGGGTTGATGACGTTCTTGCCGGCGTATTTTGGTGCGGAACCGTGAACGGCCTCGAAAATCGCCACTTCATTGCCGAGATTCGCGGACGGGGCAAAGCCGAGACCGCCAACCAGGGCCGAGGTCAGGTCGGAGATAATGTCGCCGTTCATATTCGTGGTGACGATGACATCGAACTGCTCGGGTTTTTTGACGAGTTGATGGGCACAATTATCGATGATGATGTGCCAGCTTTCGATGTCGGGATAGTCCTTGGCGATTTCCTCGAAGGTGCGTTTCAGGGTGCCTTCGGTCAGCTTCATGATGTTCGACTTGGTGGCGCAGGCGACCGATTTTCGACCCTCAGCTCGGGCGAATTCGAAGGCCAATCGCACAATCTTTTCGCAGCCTTTACGGCTGATCAGTTTCAGGCATTGTGCCACGCCCGGGGTTTGCATGTGTTCGATCCCGGCATACAAATCCTCGACATTTTCCCGGATCACGACCAGGTCGATGCCACGACCACTGTAGGGGGTGGTCACCCCGGGAAATTCCCGCACGGGGCGGATGTTGGCATACGTTTCGAAGAGCTTTCGAAGCGTTACGTTTGCCGACTTCTCGCCGTAGCCCACGGGCGTTCCCAGCGGCCCCTTCAAGACGCAGCGGGTTTTGTGGATACTGTCGATCGTCTCTTGCGGTACACCCGAAGCGATCCCTTGCTTGAAGACGCTTTCCCCGGCGTGGCGAACTTCCCAGGCCACCTTCGCCCCGCTCGCCTCGATGATCCGCCGGGTTGCCTCAATGCATTCCGGGCCGATGCCATCCCCGGGAATCAGTGTCACCAGCCGCTTGCCATCTTCCGTCATCGCCATGATCTCGCCCTTTCGGTCCAGAAAACGACAAAATTTGCCTGCGTTCGAGGAGTTCTAGCTTTTCCTCCGCATAAGTAAACACTGTTGCTGTGGAGATCTCGATTTTGTCAGGTCGCCTCGGCCAAACAAAATTGCGAGATCATTAATAAATCAGTCAAATCGATCTGTCTGAATTTTGAGCGTATTTTCACAAACGTTCGAAACCCAGGACATTGAGCGGATTTTTTGGTGCAACTCCTCCCGGGAACGATGTGTCATTCCCATCGAAATTTTTGTCGCAAGCATAAAAATTCGTCAGGCCAGTAATTGAATAAGCCGCATCACCTGGGAATCCGATCATGATTCAGCTGGCCTGCGAGAAAAAATCGGTTTCTCCTCGAGCATTAACATGATAATGCATTTTCCGATTCAACTATCGCTGTCGGTGTGCTTGCTCCGCACGGCTACTCCTGTGATCTCTTTGACGACCGCATCCAGCAACAGTGCACCGCTTTCGATCAATCGATGGCGCCCTGGCTTGATTCAATCACGACCTCGGGCCACGTTGCTGCTCTGCGCTAGGCAATATACTCGGTGGGTATCGGAACATTCTTCAGACGGACCAAGATCAGATTGTTGACAAAGATTATTCGTGGTAGCAGGGAACCCTGGCCCACGGAATCTTTGTCAAAACGAATCACAGGTTGGCTGATCTCGGCTTCGATCTCGCCGCGGGATTTTCCCCGGCCATGGTAGATTGCCCGCCAATGTTGTCGGCAACGTCACCAGCAAGGGCTGACTCTGCTGATTATCCGGTAACCGCTCCTTCAGCCGCCGAATGTACGAGCCGTGCATATTTCGCCAGCACCCCGCGTTCGACCCGTAATGGTGGCTTGACCCAGGCCGCTTTCCGACGGGCAAGTTCTTCATCGGTCACATGAAGAGTAAGTAATTTGTTGTCGCCGTCGATCGTGATCGTATCTCCTTCCTGAACCAGGGCAATCGGTCCGCCGACCCAGGCTTCCGGGGCGACATGCCCGACCACCAGACCGTGAGTTCCGCCACTGAAGCGGCCATCCGTGATCAGCCCGACCGATTCACCCAGGCCCTGGCCCATCAGCGCCGCCGTTATCGACAGCATCTCTCGCATGCCAGGTCCGCCGACCGGACCTTCGCCACGAATCACCACCACATCGCCAGGGGCGATTCTTCGCGCTTGAATCGCCTGGAAGCAGGCCTCTTCGCCGTCAAACACCTTGGCGGGGCCGGTAATGTGCCGAACCTTTAGCCCGGCGAGCTTGGCCACAGCCCCTTCCGGGGCCAGATTTCCATACAAAATCGCAATGTGTCCGTGATCGAAGAGCGGGTTGGACAAGGGCCGGACCACGGTTTGCGAAGCGGCATAAACACTGGCAACGTCCGCAAGATTTTCGGCCAAAGTTTTGCCTGTAACGGTCGGGCAATCGCCATGGAGCATGCCGGCATCCAGCAGCGCCTTTAACACGGCCGGTGTGCCACCGACCCGGTACAGATCATACATGACATATTTGCCGCCGGGCTTCAGATCGGCCAAGTGAGGCACCCGAGCACCGAGCCGGTCGAAATCGGCCAGCGACCAGTCGACCCCCGCTTCCCGGGCGATCGCCGTCAAGTGCAGTACTGCATTCGTGGAGCCGCCGAGTGCCAGCACCAAGGTGTAAGCATTTTCCAGTGACTTGCGAGTAATAATATCTCGAGGACGTAGATTCGCCTCGATACAGCGGACGACCGCTTGCCCGGCACGGTAGGCTTCTCGTTCTTTGGCGGCGGAGACTGCCGGATTGCTGGCATCGCCTGGCAGGCTGAGTCCGAGGGCTTCGATTGCTGAGGCCATCGTATTGGCCGTGTACATGCCGCCACACGAACCGTGCCCGGGGCAGCTGGCACATTCCACTTGGTAGAGTTTGCGTTCGTCGATGATGCCGGCCTGAAATTTCCCCACGGCTTCAAAGATGGACACGATGTCGACATCCTCTCCGTCGGGGCCGACACCGGGCAAAATGCTGCCACCGTAAACGAAGACGCTGGGAATATTCAGCCGGGCCATGGCCATGACGCAACCGGGCATATTTTTATCGCAGCCGCCGATGGCTAAGAGGCCATCGTGATTCATCGCCCCCGCCACGGTTTCAATGGAGTCGGCGATCACTTCTCGGGAAACCAGTGAGTAACGCATGCCGAGGTGACCCATGCTGATTCCGTCGGAAACCGTGGGTGCACCGAAGGTTTGCGGCACTCCACCGGCCGAGCGAATCCCTTCCCGGCCCTTGATAGCCAGGCGATCGAGGTGGGCATTGCAGGGGGTGATATCGCTCACGAGGGAAGCGATGCCGACGATCGGTTTTGTAAAGTCATCGTCCTGGAAACCGACGCTGCGTAGCATAGCTCGGTTCGGTGCCCGACCGGGTCCGGCCGTGGTCAACAAACTTTTTCGTGAGGGTGTCTCCGCCATCGGGAACTCCTAAAGTCTTTGATGCAGCTACAGTAAGTTGTCGTAGATTTCGACACGGGGGCAAGAAGCACAAAAAAAGTTGCCAAGTTGTTTGCATGCAGGCCAGACGTGAACTAGAAAAACGTTGTCGTCGGGTAACAGCGATGTTGAGGATAAGGTTAACCGTGTGGTTAACCAGTCATCGCGACCGGCGTAGGTTTACATTCGGGAGTTTCCCATGAACAAGTTCGTTGCGAAGGTTTCTAGCTTCCTCCGCAAGGAAGACGGCCCGACGGCGGTCGAATATGCCGTCATGCTGGCTCTTATCATCGTCGTCTGCATCGCCGCGATTACCGCCCTCGGCACCAACGCGAATGCGACCTTCTCCAACGTGTCCAGCGCGATCGGCAGCACCTCCGGCGGTGGCGGCGGTGGTAGTGGTAACTAAGCTTTACGCCATGATTTGAGTTTCCACACATACCAGCCGGTTACGCCGGCTGGTTCTTTTTTCACGCGCTTTTCAATGCTTCCCGAATCAACAACTCTACCAGTTCATCCGTCGCGTTTTCCGGCACCTCAATGCGTTTGCCATCGCGGCCAATCAGGACCATCATCGGCGTGTATTCGACGCCAAACTTTGACATGACTGTATCGGCATCGGCTTGCTCGGCAGCGACAAAATGAGTCATGCCTCGGGCTGCCACTTTCTCCAAAAATTCTTTGACTTTCTCAACATTTTTGGCATCGTTCGGATCGATACTGTAAGTGAATACCATCAAGCCATCCGCAGCATATTTGCGATGAATCTCCACGAGATGCGGAAATTTTTTACGGCACGGCGAACACGCTAAGAACCAGAAATCGATCAGAACGACCTTTCCCTTCTGCTCTGTGAGAGCGTCGTGAAATCCGCCGGCTGAAATCGGCAGGAATTCAATGGGGGCCGGGGCGGCGGCGGCTATCGTTGCCGTCGTGGTGACCGACGGTGGCACCGTGGAGCTCGCTGGCGTTCCGCTGCTTCCCCCGCATCCGAACAGGCTTATCAAACTGCCAGCCACAAGGCATCCCATCAAAAGGCGTGATTGCCTGATCTTTTCCATCATCACCGGCTCCTAGGAAAAATCTCAACATTCAAGTTTCCGACCGCTGACACTCATCATTTTCCCAGGACAGTCAGGCGTCAACGCGAGCTCGGAAGTTCTCCGGGAAAAGTTTTTTGCCCAGTGATTGCTCGGGCATCGCGGGTTTGCGACAATCAATCGATGTTTCTGCTGGATCACTGTCGTGGAACTTCGAGGATGGATCGCCGATGGTACGCTTGCTGGTTGCGGGACTTTCCCCCGTGATTCTTCTGCTGGCTCCAGTTTATGCCCAGCCTTCGAACCCGGCGAAGCCGATTCCTGAGGGAGTTGAACAGATCGCCGAGCTGGTCTATGTCGAACGGCCGACCGGCCCGTTGAAACTTGATTTGTACCGGCCACGGCAGCCGGCTGATAAACCGTGGCCCGTCGTCGTCTGGATTCATGGTGGCGGCTGGAAGCAGGGGAACAAGTTTCCCTGTCCAGCGGCTTGGCTTGCGACACAAGGCTATGCGGTCGCCAGTATTCAGTATCGTCTGTCCACTGTGGCAAGGTGGCCCGCTCAGATTGAAGATTGCCGGGATGCTGTTCGTTGGCTGCGACAGCACGGGGCAAAATATCAGTTGCAAACGGAACGTATCGGAGTCTGGGGTGGATCGGCTGGCGGGCATCTTGCAGCCATGCTCGGCACCTTATCTCCGCCGCCGAAAGAGCCCGTATCGAGTCGGGTTCAGGCCGTGTGTGATTTTTATGGCCCAAGCGATTTATTGACGATGCCCGCCAACACGCCCGGTCCAGGAAAAACCGACGCGGACCTGGCACAGTCGAACGGAGCTCTGTTGCTCGGTGGCACCGTCAAAGATCAGCCTGATCGGGCTCGCTCGGCCAGTCCGTTGCATCAGGTTTCAGCCGATGATCCGCCGTTCTTGATTGTCCACGGCGACCGAGATCCGCTGGTTCCGCTCGAACAGAGTCAGCGACTCGCCGCGGCCTTGAAACAGTCCGGTGTGCCGGTGGAATTGAGGATTCTTCCCGGAGCAGGGCACGGGGGGCCAGCGTTTCAGAGCGATCCGGTTCGGGGTGAGATTCGCGCCTTCTTCGACCGCCATCTGAAACCTCGGCAGGAATTCACCACCCTGATTGCACACTGGGATCGCTACGATGGTGAAGATTATCTCGACTTTGTCCGCGAAGCTCGGCCGGAAATCTGCCAGGTCGGTTTTTACGGCGGTCACTTTTACAGTTTGGCGCACACACCGCAATATCGGGGGTATCCGGCGCATTTCCCGGTCCGGGGTCTTGCGGAGTGTGGCCGCTGGCACGAGGAACGGAACCAGGCACTCCATCGACTCGGTGCTAAGGTCGTCGGTCATTTCAACGTCACGTTTCTTGTCGGTGAGCCAGAAAGCCCCGACGGACCGCAGGGGTTTTTCAAGTTTTATCGCGATCTCTGGGATGAAGCAGAACTCGGGCCGAAACCGGTTGCCGATCCACGCGACTTGCTTGCCCGCAACCCCGACGGATCGTTGATGGCGGCGAAAAGCTACGGCATCGGCGGCATGCGTGAGTACACCGCGTGCTTGAACAACCCGCACTGGCGGACCGTGTTAAAAGCCTGGGCTAAGCGGGGAATCGAACGCGGTGTCGATGGCTTCATGATCAATTATTTCTACCGGCACAACTGCGTTTGTGACCATTGTCAGCGCGGGTTCCGTGAGTATCTCCGGGAACGATTTACCCCTCAGGAATTGAAGGAGCAATTTGCCATCGCCAACTTGGAAAACCATCGGTTTTCAGAAATTGTCGGTTGGCACAATCCCCAGGAATCGACGCCGTTGCGGCGGGAAATGCTTCGCTGGTCGCAACTCTCAACCAAAGCCGCGTTCGATGATGTCTTTGTCCACTACGCCCGCTCGCTGAAGCCGGATCTTATCCTCGGCCAATGGAATCATCTCGGAAACTTCCAGCAAATCAGCGGTGATGAACGGACGATGCTCCCCGCTGAACTCTGGGGCCGTGACGAAACGTATCTCTGGTACAGCACGGGGGGAACGGCTTGTTACACGGACTTGAGGAATGGCTATCTTGGTGAAGGTACGCTGCAAGCGCGCTACATTCGTGGTGCCTTTGACGATAAACCGTATACCCTCGGCAAGTACGAACAGACACGGATTCGGGTGACGATCGCGGAACTCGCGGCCAACGGCGGCGTTCCAATGGGGTTCTACTGTCGTCACACCGATCCCGAGGCCCGCGCGATTTTCACTCGCTACTATGGCTTTCTCCACGATCATGATCGCCTCTTCCGGGGGAATCGTTCCTCTGCAGAATTCTTGTTGCTTTACCCCCGGAGTCGGGTGCATGCAGGGGATGTTGCGGCTGTCGAGGCCTTCCGCCGCCGGGGCACCGCGATGTTGAATCAGCACTTGCTCTTTGACATTCTTCCCGACGATCAACTGACGCCGGACATCCGGAAACGGTATCTGGCAATCATTGACTCCGCGACGCCAGAAAACAGTCTCGAACAATTGTCGGGAAACCGCTCCAGATTTACGGCACCGGCAACCGTTCGTGTTTCAGCCAGCCGGCCGGCCGGCAGTGACACAGAACTGACGTTGCACTTTGTAAATTACAACCGCACCGAACCGGAGAAACCACGAAGCCCTGGAGGGGGAATTCAGGATGAGAAGCCGATTCCGGTCACGGGAATCCGTGTCGATCTTCCGATCCCCTCGGGGCAGAGGGTCGCGGCGGTGCGATTTCTCACGCCGGAACAAGCAACATCGACTTCGGTGCCGTTTTCGACTGAGGCCGGACGGCTCCTTTTCACGGTGCCAGAATTCCTGGTGTATGGCGTTGTTTCACTGGAACTGACGCGAGCACAGAAATGATGCCTTTGACTCGTCGAACGGTGTTGCAAGGGGCGGGTGCCTGGACGTTGACAGCCGCTGTCGCATCGGCAGCATCGAAGCAGCCGGATACTCCCCCACGGCAGAAGCTGTCTTCCCTTCACCTTCCTCGAGTAAAACCCGAAGAAATCGGACTCGATTCGCGGCAACTTCAAGTCGCTTACGATCTGCTCGAATCCTGGACGCAGGGGGCAAAGTCGCCGGTGCCCGGAGGGGCGATACTCGTCGGTCGGCATGGGAAAACGGTCGGCCCCCGCTTTTTCGGCCGGATGGGCCCCGAGCCGGATGCGCCGCCGATGCGGCCGGATGCCCTGTTCTTGATGGCGTCGATCACGAAGCCGCTGACGTATCTTGCCGGGCTGATGCTCGTGGAACGGGGCTTGCTGAATCTCTCCGATCGGGTGACCCGGTATGTCCCTGAGTTCGCGGCTCACGGCAAGGAAGCGGTGCTGGTTCGACACCTGTTCACGCACACATCCGGATTGCCGGACATGCTGGAGAATAACGAGACGCTCCGCCGCGAACACGCTCCGTTGCTACGGTTTCTCGACGGTGCGGCCCGGGAAACAAAATTGTTGTTTCCGCCCGGAACTCAGGTCAGTTATCAAAGCATGGGGACTGCCGTTGTTGCCGACATCGTCCAGCGGCTGAGCAAAAAACCGATTGCCGAGTTTCTCCGTACAGAGATCTTTCTGCCCCTCGGATTGTCCGCGATCGGTCTCGGTTCTCAGGGGTTTGCCCGGGAACGGCTGGTCCGGGTCCAAGTCCCGGAGTATCAAGCCGGTAGCAATTTTGATTGGAACAGCGAATACTGGCAGAAACTGGGAGCGCCGTGGGGTGGCTTATTCAGTAGCCCCGAGGATTTTGCTGTCATCTGTCAAGTTATGCTCGGCAAGGGTGAATGGAACGGCACTCGACTGTTATCGCCTGCGAGCGTCCGGGCGATGACAACAAATCGGCTGCTAGAACTTCCGGAACTGCCCGCCGATGTGGCCCGCACTCGGCCCTGGGGGCTCGGCTGGCGTTTGAATCACCCCGGCACCCCGGATAGCTGGGGCGATCTGCTAGGACCGAACGTCTTCGGTCACACCGGCGCGACTGGCACGATGGTGTGGATGGATCCGGACACGCAGGGTTTCTGTCTACTGCTGACAAATGCCCTCCGATCGCGTGCCCCGTGGCGGCTGGTGCATCTTTCGAACGCGATCGCTGCCGCTTTCCGATAAAATCATAAACGGCAGGACTTCCCTGTCGGCCCCATTATCGGCTTCCACTCGCCAGTTGATCGGGATGCCGACGGACACGCCCCGAGTCATCCTCGTAAGCTTCGACGATCCGTTGGACCAGCGGATTGCGGACAATATCTGCCTGATCCAGATGAACGATGGCGATTCCTTCAATCCCTTTCAGGCGATGCACCGCATCGGCGAGACCGCTTTTGATCGTTCGCGGCAAGTCGACCTGGGTCATATCCCCGGTGACGATGATTTTTGAGCCGTGCCCCATCCGTGTCAGGAACATCTTCATCTGCGCTGCCGTGGCATTCTGTCCCTCGTCGAGAATGATACAAGCCCCGTTCAACGTCCGACCGCGCATGTAAGCGAGCGGCAGGATCTCGATGATGTCATTCGCCATATACCGCTTCACTTGCTCGGCTTCAAGCATTTCTGTCAGGGCATCCAGCAGTGGCCGGAGATACGGGTTGATTTTCTCAATCAAATCGCCGGGTAAAAATCCGAGCCGTTCCCCGGCTTCGACGGCGGGTCGCACCAGCACCAGCTTTTTAATCGCGCCGCTTTTCAGCAAACTGACCGCCCAGGCGACTGCAAGATAAGTTTTGCCAGTCCCCGCTGGGCCGACGCAGAAGACAAGATCATGGCTTTTCAACGCCTGAACGTAGCGGCTTTGTCCGTCGGTTCGTGGGCGGAGGTGTTTGCCGCTTTCGGTCACGGTCAGAGTTGCCGGACCGCCGCCGCGGCCATCGCCGCCTTTAACAATTTCCAGCACGTTGCGGACGTCGTCAGAGACGAGCCGACCGTTTTTCCGGAGAATGCTTCGCAGTTGCTGAAAGGCTCGTTCCGCCAGAGTGACGGCATCTTCGCTGCCATCCACTTGCAGCAGATCTCCCCGCGCGACAATTCGCACCCCGAGGGTATCGCGAATCGTTCGCAGATATTGATCACGCGGACCGAAGAGGCTGACCGCTTCTTCTCGACTATCCAGCGTGATCGGGCGGGAGACGGTGGCAAGGTCGCTCATGCGGCACCAGGAAGGAAGCCAGGATGGAACCTCAGTGTGACAAATGATGAATTTCGCCGGGAGAGAGCTTCCGACTCCGGGGATTGAATGAATTATTGCAGGTTTGCTTCGAGGCATGCAGGATTTTTCGAGAGATCTTCACCCTGCCGACTGTATTTACGGGGTTTCAAGAAACCCGAGGGAATACCACAGCTCGGGACAGCCCGAGAGCCAGAGATAAGCCAGCGGTGCTGCCAGAATGATCGAGTCGATGACATCCAACAAGCCGCCGAAGCCGGGGACAGTTGTTGAGGCGTCTTTCACCAGGGCATCGCGTTTGAGCAACGACTCTGCCAGGTCACCGACGACCGAGGCCAGGCCGATCAAGAATCCGAACGCGGCCGCTTCCAGCCGGCCGCCCGGAAAAATTGCTGCGGTTTCAGCGAGCAAGACCGCGGCGAGGATCGAGGCAAGTAAACCGCCGACAAACCCCTCCCAGGTTTTTTTCGGACTCAACCGGGGTGCCAGGGGATGTCGGCCGATGAGCCGACCGGTGAAATATGCCGCGATATCTCCTGCTTTTGGCACGAAAATCGTTAATGCGAGTGCGGTCCCGGCCAGGGAATCGGGCCACCAGCGAAGCTGAATCAGACCGGCGGGAAAAAGCCCCAGATAAATCAGAACAAAGAGTGTGGCAGTCAGTCGGCTGGTACTCTGTCCGCCCCCATCGTAGGCAACTGTTTCGATGCCAACAGCCAGCCAGGCGAGTGTCAGGAAGATCACGAATAGAGCAAGCCAGGTACTCGCTTGCGTCGAGGTCCCGGGAAAATAATCCTGCCAGGGGATCCAGTGCGAACCGTGCAGAATCAGCACGGCCGGTATCGTAAATTGGCCACGCGGGCGGCTCTGGGGGGGAAAGAGCGCGAGCAATTCACGCGTCGCCAGGGTAGCTGTCGTCAGCAACAGACCCAGCCATCCGGGATAATTTGGGGGTCGATCCTGCCACAAAATCAACGCTGCCCCGATCGCGAGCAAGGTTCCGACAACCAGCCGGGTTCGCAGCATCAAGACTCCTCAAACGGTTCGGAAAATCACACTGGGGCTCCCGAGAAGTCGTCGAGACCGCCAAATCGTCGCCGCCGTCGAGCAAAATCGCGCAAGGCCTCATGAAGATGTTCCGGGCGAAAGTCGGGCCAGCATGCCGAAGTTACCCAGAGTTCCGAATACGAAATCTGCCAGAGTAAAAAATTGCTGATCCGCATTTCACCAGCGGTTCGGATCAATAAATCCGGATCCGGCATGCCACTGGTGTACAGTTCTCTGGCCACAATGGCTTCATCAATGGCATCCGGTTCGAGTTCTCCCGCCTTCACTCGGCGTGCAATTGCTTGACAGGCGTCAACGAGTTCCGTTCGTCCGCCGTAATTGATGGCCAGACACAAGGTCATCCTGGAATGCTGGCTGGCGAGGCGGATCGATTCTTCCATCTCCGCGAGAACATCCGCAGGTATTCCTGTCTGCCGACCGATAATGACCAGGCGAATTTGCTCTTGCGCGATTAATTGTCTTTCCGACTGCAAGAATTGTTTTAACAGCGTCATGAGAAAGGAGACTTCCTCGGGTGGCCGTTTCCAATTTTCGGCGCTGAAGCAGTATAAGGTGAGTTGATCCACGCCCAGGCGGCGACATTCACTGGCGATCGTGCGGACCACCTCAGCCCCTTGGCGATGGCCGTCGCCTCGGGGAAGGTTCCGTTCCTGCGCCCAGCGTCCGTTGCCGTCCATGATCACTGCGATGTGCCGGGGAAGCCGCTCCGGGTCAAGTCCGAGCGACTGGGCATAACCGGCAGGATCTGCGAAATCGGCCATGGCTTAGGTCAGTCGGATAATTTGCTCACGGTCCGGACCGACGGAGATCAACGTGACTGGCAACCCCACCAGGTCGCGGATCCGCTCGACATAACGCTGGGCTGCTCGGGGCAGATTGTTCCAGGAGCGGCAACGAGTCAGATCTTCCGACCAGCCGGGCAAGGTTTCGTAAATGGCCTGGCATTCTTCCAGCCGCTGGGCATCGCTGGGGAAATCCTCAAACGATCGGCTTCCTTCCGGATGCTGATACGCCGTGGCAATTTTCAGTTCGGGCAAGCCGCTGAGGACATCCAGTAACATGATGGTGATCTCATCGGCGGCGGCGAGCCTGGCGGTGTAGCGTACAGCGACGGCATCAAACCAGCCGACCCGACGAGGCCGACCGGTAACGGTGCCATACTCCCGCCCGATCGTGCGAATACGCTCTGCGGTGGCATCCCGCAGTTCCGTCGGAAACGGCCCTCGACCGACCCGGGTGGTGTATGCCTTCACCACGCCGATGATCCGTGTCAACGACCGCGTGGGAATACCGGTCCCCGGCCAGATCCCCCCCGGCAAACTGCTGCTACTGGTGACATACGGGTAGGTTCCGTGATCAACATCGAGCAAACTGCCTTGTGCGGCTTCAAAAAGGATCGAACGACCCGCATTCAAACCCTCATGAAGAACCCGTGTGGCGTTGCCGATGAAGGGCCGCATCCGCTCGGCGTAACCCAGGTATTCCTCCGTCAGTTGATCCGGGTCAAATTGTGGCGGATTTGCATCAGGCAAATTCGCATACGCTGATAATAAGCGATTCTTGATGGGCACAATCGTTCGAAGTCGCTCTCGAAGATAAGACGGTGTCAATAAATCGCCCACTCGGATTCCGAAGCGGCGGCCAATCTTATCCTGATAGCACGGGCCGATCCCTCGACCCGTGGTTCCGATACTCCCCTCAATCGCAGTTTCGGCAAGACGCTCTTCCTCGATGTGATACGGAAAAATCAGGTGGGCATGCTCGCTCAGGAGCAAATTGTCTCCGACTTTGATTCCCGCATGTTGCAACTGTTCGATTTCTTCCAGAAATCGCGGAGGATAAACGACTAGACCGTTGCCGATGACTGAACGAACCCGTGGCTTGAGAATCCCCGAGGGCAACAATGAAAGTTTGAAGGTTCTGTCTCCCCAGACGATCGTATGCCCGGCATTGGCACCGCCGTTGTAGCGGACAACATAATCATGGTGGTCCGCCAAAAGATCGACGATTTTCCCCTTGGCTTCGTCGCCCCACTGGAGACCGACGACACAAGTCGCGGGCATGGATACCTACCGTTTTCCGCAGGAGCAGTCGCCGGCTTCGACCGGGCACTGGCCGAATTTCCGAATCGCCTTGCTGAACCGTATCACGAGTGCCAGTGAACAACCGTAGGTGACTTGAACACAAGTGGCAAGGGGTCAAGGCTCGATCATCATCAAGCCGCCGGATACAATCCCGAATAAAGTCTAAGAATTCTGACGATTTCAAGCCATGAAGATTTCCTATTCTCTTGCGGCAGTACTAGTCTCGTTCTCTGGCATTGCCGTCAGCGACGGACTTGCTGCGGAGCCACTCGCGGTGGCGATTGAATCGTTGACCTCCGCCGCGGAATATCGCACCGCAAGCTGGGGAATACTGGTTGCGGATTTGAAAACCGGGCAGTCGGTTTATGAGTTGAACGCGGAAAAATTGTTTGTTCCAGCGTCTGTAACGAAATTGTTTTCCGGTGCGGCGGCGCTCGTGGCGCTCGGGCCGGACTATCGCTTTGAGACCCCGCTTTATTTCCGCGGCGGGATCCGCCAGGATGGCGCACTGGTGGGCGATTTGATTCTCCGGGCCAGCGGCGACCCGAGCTTCGGGGCTCGCGACAGTCGAGATGGTCGCCTGGCCTTTGCCAATCATGATCATACGTATGCAAACTCCGGGTTAACAGAAGCGGAGTTGCACCCTGGAAATCCGTTACTGGCGATCGACCACCTGGCGAGGCTGGTACGCCGGGCCGGCATTCGGCAGATTCTCGGCGATGTCCTGATCGACGACCGGATGTTTCTCCCCTTCCAAGCGACGGGGAGCGGGCCAGAGCTTGTCAGTCCGATCATGGTGAACGACAATCTGGTGGATCTGATTGTCGAGCCTGGTCCTCGGCCCGGAACTCCCGCGCGATATCAACTTCGGCCTGTGACTCAGTATTTTCAAATCGACTTTGACGTGACCACGAGTGAAGCAGTCTCATCCACCGTGTTAACGCTGCAGGCTCAGGGAGAGCACCGCATTTCGGTCCGCGGGCAAATCCCCCTCCGGAGCCGCCCGCTGCTTCGCATTCTACCGGTCGATAATCCTCGACATTACGCCCGGACCCTGCTTATCGAATCGCTTCGCAGGCATGGAGTGCGGGTGGAGGCCAGCCTGTTTCGCTCCTCAAATGAGCCGTTGCCACAGCCTCAGGATTATGCTGAGTTGCCGCGGCTCGGGAGTTATCGCTCTCCGCCATTTTCGGAATTCCTGAAAGTCACCCTGAAGGTGAGCCATAATCTTTATGCCAGCGCTTTACCAGCGTTGATCGGATGTCAGGAAGGGGGAATCAGCCTCGAAGACGGTTTGCGGAAACAGCGGGAGCTTTTGCGAGGCCTCGGCGTCGATGTCAAGTCGATCAGTTTCGGCGGCGGCGCGGGTGGTGCCATCTCGGATTATGTCACGCCCCGTGAGACGGTTCGTTTGCTGCTCGGGATAGCGCAGCGTCCCGAATGGCCGATCTTTCGCGAGGCCATGCCAAAAATCGGCGTCGATGGCACCTTGGTGGGGATGTTGCCGATCGGGAGCCCTGCTTACGCAAAAATCGCTGCGAAAACTGGCACCTTGGTTAGCCCTGACTTACTGAACAAGCGTTGGCTGCTGCGGAGCAAAGCCCTGGCGGGTGTCATGACGACCGCAACGGGCCGCGAGGTTGCCTTCGCGATCTTCATGAACACCGTGCCTTTGCCGATCGGCGTCGGGACTGACCGCGAGGGAAAACTTTTAGCGGCAATCGCCGAGCAAATTTATTGCTTTGCCCCGCCGGCCACGGTGGGTGGTTCGTCGGAGCCGGCAACTGGGGAGACGCCGGGCCAATCACGCCGGCCTTGACGGTTTTGCGATCGGTAGCGATTTCATCGTCTGATCTTGCAACCGGCAGCACCGCTGCGGGGCGATCCAATACAAAGAAGATTTGCCGACCAGCGGGGAAGTTTACTTGTGTCGGTTGATCAAACCCGTAAAATTATTTTCAGAGAGTGTGCCTGGCAAGTCCCGCGCAGTTGCATCCTCTGGAGTGAATCCCACAAAGTTCCGCAAAAGTTCCGCGCGAGGTGGCATTATGGCGCAAACATACACCCTGGAAGAAGCCGCCAATCGCCTTGGATTGTCGCAAGAAGAGTTCAAACGGCGGATTAAAGACGAGTGGAAAGCGGTTCGTTCATTCCGCGACGGCCCGACACTCCGCTTTCGTGCCACCGACATTGATGAACTCGCCCGGCAACTGGGGGAAGCCAGCGATCCTGGTTTTCAGCTAGGTCCGGTCGGTTCCGAGGCTGTCGAATCCACGGAAGCGTTGGATGTATCCGATCATTTCTCATTGAGCGACGAACCTGCCCCGGCAAAGAAAGCTTCGGTCGATGAGCCGTTGCTGCTTCCCACCGATCCCGAGGAGGAGCCAAGCTTTCAATTTGATATTGATCCCGGGCAAAAGGCAGCGAAAACAGGTGCAGACAGTAGTGTGCGGGTCGACGTTCCTTCAGCGAAGCTGCCGGAGTCACATCAATCGCAGTTAACCGATGAAATCAATCTCGATCTGAGCGGCCCGGGGAGTGCGATTATTCGTCCCGGACAACTCTCGGGAACGAAGCTGACATCCGGACTTTCGGGGAATAAGCTTGCTGGCCCGATGTCAAGTACAAAGTTGAGCGGCCCTCCTTCCGGGAAAATACCATCACCTACGAGTGGACGAGTTAATCCAGATGATGGCAGTAGTGAGTTCGAGCTCAATCTCGATCCTGACAGCGACTCGTTTGAACTCAAGCTCGGTCATGACAGTGATGAAGCCGACATCGGCCTGGATTTGTCTCCGCCTCCTGGCACGGATCGCGGCGGATTGAGCGGCATAAACCTGGGCAAACCTGCCGACAGCGGCTTGTCCCTTGAGTCGCGGCCTGCCTCTGCCGGGCCAAAAACGCAGCGTGGCCAGGATTCTGACCTGGATTTCGAACTTTCGCTCGAAGGAAAGAGCGATGTAAAAACCTCGAGAACTGCCAGTCCAGGGAGTGGCAAGAAGAATCTCGATTCTGACAGCGAGTTTGAATTGACATTGGATGATAACTCGGGAGTCGTGGATAAACTTGGAGAAGAGTTGCTCAGTCCAGCCAGCTCACGGGACGCTGCGGCAGGTCAAAGTGGCGATATCTTTGAAACCGACTTTGAATTGCCTGTTATGAGCGACGCTTCGGATTCGCAAGTCGTCGCGGTGGATAACGAGGAGTTTTCGACCGGTGCCAGTTCCTCGGAATATGATCTGGCCATTGATGATGCCGATGCCCCGGCCGACGAGGAAAGCGCGAGTCAAGTCGTTCTGGTTGAGGATGACATACCCGAATATGATGGCGGCGAGAGTATTTCCGAGGAAGACGTGATCGTCGATGTCGCCGTCGAAGAAGGTGCCTCGGCCAGCAAAGCCCTGCGTGGTGTTCGCGCGGACGATTATGACGATGAAGAAGATTACGAGGTATCCCCAGCGGTTTCGCCCGTGCTGGCACCGGCCCCGTGGGGGGCTCTACCAGTTGTAATCCTGTTCCCGTGCCTGCTGTTGACGTTTCTCGGGGCGCTCATGAGTTTCGAGTTGCTGCGCGGGATGTGGGGGTATCAGCAACCGACGCCGCCGGGCAATCTGATTGTTCGCGGCATGGCGGATGCCTTCGGACTGAAAACTGCGGATTAACGTTGTACTTACCCCTCCTCGCCGCTTGGGGTGAAGAGGGCAAGCAAGTTTTCACCAGCTAGATCGGGCGGTAACATGGATACCGGCTGTTTTGAGGGGGATGTACCTACGCGTTATCATCCCGGCTCGGCGAATGCCTCCGAGCCGCTTTTCGTTCGGATTGTTTTCGTTTCTCGTCCAGTCGCCGTAATTTTGAAGCGCGGGTGGGTCGGGTAGCTTTCCGGGGCGGGGGCGGGGACAAACATTCTCGGATCAGCCCGATCAACTTTTCCATGCAGTCGTGCCGATTCCGCTCTTGATCTCGATATCGTTCGGATTGAATCAGGAGATCGCCGGCCAACGTGACCCAGCGTGGTCGAGCCGCTCGGATGCGGTATTTGACCTCAGGGGAAACCGCTTGGCTTGCCGCCATGCTCCAGCGCAAAATCGCTTTTGAGGCCACCTTGTTGACATTTTGCCCCCCGGGGCCTCCGGAACGGGCAAATGACCAGGTCAGTTCTGCCTCGGGGATCTGCACCTGATCTGAGATGATCATCGCTCGCATCCTTCAATTTTGAGATCGGCTTGACGCTTCATCTTGCCGTCCTGTACCATCCGCCGTCATTCAACCATCCGCAGGGGTTGAGGTATTATTCGCCGTCTGGAACATCCCGAGGAGTCTGTCATGGATGCACTCGTCGGCGCTCGGCTGGAAATCGTTACACCGTGCCGGCTTACCGACACGGGAGACCGGCTTCGATTGCTCGTCCTCCTCGGGCTCGCGGTGGCCGTGCATGGCTGGGTATTGACGCATACCTCAGTGACTGCTCGCGATGGTATCGGGTTCGCCCGGCTGGCGTTGCAACTGGAAAATCCGAAACTGGGCCAGCCGGGTGCTGATGCGGATACGGTCTCCCGGTCGATTGTCGATGTTTTCCGGGAAGCTCAACATCCACCCGGATATCCGATCATCGTCTGGATGGTATCGTTGCCGGTCAGAGTGTTCAGTTCAGCAGATTTGCCGGATCAAATGTTGCTCGCGGCACGGCTTGCCAGTGCAATTGCCGGTGTTCTGATCGTAATCCCTGCCTATTGGCTAGGACGGATGCTTTTTAGCAAGTGGGCCGGGTTGGCGACTGCGGCGATGCTGCAATGCCTGCCGGTCTTTGCACGTGTCAGTTCGGATGGTCTGACCGAAGGCTGGTATCTGCTGTGCTTGCTGACCAGCGTGATCTTGGCCGTACGTGCCGTTCGCGAGCCAGGGGTCGGAGGGTCTCTGCTTTGTGGATTGATGACGGGCATAACGTATCTGTTCCGTCCTGAGGGGTTGTTGGTTGGTGTTGCTGTGGTGGTTCTGATCCTCGGCCTGGTCTGGCGTGGTCGCTGGTCTTGTCCGGAGTCGTTGTCGGGGATCACGGCGTTGATGGTCGGCATCTGTGTGGCGGCGACACCGTACATGCTGTTAATTGGCGGGTTAACAAACAAACCGACGGGTGATGGCCTGATGAAAATCCGCCACTGGCGGACACAGTTGCTTGGGCAAGCAGAGAAAGCCGGAGCGGCTGATTCCGTAGCGACCGGCAGTTACCCGTTGCTGGCTTCATGGTATGTGCCGGCCGAGGGAGGCTCGCGGATGCTGTGGGCGATCGGGGCATTTCTCAAGGAAGGCTTGAAGGCATGTCATTATACCTCGGCGTTCCTAACGCTGGCCGGGATCATCTTCATCCGTCGCCGGCTTTTGGCCGAACCCTGGGTTGCTGTCCCCTTGTATTGTCTGCTGGTGAATGTTGGCGTAGTCATGGTGCTGGTTGGCTTTAAAGTGGATTCGGCTGGGCGATCATATATCTCGGAACGGCATATGCTTCCGATGGCCGTGATCGGGATGGTGTACGCCGCCGGGTTTCTGGAACCGCTGGGTTCGTGGCTTGGCCGGAAGTTGAATTTGCCGGCGATGACTTGTTCCTGGCTGGTGCTTTTGGGAGTTTGCGGCAGTGGACTGCCTGCAATTGCCAAGCCATTGCATGAAAATCGGTTCGGGCATGTCCAGGCGGGCCGCTGGTTGCGGCAGCAGTTACAAGCGAGCGATACGATCGTTGATCCGTTTGAATGGGCCCAGTATTTTGCCGGTCGAACCCTGACCGAGATTCCGGGTGATCCACCGGGATCGCGGGTGGTGTATGCCGTCCTGGAAGGGGAGGATGGGGCTCCGAATTCTCACCTACCACGCTATCAAGCCGCGGTAAATGTGGCCCGGGATCACCGCGCTAGGCTAGTGTATCATTGGCCCGAGACCGCTAGCTCGACGGCGGCCAAGGTCCGAGTCTACCGGCTGGAGTTGCCGTAACCGTGCCTCGGTTCTGACTTCGGAACCGCGTCGCGGATTCCATCGAAAACCCGTCAATCGAACAAGCTGAGAAGATCGCGGACGCTGAGCAATTCGTTCAGGGTCCAGCATTGCTTCAGAATCGCATCAGCGCGGGCTGTTCCGTAAACGGGTTCGACGGCTCGGCGGAATTTTTGTTCGACCTCGGCATCGGACATGGGATTTTCCGCATGCCCGCGGGGGAATTCCACTTCTTTTACCAGAGTTCGACCGTCGGCAAGAGTCAGCCGCAGCCGATTCGGAATTCCCCGGGGGTAACGAAGGCTTAGGTCGTGATCGAGGTGGACTTTGACTTTACTTGTGAGTGCGAGCAGTTTCGGATCGGTGAACCTAGTCTTGTCGAAGCTGGCGAGGGTAACGTCGCCATCCATCAAAGCGGCAGCGGTGCAGTAGGGTAAGCTGTGATCGGCGGTTTCCCGGGTTCGCGGCGCCCAGGCTTCGGGGTATTTGCCGATAATGTTGTAACAGGCTTCGAAGGTGTCGATATCGAGGCTGACGACTTGCTCCGGGTCGAAGCTGCCACCGAGTTCCTGCCGAAGTTGTAACGCTGCATCGATGGCGCTTTGCGAGTGATATTCCGCTGGCCAGAACTTGATGTACGTCTTGTTGATCATGAAGCCGTCGCGATTGTCGGGTTCACCACCGAGAGCGGGCAAGGTGAACGACTCTCGGGTGACAAGGGAAAAGAAGCCGAGGTCGCCTTCGAAGATGGGTGCGGGGCCAGTCATCCCCTCGGCGGCGAGCAGGCTGGCGAAGACGCCGTTGCGGGCGGCATTGGCGAACGCACAACCTTTCCACATGCTCAGTTCCCCCGACCGTGTTTGTCGCAGCGCAATATTACAGACAGCGGCGATACCGATGGCATGGCGGAGTCGGGTGGCATCCAGCCCGAGCAATTTGCCAGCGGCGATTGCCGAAGAAATCGCGCCGTAGGTGACATGATCGATCCCGTGCTTTCGCAAACTGGCGGCGTCACACAATCGGCACTGGATCTCATACGCCAGGATTGCGGCGGTGATCAAATCCCGGCCTGTCGCGTTGACCGCCTCGCCGACCGCCAGCACCGCGGCTAGGTTGTCCGACGGGTGAGCGGGTTCCTTCGACAGGTACGTATCATTGAAATCCAAGTAGCGGATTAGCAGACCATTCACGAACGTGGCCCACTCGGGGCTGGTGCGGCCGCCCCCGAGAATTGTGGCCGCAGATTCGGCAACGACGCGGAGGGCACAGCGGCGGGCGATCACAAACGCTTCTGCTGACATCGCCCCGACGGCCGTGGCGAAGGAGTCGATGAAACGCCGCTTCACTTCATGAATCGACTCCAGTGACAGATGATCGTACTGAAGCGATACCGCGTATTCGGCCAGGCGTTCAGCAAGTGGAGGGGGCACGGCATCCTCGGTTGCTAGTCAGTGATATTCCTTGGAGGGTTCACTGATCGTTCTACGAACTCGGGGAGAATCTGCGAATCAGCGAAAGCTATTCGAATGATCTTTTTTCTTGCAGTTCTGGACCGGCAAAGATATAGTCGCTTTGTGATCAAGAATCTGAGCCAGTGAGTGAAATGGCCGAGCCAATATCACGGGAGTCGTGGCATGTCCTTGATGATCGCACTGGGAATCGCATGGTTAGCCGCTGATATTGCGGACACGGTACAGGCGGAACTCAAAAAATTTGAGGGGGAATGGCGGATCGAAAAAATCGTCACGGCAGATGGCGAGCAAACCCCCGATGCAATGCCTGAACAATTGTTGACGTTTGTTGGAAAAACCTGGTCCTTCGGGAACATTCTCGCCGGAGAAATCACCAGCCTCGATCCTCGGGCGATGCCCAGTTTAATTGACATGATCGGCCGACCGAAAAACAACGCTGACAATAAACAGGAGCCGATCCTGATTGAGGGGATCTACCGGCTGGATGGCGATCAATTGTTGTTGCATGTTCATGTCGGTAGCGACCGAAACCGTCCTACCAATTTTGATAAGCCGACGGCAGCAAATACGGCTTTACTGACTTTGAAGCGGGTAAAATCGAACTAAGCGAATGACTTCTCCTTGGTGAACACAGTGGCAACGACGAAGAATTTGGCCGACGGTAAGAGAGTTAAAATGCCGGTTTTTAGCTGATGAAATGTCGAGATTCAGGTTTAACCGTGACGCAACTTACTAGCGTCTTTTGCCGTATCTGTCAGTGTCCGGCAGAGCCGTAGGACTCAGGCCACTTCCCTGCGGATGGTTATTGTCCTTCCGAAGTTGAGATCGCTAATTAAGCAGGGATGTTTGTATTGTTCCGGCGAGCCACCGGTTTTCGCCAAGCGAGCCCGATCCCAGTCGAGCCAGGTACCCGGTGGTAACAATTTTGCTCGGACCGGGCCGAGACGGTTACTCTCCCGCTTGGCGGCATATTCAATGTTCACTTCCCCGAGCGCCCGGTCATATTCGGCCAGGAAGCGGGTGAGCGCGTGAATATCGCTACTCTCGGCTTCCTCGATGAACAAGCCATAGTACGGCTGGATTTCATCCCAGACTGGAGCAAGGCTGTAGGTGCCGAAGCTGAGACCGGTTCGCTGCATGGCTCGGGCCATCGCCTGGGTGACCTGGTGTTCCGAAAGTTTTTCCCCGGTCAGGTTGGCAAAGCGGTGCCCTTTCCCGAGAAATTCAACAACCGGCGTTCTGCCGAGAAAGCCTTGCACACGAATCAGATCAGAAATCTGGTAGCGGTATAACCCGGATTGCGTGGTCGGAACGATGAAATACGACTGCCCTTCTTCCAGTTCGTGGGCCCCGAGAACGACGGGATTGGCGGCCTCGAATTCTCGTTCGGGGAGGAACTCGAAATAATGGCTCCAGATATCGAGAACACCCGCTGAGGTGTCATTTTCCAAGGGAATGGTCATGCGGCCTTCGCTGGCCAATAGCCCGAGATCGCGGATCGGAGGCGTACCGTAAAAATGCGGTAGTTGTCGCAGGTACGGTGCCATGCTTCCTCCAGTCCAGGTGCCGATGAGGATCGCATCGTCGGGCCAGACATCGCAGGGGTAAAGCCGGCCGTGCCTCTGGGCGATGCGACTCAGTTCCCGGGCTCGTTGTGGGTTGGCGTGCAATTTCCGGCTGATGGCTTGGCGGACTTCCGCAGGGATTTCCAGATCGGCGCGGAGGGTGCCATCATGGAGATCGCGGAGTAAGTCATCCTTGTGCTGATCGAGCATGCGTGCCATCAATAACAGGGTGCTAGGGTTGGCGGCAAGGAACATGCTGCAAGGTCGACCGATGCTACAGCGGAGGGCCAAGTAATAGCGGGCGGTGGCATCTTTCACTTTGCCGATGCTGGGTGGCACGGTGTACAGCCAGCGAATGATCCGTTTCTGCATCGTCGCGGTAAAGCCGGAGAGATTGCCGCAGGGGATGCCGGCTGGGGTGCGATACTCTTCGGGGTCGCCGACCATCTGGACGATGGGGCGGAAGGCGAGACCGCGGCCGCGATGATCGCGGTAGGCCTTAACACCCCAGAAATTCCAGCCCCGCTTGTAATCGGCGAGGTATCGGCGAGTGACCGGGATCAGCTTCCGGGCAGCCGTGGTTCCGCTGGTAAGGGCGAACATCAAAACGCGATCACCAGCGATCAGCGCTTCTATGTCACCCTGCTGAAGCCGCTCGATATACGGTTCAACATATTCGTAGGGAGCAATCGGAACATTTTGTCTATACTCGGCCACACTGCGTATGCTGGCGAAGTGGTGATCGCGGCCGAACGCCGTGGTGGCTTGGCGCTTGAGCAGGTCGAGAAGCAATGCTGTTTGCGTCTGCTCTGGATGCGAGCAATCGCGGAAGAAATGCTCCATCTGTTGCCGGATCGGCCAGGCGATGAGTCGGCCGAATCGGCGAAGCACAAAGCGAACTACGGTGCGGGGCAGTGACATCAGACACCTCGGCATGGGGATCGCTGTGATCCATCTTATACACGATGAGCAATTGATCCTGATCTGGGCAGAGGAGTCGAGCTGATCGCGAGACGGAGGCTGTCAGCGTGGTCGGAACAGATCGTGTCTTCGGCAATGTCGGCAACAGTTCATGGCGGGCTGCCAGTATCTGATGGAATGCTGCGAACTCATTCTTGGCCACGCAGCGGTGCTCGAGTTGAAGTCGCTGCCTTTGCGAGGCGAGCAACGCTGCTGAGTCGGCTGCGATGCTGATTGGGAAAGGACAAGGATCGTGGGGCTGAAAGAACTCGGAAAAGCTCCTCGCAGGTGACGAAACCCCGCCTTGCGACATTTCGAGAAACCGGTCATAATGCGTGAACACGACGAGTTCGTGGTCATAACAATTTCTTTCCCATTTCGCGTGTGGCCAGCCATGCCCGATCGTTGCGAAGAGGATATCTTCCTCGAAAGTGGACGGCTCCGCCCGGATGTCGTCGATGATCCAATGTGTCGGGCTCTTCGCGAATCCCTCGCGATGGCTCGATCCACTCACTGGGATAGTGTCCGGACCCCGCATCTGTTCATGGGAATGCTCGCATCTCCGGACCCCGGGGTTTTTAACTGGGCAGCTCGGTTGGGGGCTGACATGATGCGATTGCTTGAGCAATTCCGGGAACTGTTTTATCAGCCGTCAACGGAGCCGATTCCGCCGTTGCTCTTGAATCGTGAGTTTTTATCGGACAATGTGATTCGAGTGCTTCGGGATGCTTATGGTCGGGCTCGGGATCATGGCCGGAATCAATTTTCCCAGATGGACTTGCTGATTGTCTTGTTTACCGCCCCGAATAGCATCGTTGCCGAGTGTTTCGAACGCATCGGGGTGACTGCAGCCCGATTGACAGAACTCGCCGTGCTGGCGGAACAAGAACAATTTGAAGTTTAAGCGACTGTGGATTCTGAGTCGGATGGCTTGTTGAGCGGGTGAACCCAGCCCTGAGGGATGATCGGGGTACGGCCGGTTGGGTGTTCGAGCCAATAACCCGAAGCGACACACTCGCCGATTTTGTACAGGGTCAGGCCAGGTGAAATTTCCATTTCGCAAAAACGCTTGCCCACCTCAGGAGTGGTTGTGAAAATCAGTTCAAAATCTTCGCCATCGTTGAGCGCGTGATAGAGTGGGGTTTTCCCTGTTTCGGTGGCCAGGGCATAAGCGTCGGGGTGAATGGGGATCTGATCCGCGTGCAGCACGGCCCCACAGCGGCTTTCCTCGAGAATGTGAGCCAAATCCGCGGCCAAGCCATCGCTGATGTCGATCATGGCGGTGAGCGGCCCCAGTTCTTGCAAGCGTAAGGCTTCGCGAATTCGCGGAGTTGGCTTGAGATGTCGGCCTCGGATCGAGCCGCCGACCGGCCCGGTTACGAAAATCCAGTTCCCGGGACAGGCTCCACTTCGACGCACGGCACCGCGAGGGCTGACTTGTCCGAGAATGGTGATGCAGATAGCCAGCCCCTGGTTCCAGGAGTTGGTATCGCCGCCGACGATGGAAACAGCAAAGCGATCGGCAAGCTCGCGGATTCCGAGCATCAGTTTCTCGGCGATGATGCGTGCCGAGGTGGCGGCGGAAGTTGGCAGTGCCAGTGCCACCAGTGCAGCCAGCGGTTCGCCAGCCATCGCGGCGATATCACTAAGATTCGCTGCCATAGCTTTGTGACCGATGGCTTGAGGATCGGCTTGGTGGAGGTGGAAATCGACACCGTCCATCAACAGGTCGGTGGTGAGCAGAAGATCTCTTTTGGGATTGCGGAGTATGGCGGTATCATCGCCGGGACCGAGAATGACGCGGGAATCAGCTAGCGGTTGTTGTCGAAGCCAATTGATGAAAGAGAATTCGTCGCTGGCGATCATCATGGGGGCAAAAACCTGGGATCGGGGTGGCCGGGAGAATCTTCAGGATAGTCGAGGTCATCCCGAGAAACGCTGAGGATGATTATGGCGGGGGTTACTGGAATTCTGAAGTTCCGCCGCGGTTTTTTTCGCTCTTAGCCGTGGCTTGTACTACAGTTTTGACATATCCGAGGAGCAAAACAGGCCTCGGGTCATGGAGAAGGAGTTCGGATGAGTCGTTCGCCGTTGCCGCTATCGTTGAATCCCGGGTCGGAGTTTACCTCATCACCGTTGGTAATTCGCGTCTTCGGCTCGCCGCAGTTTCACACTGAGGGTGAAGTTGCGGCGTTGGCGTTTGCCACCGATGGTACTCTGTGGAGCATCGATGAGTGTGGCTTATTGTGGCATTGGAGTCCGGATGGTCAGCCGCTGTCACGGACGTTTCTCAGCGACTTAGAAACGTTGTGGCGATTCAGCCCGGATGCCCGGTTCTTAGCCAGCGCTAATGATGACCTTCATTTGTGGGATGTCGGGGAAGGTCAACTCCTGAAACGACTGGAACAACCGTCGTGGATCACGGCGTTGGCCTTTCATCCCGACGGTAAGACTTTGGCTACGGGCCACGATAACGGTCGGCTGCGAGTCTGGGATTTGGCCAGTCAGCGGCTTGTCGGCGAAATTGTTGCTCACCCGGAAGCGATATCAGCCGTAGCTTATGCACCTTCCGGGGAATGGTTGGCGACGGCGGGCGAGGATCGGGTTGTCCGGCTCTGGAACGCTGAGAGCCATGGTTTGATGCGTTCTTATACCAGTCACACCGACCGGATTCCCGATTTATGTTGGTCTTGCGATAGCCGGTTTCTTTATTCCGCGGGCTGGGATACTTCGGTGCGGGTTTGGGATGTGAGCTCTCCGAGCAGCGACCCGGTGATATTGTTAAACAGTCATTCCGACCAGGTGATGACCTTGGCGAGCAGCCCCGTAAGTTCTCTGTTGGTGACGGCTGACTCTGATCACGAAATTCGCTGTTGGCCTGAGCCGGTTGTCGGTCGCTTCGGGCACGTCTTTCGTGGGCACAGCGATGAGATTCGTTGTTTGGCGTTTCGCAGGGATGGCCGGGTACTGGCGTCGGCCGGTGCGGAAGCCCGCATCTTTTTGTGGGATGTGCAGACCGGTCAATGTTTATCTGGCCTGGAGCCACCGGGGAAAGGGAATTTAGCGTTTCTGAACTTGCCGTCGGGATTGCAAGTGGCGAGTACCAGCAACGGTCGGCTGCAACTGTGGGATACCGTGACCGGCGAACTTGATCCGTTATCAGGGATTTCGGCAACATGCGTGGCAGCCAGTTCTGATGGCCGATTTCTCGCGGTCGGCAACCACTCAACCGAGATCCGCGTTTATGATCGCCGGTATCCCGAGCGGCAACCTCATCGCTATCAGGCGACACAACCGCCGATTGGCTCGCTGGCGTTTTCACCTTCGGGGGCATTTCTCGTTCACACCAGCCCCAGCGACGGGCTTGTTTGGCTTTGGAATCCGAATGATCCTGAGGCGGATGCGTTTTTGATTCTGATTGAGGCGGCGGACGGTTGTACTCTGGAGGCGGTGGCGATTCATCCGGACAATCGGCAAGTGGCGATCGGGGGAATCGATTATCTCTCGACTGGAAATCGCGATGGTGCGGTTTGCCTTTGGGATGTTGTTAGCAAGCAAAAAATTGTGACGTTTGATCAGGGGGTGACGGCACTGGCATTCGATGCGACGGGTCGGTTTCTGGCCGGTGCGGGTTTGAGTCGCCGTGTTTATCTCTGGGACATGGCGACGGGCGAGCAGATTTTTGACCTGGAAGGCCACAGCGATGGCATTTACACCGTGACATTCAGCCCTGATGGCAGTTATTTACTTTCCGGGGGCGACGATCAAATTATTCGCGTCTGGGATGTCCTTAGTGGCCGGCTGCTGGCGGCACGGGCACTGGATTCTGTCATTCATGCTTTGGCGTTTTCGCCAGATGGCTGCTCGTTGTATGTCGCGTTGAACAACGGCACCTGTCAGCAACTGGATTGGAAACGTTTTGTTGAGGAGTAACATCGTGAAAAAGCTGTTGGCTTGGATTCTGACGTTTGCCGGTGGAGCAATTTCCCTCTGGGCGGGATATTTGATCCTGTCTCCGGAATCCGGGACGATTTATGGCTATGATCCTGTGTATGCAGGGCTCTTTGGGTTAGCGGTACTCACGGGTGGTTTGATCATCCTTTCTCAAGACTGACACCCGTTGACCCCTTTCCCCCGCTGGTGATCTGCCCTAGGTTGACATCCCCTGGGTTATCCTCCCCGTGCCTGGTTGGAGCCAGCGGCTATGCTGCCCGATCATTCCGTTTTAAGTGAATTTCGCACTTCCTTACAGTGGGACATTCTTGGTTACCTTCCGGAATTGATTTTAGTTTCTGGAATCGTTGGCTTGTTATTGCTGCAAATTGTCACCTCTCCACGTCGGATCATCGTAACAACTGTGAGTGTGATTGTTCTTGCCTTGGCCTTGGCGGTTTTGCTGGGAATCGCTGCGACAGGTTGGTCCACGCATTTGCCGGGAAGCTTTAGCGGTTTACTGCAACTCGATCCGCTGGCGAATTTTTTCCGAGTTTTGCTGGTATTATTCGGCGGCTGGCTTGTGGTTTTGACTTACTGGAGCGGTTTTCCCGACGCGGAAGATGCTGCTGATTTTTATGTACTGCTTCTGGGTGGAACAGTCGGTTTAATGCTGATGGTTTCGGCGCAGCACTTATTGCTGGTGTTTTTGGGTTTGGAAATGGCCAGTTTGCCGAGTTACATGTTGAGCGGTTTTCGTCGAAGCAGCCGTGTTGCCAGCGAGGCCGCTTTGAAATATGCGATTTATGGTGCAGCCTCAGCCGGGATGGCTTTATACGGCATCAGCTTGCTGACCGTGGCCGCAGGGAGTGGGGATCTGTCACGGGTAGCAGCAGTGATCTTGGATTCGCGGGGGCCGAGCTTTCCCATCGCGGCAGCGGGCGGGCTGTTGTTTTTGGTGGGTTTGGGCTTCAAACTGGCAGCGGTTCCGTTTCATTTCTGGCTTCCGGATGTTTTTACAGGGGCAACGGCGGAAGTCGCGGCTTTTTTAGCAGTGGCATCAAAGGCCGCCGCGGTCGGGCTTGGAGCGCGGCTGATTGTGCTGCTATGGGGATTGGCTTCGGCGGAGGGCGAGACGGTGATGGTATTACCGTCGCTTTTCGTGTTGAGCCTCATTCTTGCCGCTGCGGTGACCACCACGGTGGGGAATTTGGCAGCGTTGACGCAGACAGAGTTGCAGCGGTTATTTGGCTACTCGACGATTGCTCACTCGGGGATCATGTTGATGGGGTTGGCGACGATGCGGCCGGAGGGGCTGATTGCCGTGCTCGTGTATCTTGTCGGCTATTTCCCGATGAATCTGGGGGTTTTCGCCACGATCGCCTGCCTTAGGAATGGAACGGAGCCGGTCCCGTTACAAGTGGAAGACTGTCAGGGTCTGGCTTGGCAGCGGCCGGCGATGGGAGTCCCTTTTGTGGTTTTTGTGATGAGTTTGCTGGGTTTGCCGCCGTTGGCCGGATTTGTTGGAAAATTTCTGATATTCATTTCTCTGTACCAGTCTAGTACCGCAGCGTTTGCGACCGGGGCAGTGGCTTTAGGCTGGGGCTACGGGGTGCTGTTGGCGATCGGCTTGGTGAACACGCTGATCAGTGCAGGATATTACCTGCGGCTAGCCCGAGCGGTGGGGATTGATGCGCCCGGGGAGAAAATCAGAGAGGGGGTGCTAGCGGCCGAGTCCGGATTGGCAGCTCAGCCGATGCCGGCCGGGTTAGCGGTGTATTTTGTTTTGCTGGCCTTGGCATTATTGATGCTAGGTCTTATGTGGGCACCTGTGCTAGAGCTAGCAACCCGCGTTGTCGCTGAAACTTCAAGCTCGTCGTCACCGTTTTAGTGCACAAAGTTATCCTGTTGCATTGCTCGATCCAGCGGGCTACCTTATTGCTTTCCATAGATTCTCCTGGTTCCTTTTCCGAGACGAAAGATACTCCAATGATTCTTGAGGCAATTCCTTCTCCCGGGCGGTGGCTTTGTCGAAAGTGGCTGTTGGTTGCGGTGTTGGCGCTAATTGTCGGGTGGACGCAGAGTGCCGCAGCCGCTGAGGGTCACCGTGGCGGTGAAGCGAGCTTGGTTCTTCCGGATTTGAATCAAGCCGAGTTTGTTGGGGGGATCGGCGGCAAGACTCTGCTTGGGGTGGGATTAGTGGTCTCGGTTTTGGGGCTGGTGTTCGGGCTCGTGGTGTACAACCAGTTAAAACGTTTGCCCGTTCATAAGTCGATGCTGGAAGTGTCGGAACTGATTTATGAGACGTGTAAAACGTATTTGATCACGCAAGGGAAATTTCTGTTCTTTTTGTGGCTGTTCATCGGGGTGATTATTTCGGTTTATTACGGATATTTGACGGAATTTCGGAATCCGGCGACCGGCGAAGTGCGTCAGGGATTTCCGCCGGATCGGATTGGGATCATCTTGCTTTTTAGTGTCATTGGCATTCTCGGCAGTTATGGAGTAGCTTGGTTTGGCATCCGTGTGAATACTTTTGCGAACAGTCGGACGGCGTTTGCGGCACTGAGTGGCCATGCTTATCCGTGTTATGCCATTCCGTTGAAAGCCGGCATTTCGATTGGGATGTTGTTGATTTCCGTTGAGTTGTTGTTGATGCTGATCATTTTGATGTTCATGCCGGGTGAACTTGCGGGGCCGTGTTTTATCGGATTCGCGATCGGTGAGTCGCTCGGAGCGGCGGCGTTGCGGGTCGCGGGTGGAATTTTTACGAAGATCGCCGACATTGGCGCGGACTTGATGAAAATCGTCTTCGGCATCAAGGAAGACGATGCACGGAATCCGGGCGTCATTGCCGATTGCACGGGGGATAACGCCGGGGATTCGGTAGGACCGTCTGCCGATGGTTTTGAAACTTACGGCGTAACCGGGGTCGCATTGATTACGTTCATTCTCCTGGCGGTAAGCGATCCGAAGGTGCAGGTGCAATTGCTGGTCTGGATATTCATGATGCGGGTGATGATGGTGGCAGCATCGGCAATTTCCTACTTCATCAACGAGGCGCGGGCAAAGGCGGTTTATGGGACTGCGACGCATTTTAATTATGAAGCCCCGCTGACCTTCTTAGTCTGGTTGACTTCGATCATCTCGGTCACGTTGACTTACCTGGTTTCGTATCTGCTGATTCCGGAATTGGCGGGGGATACTTCCTTGTGGTGGAAGCTATCGACGATTATTAGTTGCGGAACTTTGGCGGGCGCGATTATTCCGGAATTCGTCAAAGTGTTCACCAGCACGGAATCGGGGCATGTTCGTGAAGTCGTGACATCATCCAAGCAGGGCGGGGCATCGCTGAATATCTTAAGCGGTTTTGTGGCGGGCAATTATTCCGCGTATTGGCTTGGAATCACAATTGTGGCGTTGATGGGAATTGCTTACGGGATCAGCCTGATGATTCCGGAAATTCGTCCGCTGGCACCGACAGCAGGCGGCTTGATGCTGGCACCGGCTATCTTTGCCTTCGGGCTGGTGGCGTTTGGTTTTTTGGGTATGGGTCCGGTGACGATTGCCGTCGATAGTTATGGCCCGGTCACGGATAACGCGCAATCGGTTTACGAATTGAGCACGATCGAGAGTTTGCCGAATATTCACCAGGAAATTCAACAGCAGTATGGATTCGCGCCGAACTTTGAAGTCGCGAAAGACAATTTGGAAAAGAATGATGGAGCGGGGAACACCTTTAAAGCGACGGCGAAGCCGGTGTTGATCGGCACGGCCGTGGTTGGTGCCACCACGCTGATTTTCGCAATTATCCTGGAACTGACACAAGGTCTGCAACCGACATTGGTGACAAATCTGTCGGTGTTGTACCCGCCATTTCTGCTGGGGTTAATTACGGGTGGGGCGGTGATTTACTGGTTCACTGGGGCAAGCACGCAAGCGGTGACCACCGGGGCCTACCGAGCCGTGGAATTTATCAAGGCGAATATCCGCTTGGATAATACCGTGGCCAAGGCGAGCACGGAAGATAGCAAAAAGGTCGTGGAAATCTGTACGAAGTATGCCCAGGCGGGGATGCTCAATATCTTTCTGGTCGTATTCTTCTCCACGCTAGGTTTTGCCTTCCTGAACGAGTATTTCTTCATCGGTTATCTGCTTTCGATCGCGCTTTTCGGTTTGTATCAGGCGATCTTTATGGCGAATGCCGGTGGTGCCTGGGATAACGCCAAGAAGATTGTCGAGACCGAGTTGAAGATGAAAGGAACGGAGTTGCATGCAGCGACAGTGGTCGGCGATACAGTGGGCGACCCGTTTAAGGATACCAGCAGTGTGGCGTTGAATCCAATTATTAAGTTTACCACGCTATTTGGTTTGTTAGCCGTGTCCTTGGGGGTGTCGTTGAAACAACGCCCGGATGGGGAATGGATGACGTTGGCTTTGGCCGCCCTGTTTTTGCTGGTGTCGATGATCTTTGTCTGGCGTTCATTCTACGGCATGCGGATTCGACACGAGGAGAGTGCGCAGGTCGGCTGAGTTGTCGCCGGCGGATGGAAACTTGGGTCTGTTAGGGGCCAGGGATCATCGTGCCACGGAAGGTTCCGTAGGGAGGCAGACCGCGGATGTTCCGGCAGTAAGCTCAATGTGCCAAACAAGGCGAATGGGGTCGTCCAGAGCCAGGAAGGGATTGGATTCGGTTGCGAGGAGTGTCGCTAGGTCTGTTTCTCCTGCGTGCGTGTCTGGCGTTATGGAAAAGTAGTCGTGATCTTCTTCCGATCGTATTGACGATCGGATTTTTTCAATTGTTTGTATTTCAGCGATCCCTTGACAATTTGTTGTCACTTTTGATCGGCTTAGTGTTGATCGTATTCGGTTTGACTCTTTTCATTGTTGGCTTAAACATCGGATTGTTTCCCTTGGGCGAGCAGATGGCCCGAGATTTTGCCAGCCGAGGCAGTTTGCCTTGGCTGATTGCTTTTGCATTTTCGCTGGGTTTTGGCACAACGTTTGCCGAGCCGGCGTTAATCGCCGTGGCCAGTAAAGCGGCTGATCAAGCAATTGTCGAGGCGGTCGAGGGAAACGATCTTGCTGAAATGCGACGCTCGTACAGCCTGCTGTTGCGGACGACGGTGGCGGTGGCGGTCGGTTCGGCGTTGGTGCTCGGCGTGATTCGGATCATTCTTGGCTGGTCGTTACATTATTGGATGATTGCGGGATACGCTTTGGTCATCGTGCTGACGCCTTTTGCTCCTTCCGGAATTGTGGGGGTGGCGTATGATTCAGGCGGGGTAACTACCTCGACAATAACGGTTCCGTTGACCACGGCGTTAGGAGTCGGCCTGGCTTCGAGTATCCAGGGACGAAGCCCGCTGCTGGACGGCTTCGGCATGATCGCGCTGGCATCGCTGACACCGATCCTTTTCGTGCTGTTGCTGGGGATCTTGTGGACATGACTTATGCTGAAGCCGTCTCTGATGCTTTGCTCAGCACCGTTCGGGATGTTATTCCGATTATGGTGATTATATTGGGCTTTCAGTCGCTGGTGCTACGGCGTGGTCTACCGCAGTGGCCGCGGTTGCTGATCGGGTTTGCCTGTGTGATTCTCGGATTGTCGTTGTTTTTAGTGGGGCTGGAAGTTGCGTTGTTTCCGTTGGGCACGACGATGGCCCAGCAGTTGGCGGATCCGGCGTTTGTGTTGCCGGAACGGCTGGAGAGTGGCGAGGGGATCGATGGCTCGGTGAGGGTGGTTCCGTGGTATCGTTATTATTGGACATATCTCTTTGCCTGGACGATCGGGTTCAGCGCGACAATCGCGGAGCCGGCCCTGTTGGCGGTAGCCATCAAAGCGCATGAAGTGTCTGGTGGGACAATTCAGGTTTGGGGATTGCGGGTCGCTGTGGCGATCGGGTGTGGATTAGGGGTCATGCTGGGGGCGTTGCGGATCGTGCTGGGGTGGCCGTTGCCGATGGTAATCCTTGGTGGTTATCTCTTTGTGATTGTGCAAACGCTAGTAGCTCCGAAAATGATTGTTCCGTTGGCGTATGATTCTGGCGGGGTGACGACATCAACAATCACCGTGCCGATCATCGCCGCGTTGGGGTTGGGGTTGGCGACGCAGATTCCGGGGCGTGATCCCCTGGTGGATGGCTTTGGCATGATCGCCTTGGCGGTACTGTTTCCGATGACAACCGTGATGGGGTACGCTCAGTTGGCGATCTGGTGGAATCGCCGACAAGCACGGGTGAAAGCGCGGAGAATGGACCGTTTTCGTTCGACAGCGACCGCCCCCTGACTGCGAGGTAGCGATGCACTTCAAACTGATTATTGCTCTGGTGGACCAGGAAAAAACCTCAGAGGTGATGGCGGCGGCACGCAAGGCTGGGGCGACAGGAGCAACAATTATCGGCAATGCCCGGGGTGAGGGGCTGAATCCCGCACGGACATTTTTCGGGCTGTCGTTGGAAAGCCAGCGGGAGGTCTTGTTGTTTCTAGTTGAGAGTCATCTCAGCCGCTCGATTTTGGAAACGATCGCTCAGGTCGCGGAATTGGATGACACACCGGGTACGGGGATTGCCTTCCAACTGGATGTTGATGATGCTGTTGGAGTCAAACATCAGATTGAGAAGTTGACGCCCATCGTGGAGGAACAATTATGAGCGATCCCCGGGTGATCCGTGTTCGCGATGTAATGAAAACTGCGTTTGATCTGGTGGATGGCAAGTTGACGGTCAAAGAAGCCTTGCTTGGGATGAAGTATCCAGAAACGCGGGCTTTGATCATTGATAAAATGCATGCGGATGACGAATATGGACTTGTTTTGATTTCCGACATTGCCAAGAAGGTGCTGGCGGCTGACCGGGCTCCTGAGCGGGTGAATTTGTATGAGATCATGGCAAAGCCGGTGTTAAGCGTGCCGCCGGAAATGTCGATCCGCCATTGCGCGAAGTTATTGGAGCGATTTTCGATCATGCGGGCCCCGGTCATCAGCGAGTCGCGGGTGATCGGGATTGTCAGTTTTCATGATCTGGTTCTTCGCGGCTTAATGGAGCAAATTCAGTCGGGGTCGTGAACGGATCTTCTGATCCGGCGTGAACTACCGACCCGACCCCCGTCATTGGATTTTTGGCACGCATACGGCACCCCCCACTTCCGACTATCATGGAGATATGGGGACACCTGCCATTCTTACGGAAGCACTGGTTCGGGTTTATCGTCGTCCGCGGAAACGCTGGTTTCGCCCGGATCGGCAGGCATCGAGGGAGTTTGTTGCCCTCGACGGGGTTGATCTGGAAGTTCGGCCCGGAGAAATTTTCGGGCTGCTGGGTCCGAACGGTGCGGGTAAAACCACGCTGATTAAGATTTTGACGACCTTGCTTGCTCCAACCCAGGGCCGAGCCTGGGTGGACGGTGTGGATGTAGTGGCCGACCCGTATTCGCTGCGGCCGCGGATCAACATGGTTTCGGGTGGGGAATCGAGTGGTTACGGAATTTTGACGGTCCGCGAGAATCTCTGGCTTTTCAGTCGGATTTACGGCGTTGCCAATGCGCAAATTCACACGCGGATGGAGCGGCTGCTGGAGGTAGTCGGTTTAGCGGAGAAGGGGAATAGCCGCGTCAGCCACCTGTCAACCGGGCAACGGCAAAAGATGAATTTTTGCCGGGGGTTTATCACCGATCCGAAAATTCTCTTTCTGGATGAGCCAACCTTGGGACTCGATGTTGGCAGTGCTCGGGCGATTCGGCATTATCTCCGGGAATGGATGGCGGAGAAGCCGGGACGGACACTGTTATTAACCACGCATTATATGGCGGAAGCGGAGGAATTATGCGACCGGCTCGCGATTATCGACCAGGGGAAGTTGCTGGCGTGTGATACACCGAGCCAGTTGAAACGGCGCGTGCAGACTTATCCATTATTTGAATTGCGGCTGGCTCCTGGCCGGTCAAGACTTCAAGGGTTGACGGATCTCGCGGGGGTGCATCAAGTCACGCTGCAGCAGTCGCACGAGGGAATTGATCTGAAGGTGACACTTTTACAAGAATCCGTGATTGGTGATCTGGTGCAGCATCTGATCGCAGCAGGGCAGACGATCCTGACGCTCAACCGGGTCGAACCGACCCTGGAAGATGTGTTTATCGAGCTGGTCGGCCACGGCCTCGGCGACAGATAACTCAGCAGTAGTGAGCAAAGGGGTAAGCCGGGTAGGGCGATGAGAATGGGAGAACGGCTTCCCCCGAGCACACGCCCGTAGCGATCATGGGAAACGGTTATGGATTGAGACATTCGCAGCGGGGTCGGCACCCGGGTGTGGCTTAGACCGGTCAGCCCCGAGCGAGTGTGCTGGATGAAATCAGGGCTGCGTGTGCGTACGATGAATCGGCTGCTACCCTGCAAAATGATCATCGGGATAAGAACGATGATTTAGAACCGTGATGGATGAATTACCGGCGTTGCTGGGAAATCCTCGATATTCGCACTGCGATGTTTGTCCGCATCGATTCGTGAGTTTGCCCGATGCCTGAGACAGTCCGTTTGTTTGTGATTGCCGCGTTGGCCCGAGCTTATCCCCGGGTGGCGTGGATGTTTCGCCACCGCACTTGGCTAATTCAGGAGACGTTGCTGCCCTTGTTATCGGTGGCAGCACTGGCATATGTGTATCGGGCGATGAATGCACCCCCGGAATACACCGGGTTTGTTGTCCTGGGTGGGGCGATGACGGCGTTCTGGATCAATGTCCTGTGGAGTATGGGGGCGCATCTCTACTGGGAACGAGATAGCGGCAATCTCGAATTGTATATCATGTCGCCAGCACCGATGATGAGTATCCTTGCCGGGATGGCGCTGGGCGGTATGACCACGACCGTGGTTCGTGCTCTGGCCATTCTGAGTGCTGGGGTTCTCATTTTTGATGTCCCGGTTCAGCCACAGAATTGGTGGCTGCTAGGATTTGTCTTTTTATTGACGATGGTGTCGCTGTATGGCCTGGGGATGATGTTTGCCTCGGTGTTTTTGCTTTACGGCCGAGGTGCGTGGCATACCGTCAATTTACTCCAAGAGCCAGTGTATTTGATGACTGGCATGAACTTTCCGATTAAAGTGCTAGGGATGATGCTGGTTCAAGCGGTTCCCGCGGTGGCGATGCTGATCCCTTTGGCGGCCGGCATGGATGGATTACGACAAGTTCTGTTTCGGAGTGAGGGATTTTTACCTCTACCGACAGAGATCGCCATTCTGGCGGGATTATCACTGATATTCCTTACGCTTGCGCGGTGGACGCTCGCCACCCTGGAACGCAAAGCTCGGCGTGATGGCACGTTGACGGTCAAGTGGCAGTGAGGCGTTCTTTTTCAAGCTGTTTTGCCGTTGCCTCGCCGAATCACCCCTGAAAGTGTCTACGAATACAATGCCACTCGAAACGGAACCGCGGTATCGATCATGGAAGTTTCGAGGTATCCGACCTTGCCGGACCCCGTCGCGATGAATTCTGATGCCTGTGGTTTCGTGGGCAATCCTTGTCAGACACAGGTTTCCGAACCGTTTCACACCATCCGCTGGTCAGCTTGGCTGGGGTGGCAAATTGAATCGAACTGGGCTGATCTGAAATTGTTTTTGCTTTATTTGGTGATCAAGCCTGTCTGCGGTTCGTTGATGCTGGTGTGCATGTTTTATGCCGCCAAGTATGCCGCCCCGAGCCGGGTTCCTGCCGAGTTTTTGCCGTATATCTACGTTTCGAATGCCTGTTACGGGCTGGTGGGCACGGTGATGTTTGGCATGAGTTCCGTGGTCATTTCTGACCGAGAATCGTACCGGATGCTGAAATACATTTTCATCAGTCCGGCTTGGTTTCAGGCTTATTTTCTTGGTCGTGGCCTGGCTCGGGTCCTGGAGGGGCTCGCGGGTGCGAGTATCACGATTCTGGCCGGCCTGACAATTCCGCTGATCCGGGCGGAGTTACGATTTGAGCATCTGGAGCCAGGTTGGCTGTTGCTGTTTCTGGCCGTCGGCGCTGTGTTGCTTTGGTCGGCGGGGATGATCTTGGCCTCGGCGATGCTGAATCTGAGCCGCAGCGGCCTGTTTTTGAGTGAGGGGATCGCGGGGGTGGTTTATTTTCTCAGCGGTGTTGTCTTTCCAGTTTCTGTCCTGCCGGGGTGGCTTCAGGCGATCAGCTTAAGTTTGCCGACCACGTATTGGCTGGAAGGGATGCGGCGGTCGCTGACCGGTGCCCCGCCGCCAGGATCGCCGCTGGCTCGATCACCGCTGGCGGACTGGACAAACCCGGAACTGGCGGGAATGCTGGTCCTGACAACGATCGGACTGGCTTTGCTCGCCCAGTGCTTTTATCGGTTCAGCCTCCGCCGCGCCTGGCGGAACGGGCGGATTGAAGAAACCACTGGGATATGACGCTGGCGGGCCGCTGGGTCTGCTGGCGTTGCAGCCGTCTTCATCCGGCATTTTTGCCACACAGCCGCGCTTGACAACTTTACCGGGAAAACGGTATCACCCGAACTTGCGAAAGTTGGTCGTAGGGTTTGCGGCCAGCCGGGCCCTCCCGGCACTCAATCGTGCCCGTTTGAGAAAATGCATGCGTTTCTTCCAGGACGCCATCCCGACGATGCCCCTCGAGTCGGTTTCGATCCGAGATGAATCGCTGGTGGGACTGTCGATGCCGGATGATCCCCCGCCGGATGTTTCAGTTTGCATTGTCAACTGGAACTGCTGCGAATTGCTTCGGAAGTGCCTGGCATCGTTATTCCGGCAACCTCAGGGGGTTGGCTTCGAAGTCGTGGTTGTCGACAATGGCTCGGTTGATGGGGCGGCAGAGATGGTCGCTGCGGAATTCCCGGAAGTGGTGTTGATCCGGAATTCGGAAAATCTTGGCTTTAGCCGCGGGAACAATCAGGCGGCGAACGCAGCCCGGGGCCGGTATCTGTTTTTTTTGAACAACGACACCGAATTGGCAGCAAATACCTTGCAGGAATTTGTTCGGTTTGCCGAGTCTCATCCTCAGGTGGGGATGCTCGGGCCGAAACTGCGTGGAGCCGATGGCTCATTCCAGATTTCGTATCGCCGCAAACCCACGCTAGCCGCGCTGTTGCACCGGGTCAGCTTCCTGCGTTGGACGGGGCTGTTTCGCCGTTCCTATTACGATTATCGCCGGAATAGCTTCAACCCCGACGGCATCCGGGAAGTCGAAGTCTTGATGGGGGCAGCAGTATTTTTACCCCGTGAAGTTTTCGAATCTAGCGGACGTTGGGATGAACGCTACCGGTTTGGCGGGGAAGACCTGGATCTTTCCACCCAGGTCGGTCGTCAACGGCCCGTCGTCTACTTCAGCAGTGTCGAAGTGTTGCATTATGGCCGCGTCTCGAGCCGGGCAAACGTGGGCTTTTCCGCGCCGAACGTGGCCATCGGCTATGTGCATTATTTCCGCAAATGCGGTGTCAGCCGGCCGGCATTGTGGTTGTATAAATCGCTCGTGACTCTGGATGCTCCGGTGCAAATCGTTGCCAAACTCCTGCAAGGGAGTTGGCGACGCGTGACGGGTCGCCCAGACAAAGCTCAAAAAAGCTGGCTCGCGGCTCAGGGAGTTTGGCGATTCTTGCGGAACGAACTGATCCGGTTCTGGCGAGCGTAAGCCGATCCGCTTGCCATGAAATTGCGACAACTCCGCGATTATTTCGTCCCCTCGGGATGGGCGGGCAATGGGAATGGGATTTTCTGCGGTTGAAAACCCCTTTTGCCGATCAAGACGTGACTCGGCATCTCGGTTCCATCGATCCACAGAGTGAACGTGATCTCCTGGGTTTTTTTGTCGGGGAGAAAGTTGATCGCCTCGGCTCGGCCCAATGTCGGTTTACCTGAGAACCGGAAACCACTTGGCGCTGGCCCAAAGCAACAGCCCCAGCAATACCACACCGAGGAGCAAACTCCCGGCAATCAACCGCTTTTCGATCGGCAACAACGGCTCGGCCTCGAGTTGTGCCAGTTCTCGGGCGGTGTCGGCGTCGGTCGGTTTGCGGTCCATGACAAGGCTCCTTACAAATCTCACGAGGCAGGCGGCGGTGGTTGCACCCCAGCAAAAAACAGCCAGGATATCACTAACCCGATCCAGATGACAAATCCGAACAGGCTCACGACATACACGAGAGCCAGTTTGCCGAGCCCTTCCGCCCAGAGTCGGCGAAAGTTGGCCGACATGCCGATGCTGAAAAAGGTCAGCACGAAAAACAGTCGCCGAACTTGATCCGCTTGGTCGGTTCCAGTCTTCAATTCTCGGATTGTCGCCGGATCGAAGAGCCCGATGGCGAGAAATGCGATAAACGTGAGCAAGTATCCGAAGACGAATTTCGGGAACCGTGCCCAGATTTCTCCTAGCGGGAGCCCGCGTTCCTCCGATCGGCGATCAATCTTCAGGACCCAGATCAGGGCCAGGAGAATCGCCCAAACGCCGATGAATAAGTCGATGAAGACCTTGACTGTCGTGGTGGTCAGTTGCATCCAATTCCGCCCATTTTCATCGTTGGGCAACACCATCGCGGCGGTGATCGCCCCGGAGGATATGGCGGCACCATCGGTTTTGACGGCGAGCCCCATCCAGGCGGCAGCGACTAGGGGTTCGTGACTCAGATAAGTTTTCGCCAGGGCGGGCAGGACCAGCATCTCGATCACGGAAAAAATCACAACCAGCGAGGAAACCATCACCGGGACGATTGGCCTGGCCCGGATGGCTGCTCCGGTGGTAATCGCGGCGGAGACGCCACAGATCGAGATTCCCGAAGCCAGCGGGGCCGCCCACTCTCGGCTGAAGCCGAACGCGGTCCGGGCCAGCAAATAAACCAGGGCCCAGTAGATCAGGTAGGCTTCGACGATGGCGGCGAAGCCACGGAACATGATGGCGGATGCCAGGCCGGTGGCTTCCGAGGCCTTTGCTCCCAGATTGGCCCCAATAATCACAATCGCGGTCTTGATGTAGAGCTCCGAGCGAGCCGCGGGGCTGAACCAGACCGCGAGTGCCGGGCTGAAGTTGCCGATGAGTAAGCCGCCCAGCAAGGCAACCAGGTAACCCGCCTCGCCGGTGAGCCCCAGAGACCAGTCAATCCCGGCTGGCATTTTGTCCGGTGTCGCGGCGATTCGTGCATAATGACCCGCTGTCCAGCAGGCAAACGCCAAGAAAAAGAGAATCGTGAAGCGGCTGGCAAAGCGTCCGGGTTGCTCGCCGAGGAACCAGGCTCCCGCGGTCAGCACGGTCAGCATGAAGATGAATGTCAGGATCAGCGAAACGAACCCCGACATTCCGGCGAATGTTTTCCCGGCGGGCGTCAACGCCTGGCTCGGGTCGGTCCAGACCTTCGCGGAAACGACCCAGCCGAGCCAGTCGGCCCCGCTCAGCGAGCCGAGACTGAGGCCGATGATGAGAAACCCGACGATGACGGCAAGCGTGTCTTCGCTGCGATACCAGGACCAGTTCATGGGGAGTCAACTTCAAGGATTATCGGGGAGCAAGTCTGGACATTACACAAAGAACGGTCGTCGTGCAATTGCCCGTGCCATCAGAAAGGGTGGGAGGTTTGTCGCAGTTTCGCTTGGCATGAGGGTGAATCGGGTTCCTCTTGCACGAATCGACGGAACCTGCGTTAATCCAGCAGAAATCTTAAGGCCCGGCAGCGTTTTTGGCGGTTGATATGCGTAATTCCACTGATGCTCCAGGCTTGCAATGCAGTGTGCCCGGCGTTCGATCCGAGCCTGGCAAATACCCTCCGGTTCAGCACCGGGTCGATGCTGCGTACGCGGCTCTTCCGTTGTTGGAACGCCTCCGAGACAGATTGAAGAATCTCGAAGCCCGCCTGTTGGTTCAAAGGAAGTCGCCGAATCGCTGGAAGGTTCCTCCGTTGTTTTTCTTTCATCCTCGGTCAACGGTTTCCGAATTGCCGGCGGCACGAAGATCGGAATCGTTGTCGAGAGTCTGCCGAGTCGTTAATTGGGATTCGACCGTGAAGGAGCCACGGGGACGGGATGATCTCTTCCGGATAGCACCAGAATTGCCTTCGCTGATTGCTGAGGCTTCCCGGGTGCTGACGGCTTCGGTGCAGGTTCGTCATATGGCTCGCGCCGTGCCGGGTTTGCAGGTGGTGGCACGGTCATTTGCGACTTTTTGCCCCGAATTACAAAATCTCGCCGCGATTCTGGATGTGCCGGATGATGTGATTGTGCGTGTGATCAATCCTTTCGCGCTGGTTGCGATTCGAATCCGCTGCCAGGGTATTTCGCTTTTGGGCGAGTTGCAGCGATATTTGGCCGAGTGTCTGGGCGTGGGGTCACGGCAGTCTGTGATATCCGATTTTCTGCCAGACATGGGGGCAGTGGCCGGGGATGCATTTGGCAATCACCCGGATGATGATTCTGTCGAGCTTTTGTTTCAATGTTATGATTGGACCGGAATTCGAGCGGATGGACGGTGGCCGGCGGGTTTTGCAGGAGTAGACCGGTGGCTGTGGGAGTGGTGTCGGCTATCTGAATTACCTCGTGTTGATGGAGAAAGAATCCTGGTGATTGGGCCACCGGTCTATCCACGAAGGTGGCTTGCCCCGGCCGGGCTACCGATTGTGGCGCGGCAGGTGCAAGTGCTCCAGCGATATTCCGCGGTTGAAGTTAGAGCCTGGATCGCAGAAAACCTTGGGGAAGCTTTTTTCCGCGACGATTCGGCATTGACTGTTTCCCTGAACGCGGCCTGAGGTGATTGCGGCGTGGTCATGAGCGTTTTTGATGTGTTGTCTGCGGGGAACCTCGCCGAGGCGATTACGATTCAGGAACAAGCAGTTTGCCGGTCGCCGCGTGACCGTGGTTCGCAAATTCTGCTTAGCCAGTTCTATTTGCTGGCCGGTGAGTATCGGCGGGCTTGGCAAGGGGTCCGCGGTTTAAGTGCGGCGACTCCGGGGGAACGGGCTCTGCATCGGCAACTCCTCCGCTTGATTCGGGCAGATTATCGTCGCTGTGAACGGGGCATCGCCCCGGCATTTCTTGAACCCGATCCGCCTCGGCATGCCCGGCAACGCTGGAAAGCAATTCAGGCTCTTCGGCGCGGTGACGTGGCGCGAGCATTACGACGCATTGACCGTGCGGATACAATCACGCCAGCCGTTACCGGTACTCTCGACGGTCGGGAATTTGACGGTTTTCGTGATGCCGATGATCGATTTGCCTCGAGCTTGGAGTTACTGATTGATGATGAGTACGCCTGGGTTCCGTGGGAAGAAATCCGGCTGCTGCGATTGTCGCCGATACAATCCTTTTTTGACTTTGCTTTTCGACCGTGTCAGCTTTGGCTTTGGCAGGGGCAAACGCTTGAGGCGGTGGTTCCGATGATCTACCCGGGAACGGCTCAGGCTTATGATGGCGATACCGCGGCGGGCGGATTGTTGTGCGGGCGGGAAACCGACTGGCGGGCGGATCAAGCGGGGCTGGCTATTGGCGTCGGTGCTCGGTATCTGTTGGCGGGTGATGAAGAGTTGGCGATGAAGGATTGCCAGCAGATTGAATTTCGCCGCTTGCTCGGTAGCTACCGTCGATCCAGTTGATCGATTTCGTCGAGAACGACGGCGGCTGAATCATGCCGACCGCGGCCGATGCTTTGAGAGCTTCTGAGACATCAGATCATGGTTGATCTCGCATCGTTTCTCTGATCTTGATTTTCTCTCATCCGGATAATCTTCCGTGGTCGAACAATTCATCCATGAGATACCCGTAAATGTTTTCCGAGTGCAGATTGATGGATCCGCAATACAGCTCCGGAGCCGGTCCGTTGCAGCGTTGGGAACGAGTCGGCTTGCTGGCGATGGCGGTAGCGGTTGTTGTTTTTGGCGGAGTTGTTGAACTGCGATCGGCGTTTCAGAAAAGTCGGAAGACCGATTTTGGTGTGTATGCCCGGGCGGCTTATGCCGTCCGAGTTGGGGAAGATCTTTATGCCGTCCACGATGACAACGGTTGGCATTACGTTTACCCGGCGGCCTTTGCCGTGGCGATGATTCCTTTCGCGGATCCCTGGCCGTGGGCGGATCGAACCGGTTATTTGCCTTACGAGGTTTCTGTCGGTCTCTGGTATGGATTGAGTGTGGTTTTTTTGGCGTATGCGTTGCATGTTTTCGCCCGGACGGTCGTTCCCGAGGCTCGGCCGGGTAGCCGGCGGTGGTGGTATGCTCGCACGATGCCGATGCTGATTTGTCTGGGTGGCATCGGATCGACGCTGAGTCGTGGGCAGGTGAATGTGTTGCTGTTGGCCATGCTGGCAGGGATGTTTGCCGCCTGGATCGAGCGTCGGCGAGTCGCTTCGGGGCTCTGGTTGGCGGCGGCGATCACAGTGAAAATCATCCCGGCGGTGCTGTTCCTGATCCCGATAGTCCGCCGGGATGCGCGGAACTTCTTGGGAGTCATCGCTGGGCTGACGGTCGGCTTCGTTGTTGTTCCGAGCCTTGCCATCGGTTGGACTGCCGCTTGGAACGCAAATCTCCGACTGGTAGATTCCGTGCTTCGACCGGCGGTCACCGGTGGGGGAGACCAGAGTCGAGCGAAAGAATTGACCAGCACAACCGCAACGGATAATCAATCGTTTGCCGCAATCATTCACAATATCCGGCATCCTGGCCGGTTGAGCCGGCCGCTTGATGCTGACCGACTCACGAAATTCTTGCACCTTATGCTGGCGTTCGGCCTTGCGGGGATATGTCTGGTGGTTGGATGGAGAAACCTGGGGGAACACCCGGCAGATCGGCTTGTCTATTTTGGTGCCGTGACATTGCTGATGCTGTTCATGTCACCGGTATCGCATATGCATTATTACGTGTTTGCTTTGCCGATCGTGGCGGGGTTGTGGGGGCGGAGCCTGGCACAGCGTCCGGACGCTGTGTTGGCCGATCGGCCGACGCAGTTCTTGCTTTTTGGCTGGGGAATTGTCACCGGGATGGCATTGTTCCCGCTTTCGTGGCTGCAAGAGGCACGGTCGTTCGGTTTGTGCTTAATAGTAACCTTGGGGCTGTGGGTGTACGCCCTAGGGTTGGTGGCATGGCGGCCGCTGATGTTGTCGGCAAAACCGCAAATACCACCACAGCCTGAGTCCTTGATGTCATGTCAAAATTTGTCTCGGTTCGCGGCTTGATTCAGGCTTCCCGACAATTATTTCATACCATCAGCATCTTGATCGTAGCCATGATGGAGTCAAGATCGGCTGGCGAGAAGCTGAACTGCTTTCGCCGCTCCGGATCGACTTTATTGCGGCTTCAGGAACGCCCGGGGAACCACGGCACGGTTGGAGGTAACACTTGCGGCATGGGAATGGTGAGGAATCCTTGGAGACACAATCGACTGAACTGATTGGGGAGAGTTCCAAAGATTATGTCGGTGGAAAGTCTTACTCCGGATCGCGATTTTCGCCGGAGATTGTTCATAATCATTTTTCAGTCAGACACACCGGCAGGGTGGTGGTTTGACGTGACATTAATTGTGTTGATAGTAGCAAGCGTTATCACCGTGATACTGGAAAGTGTCGCCAGTATCCGTCAGAAATATGTCGAAACATTGCATGTGATCGAGTGGATCTTCACGATTTTATTCACCGTGGAATATCTTCTTCGGCTATATTGCGTACCTCGACCGGCACAATATGCTCGGAGTTTTTTCGGTCTGATTGATTTTATGGCGATTGTGCCGACTTATCTGAGCCTGGTGTTGCCGGGGGCTCAGATGTTGATTGTGGTGCGGGTGCTGCGGGTGTTGCGGATTTTCCGGATCATGAAATTGACCCAGTATCTGGATGAATCACGGACCTTGAGCGAAGCGCTTTGGGCGTCGCGACGGAAAATCGGGGTCTTTCTCTTTACCGTGGTGACGTTGCTCACGATCATCGGATCACTTATGTATCTGATTGAGGGAGAAGAAAACGGGTTTACGGACATTCCAACAAGCATGTACTGGGCAGTGGTAACCCTGACGACCGTGGGGTATGGCGATGTGTCCCCGGTCACGCCCCTGGGGAGAGCACTGGCATCGTTAGTGATGATTCTGGGTTACAGCATTATTGCCGTGCCGACCGGTATTGTGACCAGCGAACTCACCAGACCGAGTGGCAGGCGGGTTTTGCTACGGCCTGGTCCTGGTCCATGTCGGCAGTGTGGTGCTCCTGGCCACGATCCTGATGCCCGATACTGCAAGTATTGCGGGGCAGCATTGCCTCGTCCGGGCGAAGCCTGAAAGTCATCGGGTGTTCAACGCCGCCGAGCCTGAACGACACGGTATCGTCCGGCTTTGTCTTTGATCGTGGGGCCGAGTTCCAGCGCTTTCTGTTCGGCGATGAATTCGCGGACGGCATCATTCTGATTCCAGCCGATTTCCAGCAGCAACATGCCCCCGGGCACGAGAAAATTGGCGGCTTCCGCAGTGATTCGGCGATAATACACCAGCCCGTCTTGTCCACCATCGAGGGCGACTCGCGGTTCGTGGTCGCGGACTTCGGCAGGAAGGTTCGCCAATTCACTTCGGGGAATATACGGAGGATTGCTGACGATCAAATCGTAGCGAACGGATGAGGTTGTGAAGGGTTCAAACAGATCGCCGATCAGGAATCTGATCTGCGGGGCGACGCCGTGAGTCTGGGCGTTTTGCTCGGCGATTGCCAAGGCGTCAGGGGAGATGTCGGTGGCAGTGATGGTCGCAGCTTTGCATTGATGAGCGATGCTGACAGCGATACAGCCGGAACCGGTACCGAGATCGAGTACCGTCGGCGCGGGTTTTCCCTTGAGGAAATCCAGCGCGGCCAAGACAAGCGTTTCCGTATCGGGGCGAGGAATCAACACGGCGGGGGAAACCGCAAAGGGGAGTAAATAAAATTCGCGATGACCGACCAAGTAAGCGACGGGCCAGTGCTCGACACGCCGGCGAATGAACTCGCGAAACCGCGCCCGCTCTTCGGCGCGAGGCACCTCATGCGACCTCGCGACCAGGTCGATGCGCGAACAATTCAGCACATGAGCCAGCAGAATCTGTGCTTCCAGACGCGGGGATTCGATGCCTTGCGAAGCAAAATACTGTGTCGTCCAGGCGATCAGTTCATTGATCGTCCAGGTCGGTGGAGTCACTGCCGAGGCCAGCGGATTCGCGGGGGAATGACTGGTTGTCATACGCCTTGCGTGCTCAAAAATGCCACTCTGCCAATATGTAACAGTCAAGATGACATTTTACAGTCTTGGTCGATTCTGGAAATTCTTGAAGTGGCCTTTTTACGGATTCTGCGGCAATAACTTTCCGGATGCTGCCGGGTTCACGGGGGATTTGCCTCGAGCCGATCCGAAGCGAGAACGCTGTCGGCTAGATCAGCCACGATCCGATCACTGCCTCGGGAATAATTTTGTGCTTCCGGCAGGTTCGTTTCAGTGGCAGGTCTGGCTGGCTTGAGGATCAGGGGGTGAGCCATTGCGTTTCGGTCGGGCTTCGATGTTGAAGAGGCTGAAAATTTCTTCTTCGGTGAGCCCGAGTGTCGCGGGTTTATCGGCATCGGCGAGCAGATCGTTAAAGACTTTGCGTTTCGTGTCAAGAATCGTGGCAATTCGCTGCTCGATGGTATTTACCGAGATAAACCGAGTGACGGTGACCGGGTGTTTTTGACCGATCCGGTGAGCCCGGTTGATTGCCTGATCTTCGATGGCCGGATTCCACCAGCGGTCAAAAAGGAAAACATAATTCGCAAATTGCAGGTTAAGTCCGACACTGCCGGTGCCGTAACTCATCAACAACACCTGGCAGTTTGGATCGTTTTTGAATCGATCCAGAATCGGTATCCGCTCGGCGTGGGGAATTCGCCCGTGATATTGCAGGGGTCCAAATCGTTCCAGCGCCCGGGCGATGGCGGCGAGTGGTTCCACCCACTGGCTGAAGACAATGGCCTTGTGCCCGTTTGCGGCGACTTCCTCCATGTCGTTGACGAGTTGTTCCAGCTTGGCGCTTTCGCCGGTGCGGGGGTCGAAGTTGCAAATTTGTTTGAGCCGCAGCACCAGTTGAAACACATGCTGGACGGTGATGGTTTCGCCCAGAGCATTCAAGTGAATCACCCCTTCTTTCTCAGCGAGGGTGTACGTGGCCTGTTGTGCGGGGGTAAGTTCGATCGTCAAATCGCGGATCAGCTTGGGCGGCATGTCGGATTGCACCTGCTGCTTGGTGCGGCGAAGAATGCTGTCCGCTGTCAGCGCTTTGAGTTGCTTGGGGGGAGTGTTTGGCGGGATTCGGCCAGGATCGACAAACTCAAAAATATTGATGAGATCATCGGGGTGGTTTTCCACGGGGGTTCCGCTCAATGCCCAGCTGCGGGCGCGAGGGATCGACTTGACCACACTGGCCGTTTTTGAACCGGGTGTTTTGATTCGCTGTGCTTCGTCGAGAACCACAACATCGAAAAAAGTTCGAGGGTCAGCCGCCAGTTCGGCATCCCGTGTCAGCAACTCATAATTGATCAATTTCAACGGGCAGTTTGACACATGCCAGGTGGCACGGCGGAGCTCTGGGTCGGTGGGGAAGACTTCAAAGGGCAGATCAGGGGCCCAGAGTTTTAATTCCCGGCACCAGTTATGAATCAGCGGTTTCGGGGCAACCAGGAGCGCCGAGCGGATCATTCCCTGATGAAACATCAGTCGTAAGCTGAGGATTGTTTGTGCGGTTTTACCCAGCCCCATCTCATCCGCGAGCAGGGCGGCATGTCGGGGCATTAAAAAGGCGATTCCTTCCAGTTGATACGGGAACGGCTCAAACGGGACACCCAGGGATCGGCCTTGAAACAACCCGTCGAGCGGTGGTTGCAGCAAAAACAGCAGCCGGTCTTTGAACACCACGGTGTCGCGCGTCGGCCTGGGGCGGATTCGCCGCTTCGGTTCCGCCGGCGATTCCGTATCCTCGGGCCATTCCGGGAGATCGACGACTTGCCGATTCGTAATGGTCTCCGGGGCTCTTTCTGATCGAGGTGGCGGCGGGCGGTCGAATTCTGGCGGCGGGGCCGGGAATTTCCACGCTTCTGTCTGTACATGCAAGTCGAGTTTGCCCAGCGAACGCACCCACGGCGGACTGCTCAGCAATCGCGAATCCCGGATACTGACGATCAGCGGCCGCTCGAACCGGGGGTGGGGAAAGGTAGAGAGTTCATACCCCAGTTCGATGGACTCGACCGTCATGTCGGCCACCAGCCAGTCGCTGCTGATTGCCACGAATGGACCGCCGCTTGGCATTTCAAGCTGCACGGTGAATTCCCCCCAGCTTCCGAGCTTCGCCGATTGCTTCCCGAACCCGTGTGAATGGCTCGCTCAAATCCAGAGACGGATCGACCTTGGCCAAGATCGCTTCGATCAACGGCTGATCGCTAGCGTGGCTGGCCAGCCAGCGGAGCGGCACGGACGATCGGGGATGCGTCAGACTGACATATTCTTGGGGCTTCTCGGTGTCGGGCTCATGCAGTTGCAGGGGTGCCGGGCTGATGCAGACAACCGGAACATCGACCCGGCGACGCAGCGGCAGGGCGGCAGGCTGATCGACGATAACCATTCCGACCGCTGTCGATGACTTTTCCACCAGGGCTTTACCGATCAGATCGGCATACAAATAGTCCGTCAAGGTCGGCCCGTACAAAATTTGTTGCACCCGGTTCGGTTGAATCGCGGTGCTGATGCGAAATTCGAGCGGCCGGCCCCAGCCATTCGTCACCAGGTAACCGCCAAGCAAGCCGGATGGATCGTGAATTATGGAGAGGAATCCCAGATTTCCGGATAGTTCAGTCATCGCTGGCTGGGGCGGGAGTTGCGATGCTGCGGATTCTTGGGTGTCGATCACAGCCATGTTTGCTCCGAATCTTGTTGCGAACCACGACGGCAAGCTTTTCTTGTCCTGCTCAAGATCGGCTGGCGTCACTCACAGTCTTCAGTTGCTGTCACGGAGTCAGCATCAGCGGTCCCGTCACGGAAGCGGCTATCCGGCAGAGCCGTCTCGATCGCCAGGATTGGCCGGTATGGCTGGAACTGTTGTTCGAATTGCCAATTACTACTTAAGCGATCAAGATTATGAAAAATTGGCACGTCGCGATTGCAGTATCTGGGGTGGGAGACTAGACTTCTGATAGGTGTGGTCGTGCCCAGCGAGCAATCATTCGTGTCGAAACACGATCAAGATAGGATGACATGATGGGTGATTCTGAGTCAGTGACAGCCGTCGACACTAGCGTCAAGTTATCTCCGGTCGAAGGCTATAAAGAGTCGAGTCGTTATTTGCGCGGTAAACTCAAGGAAGAGCTTGCCGATCCTACGACCGATCATCTCACCGAAGAATCGAAACAATTGTTGAAATTTCATGGCAGTTATCAGCAGGAAGACCGGGATGCCCGGAAGCAGCGGGCAAAAACGGGGACGAGCAAAGCTTACATGTTCATGATCCGGCTGAAGTTGCCGGGCGGAAAACTGACGGCCGATCAGTACCTGGTCATGGATCGGTTGTGCGAACAGTATGCGAATGGTACGTTGCGGTTCACGACTCGGCAAAGCATTCAGTTGCACGGCGTATTGAAGTCGAATCTGAAAGCGACCATTGCGGAGTTTAACCACGCTTTGATCACCAGTCTTGGCGGCTGTGGCGATGTGAATCGGAACGTGATGGCGTGCCCGGCCCCGTTGGCGGATCCAGCACGAAAGCAAATGCAGGAACTGGCGGATGCAGTGGCGGCTCACCTGGCTCCTCGGGCGGGGATGCAGGCTTATCATGAAATATGGCTGAATGGAGAAAAACAACAAATTCCGGGGACCATGGAGGACGCTGAGCCGATTTACGGGAAAGCATATTTGCCTCGAAAATTCAAATGCGCATTCTCCCTCCCGGAGGATAACTGCGTCGATGTTCTGGCTCAGTGTCTCGGGTTTCTTTGCATCCGTGAGAATGGCCAGCCCATCGGCTATAACTTGTATGTCGGTGGGGGACAAGGGCAGACAAACAGTAAGCCCGACACTTACCCGCTGCCGGCACAACTGATCAGCTTTTTGCTTCCGGAAGAAGTGGTGGGGGCAGCGGAAGCCGTTTGCAAGTTCTTCCGGGATCATGGAAATCGGGCCGATCGTAAACGTGCTCGGCTGAAATATGTCATCCACGACTGGGGTGTGGAAAAGTTCAAAGACGTCTTCTTCCGAGATTATTTGAAAACACCGGCACGCCCAGCAAAATATGCCCCGATCACTGGCCTGGATTTGCATCACGGCTGGCACCCGCAGGGCGACGGAAAGTGGTTCCTGGGCATTTCCGTGGAAAATGGCCGGGTCAAGGACGAGGGCAGTCTGCGACTCCGTTCTGGCTTGCGAAAGATTATCGAAACAGTCCGCTGCGATGTTCGCATCTCCGCGCAGCAAGATGTGCTGCTTTGCAACATCGACCCGGCTTGCAAAGCGACGGTGGATTCTCTGTTGAATGAGTATGGCATTCCCCGGCCGGAAAATTTGTCGATGGTCCAAAAATGGAGCATGGCCTGCCCGGCGATCCCCACCTGCCCGCTGGCGATCACCGAATCCGAGCGAGCATTGCCTGGTGTCGTCGATCAACTGGAAACGGTTCTTGCGGACCTCGGTCTCGATCAAGAACCGATCAGTGTTCGAATGACCGGCTGCCCGAATGGCTGTGCCCGACCGTATCAGAGTGAGATCGGGCTGGTCGGTCGCGGCGGGACCAAGTACACGGTGTACATCGGTGGCGACAGTTTTGGCCGACGCTTAAATGCTGAGTTGCAAGACGGTGTACCGATTGAGCAGATTGTTCCGAAATTGACAACGATTTTTCGGAGTTTCAAGGCGGAACGGCAACCGGGTGAGTCATTCGGCGACTTCTGTCATCGAGTCGGTCTTGAGAAACTCCGCTCGCTGGTCGGGGCTTGAGCAATTCGGGAGTAGAGAATCAGCCTGGGATGAGATGTTGACGATGGCGGAGTAGATCGTGCCTGATCTTCCGACTCAGATTCGTTACCATCTGGAAGCGTTAAAGGCGGCAGGAGTGGAATACCTTCCGCGTCCAAAGCTGACGCTGGCGATTCGCACGACGGCTGAACCACCACCGAGGTTGGTTGTGAATCCGGAATTGCCAATTTCAGCCGAGAGTTCCCTGCCGACGGTGGCCCCGGCAGTCGATCGGCGTGTGCAACTCGAGCAACTCGCCGACGAAGTGGCGAAATGCGATCGCTGCCCCGAGTTGTTTTCCACACGCACGCAAACGGTCTTCGGTGCCGGTCCGCTGTCACCGGAATTGTGCTTTGTGGGCGAGGCCCCCGGGGCGGAAGAAGACAAATCGGGTTTGCCTTTTGTCGGGCCGGCAGGGCAACTGCTGACGAAAATTATAGCGGCGATGGGTTTTACCCGAGAGGAAGTCTACATTTGCAATACCTTGAAGTGTCGGCCGCCGATGAATCGCACCCCGACGCCGCGGGAATGTGCGAATTGCCGGGGATTTTTTGAACGGCAACTCGATCTTGTGTCGCCGAAATACATCTGTTGTCTCGGCGCGGTCGCTGCTCAGAATGTGCTTGAAAGTAAATTAAGCATCGGCAAGCTGCGTGGCAGGTTTTACGAATACCGGGGGATTCCCGTGCTTTGCACCTATCATCCTTCCTATTTGTTGCGAGATCCCAGCAAAAAGAAAGATTGCTGGGAAGACATGAAGCTGTTACTTCGGCGGATGGGACGGCCGATTCCTGGTGGCGGAAAATAAGGCAAGGGCAGAGCCGGCAGTGAGGGATCGCGAAATTCCTGCTTACTCCTGTTCCGCGGTCTCCACCGACAATTGCGGTAGTTTTTCCAGCAACGTGTGGGCAAGTTGCTTCATCGTCACCGGGCGAACCAGGATGGTTCCGCCGGACTTGTCGGCGATGGCTTTTGACCAGGCTGCGTCTTCTTCATTGAGAATCAAGATGGCGGCGAGCGGGTCATGCATCTGGGCGGCTTCGGCACACACTTGCTGAAAGGCATCAACCGCCGCGGAGCGATTGCTCATGCCCGCATCAATCAACAACGCATGGTACGGGGCTTGTTTGTAGCGTTTCAGAGCCTGAGCGGGATCGATAGAAATCAACACCCGGAAGCCGAGTTGCTTCAGTTTTTCGCGAAACACGTCTTGCAATTTCGTGTTCTGTTCGATGACAAAAATGGTGACCGGTCCGGTAATCCGGCTGGTTCCGGTGTTGCTGGCGAGGCTTTTTCCCTCCGCAAGTTCCTGCCGGGTTGCTTTGACCGCTTCATAAAACTGTTCCGGTGTCTGATAGCGACGCGAAGGTTCAAAGGCGACTGCCTTGGCGATCAGATTTCTCACCGGTGCGGGTAAGCCATCCGTAGCCGCTCGGCGGGCGAGATTCGTTTCGACTTCCTCGAATCGACGCCGTTGCATTCGTTGATGGCGATCCTTCGTCGGTGGCATTAACGGTTCGCCGGTCAGCAACTCATACAGGACGTGTCCGAGAAAGTAGATATCGCTGCGGGGGTCGCCGGACTTGACCCCGGTCGCCTTTTCGAGGCCGGCATAATCCACGGTGCGATCCATGCCTTGAGCATCTTCACTGGTGGTTTCACCGGGCCGCGCCGTGGTCAACAGGGCTGCCCCTTCGTTAATGCCGGCGAGACCGAAGTCCACAAGTTTGGCAACGCCATCCGTGCCAAGAAGGATGTTGGAGGGCTTGATATCCCGGTGGCTGAGGCCGCGTTGCCAGGCAAAAGCCAAGCCGGCGGCGCACTCCTCCATGATTCGCAGTCCCTCGGGGATATCCATTTTTTTGCGGATTTGCAAAATATCGCGAAGATTACCCCCCTCTACGAATTCCATAACGAGATAATGCGAGCCGGTCGCTTCATCTTTGCCCACAGCCAGGATGCTCACGATGTTCGGGTGTTGCAAACTGAGCCCCAGCCGACCCTCCCGCTCAAATAATTCGACTCGGCGAGGATCTTCCGTCCAGCGTCGGCGAAGGATCTTGATGGCGACCGTGCGGCCGGTGCTCGGGTCGTCACCGCGGTAGACGCGGCCAAAACTCCCCGACGCGATTCGATACAGCAGCCGGTAGCCGCCCACGAAATAACCGTCGGTTTCGCCTTTTAACAGTTTGTTGCCTTGTAATGGCGTGAGTAAGCCTTTGCGCTCGAGTAATCGGACATACGGTTCCGCAGGGCCTTTTTTATCTCCAAGTTCGAACAAGAGTTCCTTGGCGATAGATTCATCCACCAATCTCAAGCGAACGACCATCTCGGCCATGCCCGCAGCGTCGAGTGTCTCATTCATAAATTCGACCAGCGTCAGAATGATGGTAAACAACCAACCCCGTGATCAAGGATTGTTCCGGGGGAATATTGTGATAAATTCACTTAAATTTAACCTTGCCGAAGACTTTCTGCAACCGCCTTAGGAAAATCCGGAACGCCTGAATGACGATTCCGAGGTGAAAGTTGCGGTCGGGCGATTCCGCGAATGTGCTGACAATGGAAACAAGAAACCTTCGTTGTGGCTAAGCCATCCCGAAGTTTTATAATTCTTTTTTAGAGTTCGCAAGCAATCAACAACGTGAATTGCTTTGCAGGGGTCGAGACGTGGGAGCCGTTCGCTCTTTAATGCTGATTCAAGCCCTACTTGGAATCGCGGTGGTCACGCGACACAGTCCGGCGGCAGAACCGATGGCGATTGATTTTCAGCGCGATGTGGCTCCGATATTTGAACAACACTGTGTCCGTTGCCATCATGCGGACGACGCCCGTGGCGATGTTTCTGTGGCCACAAAAAAGATTTGTTCGAAGGGGGCTACATCGTCGCTGGCAGAGCGGCAGAAAGCGAATTGCTGGAACTGATCACGCCGCCGCAGCCGGGGAAACGGCCGCGGATGCCGAAAGATGGCAAGTCGTTGACGGCCGGACAAGTCGCGATTCTTCGCCGCTGGATCGAAACAGGTGCTGTCTGGCCGGAAGATCTGGTGATCCGGCCGCGTGCGAAAGCGGATCGATCATGGTGGTCGTTCCGGCCACTTACGGCGGTCACCCCGCCGGCGGTCAGCGATGCTCCCGCAGCGTGGCAGCAAAACCCGATTGATCGTTTTTTCTGGGCAAAGCTTCGCGAGAAAACGCTCACACCGTCGCCACCTGCCGAGCCACGGTCGCTGATTCGCCGACTTTGTTATGACTTGCCTGGGTGACCGCCGACCCCGGAACAGGTGGAAGCATTTGCCGCAGAGCCGTCGGAAACTGCTTACGAACGGCTGGTCGATCACTGGCTTGTTGCTTCCCCCGAATACGGGGAACAGTGGAGCCGTCACTGGCTCGATGTGGTTCGATTTGGCGAATCTCTGGGCTTACAGCCGGCCTGCCAGCACCGAAGAACTTACCCTGGCTGTCAGGCTGATTCAGAAACACGGGCTGCGGGCCTTTGCGCGGGCTTTGCGCAACTCATATGAATTCCTGTATCTCGATTAAGAATGACGTTGTGTGATTGATATCATCCTTAAACTCACCACGCTTAACATTCATCGGCAAGTTGCGGAAATGTCGAAATCCAACACCCACGGACCCGGCTGGGTGTTCATGAATACCGGTCATGTGGTCGAAGGTTTCCCCGCTGCCGGTGCCTGGGTCAGCTACGCCTTGGGCTCCGCTAATGACAATTTGCCCGCGTATGTGGCACTCCCGGATGTCCGGGGTGAGCCCCCGAACGGCAAGGCCAACTGGTCGAATGGCTTTTTGCCGGCTCGACATCAGGGAGTCGTCCTCGCGGCCGACCAGCCTGTGCGGAACCTCGTTCCTCCTTCGAGCATCTCCGGCGAAGAAGACTCGGCCACGCGGGAACTGCTCGGTTTCTTGAATCGTAAGCACGCCGACACCCGTCCCGGCAACTCCGACCTCGCCGCTCGCATCGCTTCTTATCAACTCGCGGCGCGCATGCAGCTGTCGGCTCCGGAAGTTGCTGATCTGTCCCGGGAGTCAGCCACGGTGCATCGGCACTATGGCACGGATGATCCGAACAAACTCAAGGCGGCTTACGCCCGGAATTGCCTGCTGGCGCGGCGTCTCCTCGAACGAGGGGTGCGTTATGTTACTCTCTATTGTGCCAGCCGAGCCAGCGGCGTCGATGGCTTGCTCAACTGGGACGCACACAAAACCCTTAAGGCCGACTACGAACGCCACGGGCCGATCTTCGATCAGCCGACCGCCGCCCTCTTGGCCGATCTCAAAGACTCCGGGTTACTGGCCGATACCCGAGTGCTCTGGACCACCAAGTTCGGCCGCATGCCCACTCACCAGGTCGGCACCACTGGCCGGGATCACAACCCGGATGGCTTCACCTCCTGGATGATGGGTGCCGGTATCCGCGGCGGCATCTCACGGGGCAACCGACGAAATCGGACGTCGTGCCGTGCAGGATGTCGTCACGGTCTGGGATTTCTACGCCACAGTCTTGCATCTGCTCGGTTTCGATCATCAACGCTTGACCCTGGTACTACAACGGCTTGAATCGGCGGCTCACCAACGTTCACGGCCGTGTCATCCAGGCAATACTGGCTTGAACTGGCGAGCTTCTCAAGAATTGCAGCCGCTGCAGTCACGACGCGCCCGGTCGAGGTGGTTTAACCGGTCGCGGCGGCAGCACTCATTCAAGGTCCGTTCGGCGTCGCAAGGCATGATCACGGCTG
>Ga0209017_10000215_pt1 | contig 59218 bp, 51 predicted proteins | sample YNPBryunderm2012_FD_185812 | JGI IMG/M metagenome (GOLD analysis project Ga0209017, IMG submission 185812) | Anoxygenic and chlorotrophic microbial mat microbial communities from Yellowstone National Park, USA - YNP Bryant MS undermat 2012... ... | reverse complement strand
TTTAAGGACTTTACCAGCCAGAGGGCAATATAATTTCGTGTAGATTTTCTCGTGAGGCAACGAATCAATTTCGTATAGATTTTAAGTGAGGCAATTCGGAGACTTGACAGAACTGCTTGTCTTCGTTTAAGATACAAGCTTAAATCTTGTGGTGAGTGTCGAACATGAAGAGGACTTTTCAGCCGAACAACCGCAGAAGAAAGAAAACCCACGGCTTTCTGGTCCGAATGAGCACAAAGGGAGGCCAGAAAGTTATTAAAAACAGAAGGGCGAAGGGTCGCAAAAGACTTGCGGTCTGATGGATGAACGCCTGAGACCGGTCCAGAGAATTAGAAAAAAGAAAGATTTTATAGATTTATACAGGAAGGGCCGCCGGTTAAAAGGCAGGTATTTTCACCTGATCTTTCAACCAAATGGTTTGGAGTATTCCAGACTGGGAGTGGTGGTTAGTAAAAAAGTAGGTAAGGCAGCTCAAAGAAACAGGATCAAGAGATGGTTCAGGGAGTTGTTCAGGAGGAATAAGGACCTGCTGCCCAAGCCCTGCGACCTGATTTTTGTAGCTCAGAAAGAAATAACCGGGTTGAGTTGGCCTGAGTTAAAAGAAGAATACAGGTCGATTTTAAAGCAGATGGCTTTATAATCCTGAATAGACACGGAGCTTTTAATGAAATATATTGCCCTCGGGCTAATCAGGCTGTATCAGATTCTGATTTCTCCCTGGCTGGGTCACCACTGCCGTTACTTTCCTACCTGCTCGGAGTATACTTACCTGGCTATAAAAAAATATGGATTCTTAAAAGGCAGCTGGCTCGGAGGCCGAAGAATTCTCAGGTGTCATCCCTTCCATGAAGGAGGCGTGGACCCGTTACCATAAGAGGTTAATATGGAAAAAAGATTAATTCTGGCGATTTTCCTTTCCTTCCTGATTCTTTTTCTTTATCAGCTGCTGTTTGTTAAGCCGCAGCCGCCCGCAACTTCTGGGCCGGAGCCTAACCAGACCATGGAAAAAACTAGAATTGAAGAGTCCGCCCGTAGCGAACCCCAGGCTACACCCCTGCTGGTTGCTGAAAGCCATAAGAGTGCTGGTGAGGTGATTACCGCAGATAAAGAAGAAGAAATTGTGGTGGATACTCCCCTTTACACTGCGGTCTGGAGCAACCGGGGAGCGGTTCTTAAAAGCTGGAAGCTTAAACACCATCTGAAAAAGCTGCCTACCGGTAAACAGCCGCTGGCTGAGCCGCTGGACCTCGTTCCGGCTGAGGCCGTCCAGACCGGTCTTTTCCCTTTTGCTTTCAAACTACCTGAAGCTGAACTGACAGGCCGGCTTAACCAGGCACTGTATAAAGTGGAGGCTGACCCGGACCTCGAGTTCATCGGCGCTTCGGGGAGAGCCTCTTTGATATTTGAGTATTCTGATGGGATTAATATAAAAGCAAGAAAAGAATTTATCTTTAACGGGTCAGATTATAATTTTCAAATAAAAAGCCGTCTGGAAATAAACGGCAAAGAAGTTTCTCCTATGATTCTGTGGGGTCCAGGCATAGGTTCCCTCAGTCCGGAAGAGTTGAAACAGAAATTCAGTGCTGACCGCGGAGTAGCTTTCCTCAGTGCCAGAGAGCGCAAGGTCCAAAGGCTTTCCGAGAAGAAAATCGGTCTGGAAGAAGAGGCGGTTCTTTACAGTGGCCTGGGCTGGGCTGCTTTTGAAGAGAATTATTTTGCCGCTTTATTTATCCTGAATCCTGCCTTCAGCCAGGCCTGTGCTTACAGGATAGATACAAAAGAAGAGCAGCCAGACGGCAAAGTGGCGCTTATTTCCCATTACTACCTCGGCCTAGTCAATCCTCAGGAGGCTTTCCTTGGGCCCAAAGAATATGACCGGCTTAAAGCTTACGGCCACGAGGCCAAGAAAATTATAAACTTTGGCTTTTTCGGGGGAATTGCTGAATTGCTCCTCGTAGCCACCAAGTATTTTCACCGAATTTTCCCCAACTGGGGAGTGGCCATAATCATAATGACCTTGATTGTAAAAATCATTTTCTTCCCGCTGACCTACAGCTCGACCAAATCTATGGCCAGAATGCAGGAACTTCAGCCCAAGATAAAAGCTCTGCGGGCCAAATACAAGAGAGCCAAGCAGGATATCGAGCAGCGCCGGCAGATGAATGAAGAATTAATGCGTCTTTACAAAGAGCATGGCATCAATCCGGCAGGGGGCTGTCTGCCACTGCTCATTCAGCTACCGGTTTTCTGGGGCTTTTTCCGAATGCTGGTGGTGGCAGTGGAATTCAGGCACAGTCCTTTTATTTTCTGGATAAAGGACCTATCGGTCCGCGATCCCTATTATGTAACCCCGATTTTGATGGGTGTTACTCAATACATATCGCAAAAAATGACCCCATCCACCGCTGACCCGGCCCAGCAGAAGATCATGCTTTTGATGCCTTTCATATTCACCATCTTTTTCTTGAATTTTCAAGCCGGTCTGGTTTTGTACTGGCTGACCAACAACTTATTGCAAATAGCCCAGCAGGCCATAATGAACCACATGATGAGTCGTAAGAGGGAGTCAGATGGAAAAAGAAGAAAAAAATAAACGTCAACACTTCAGCCAAGATATTGAAAAACAAGAATTTAAGGGCAGAAGCCTGGAGGACGCTTTAAGCCTGGCTGAACATGTTCTGAAGCTGCCCCGGGATAAGTTTAATTATGAAATTGTCACCGAAAAGACCAAGCTTTTCGGTATTAAGAATAAGGAAATAGTCATCCGGGCCTGGCCCAAGAATGAGGAAGAAGAAAACTCGGTAGTCAACTTTCTGAAAAACTTGATGAAAGTTTTTCCTCTGGACCTCAGCTACCAGGTAAAAAAGAAAGACCAGATGGTTTACGTGCTGTTTAATGGTCAAGACAGAAAACTGCTTTTGAAAAACGACGGGGCGTTGCTTTTAGCTCTTCAGCATTTACTGAATAAAATCTCGCCGACCAAAGTTCAGGCTGATTGTGAATTTTTCAGGCGACGAAAAGAGAAGCAACTTAAAGAATTTGCTCTTCAGGTAGCTCAAAAAGTCCAGGAAACTGGAGAGGAAGAAATTCTTGATTTTATGAATCCTTACGAAAGAAGGATTATTCACATTGCTGTCAACCAGATTCCGGGTCTGACAACCGAGAGCCTGGGTGAAGGTTTTCTAAAAAAGGTCAGAGTATTTCGGGTGGAAAACGACCGACAAAAGAAGGTAGTCAGGCAGGATTAATCAGGCCTCAGGTCTGTTTTATTTACTAACCGTTTCCTGGATTATAGAATAAAAATATGAACCAGAGTCTTGAAGACACTATAATTGCCATTTCCACCCCTCCAGGTCCGGGAGGTATTGGCATTATCAGGCTGAGCGGGCCTGAAGCCCTGTCGATAGCTACCAGAATTTTCAATTGCCGGGAATTAAATCCGGCGAGCTATCCCAGGACCATGTGCTTTGGTCATCTGGTTGATTTCGAGACCGGAGAGAGTCTCGATGCAGGCTATCTCTGTTATTTCCCGGCTCAGGTTTCCTATACGCGCGAGGAGGTGGTTGAGATAAATCTGCATGGCTCCCCCGTTCTTCTGGCTGAAGCTGTCCGTCTGGGAATTAAAGCCGGGGCCAGAATGGCTCATCCGGGTGAGTTTACCTTCCGTGCCTACCTCAACGGAAGAATAGATGTCCTTCAGGCCGAAGCCATCAACGACCTGATAAGAGCTTCTTCTATTGACCAGGCCCGAATTTCTTTTAAGCAACTTGAAGGCAGTCTCTCCCGGAAAATTGCTCAGGTCAGGGAGAAGTTGGTTGAAGTTCTCAGCCTGCTGGAAACCAGGATAGAATTTCCTGAAGAGGAAACTGGACTGAATGAAGAGATTTTCAGGCAGGTTCTTGAGGAATTACTTCTTGTCCTGGAAAAGTTGATTCGAAGTTATGACCGGGGTCGGGCCATGCTTGAGGGACTGACCATAGCCTTGCTCGGGAAAACCAACGTCGGGAAATCGACGCTTTTTAATGCTCTACTTCAGGAAGACCGGTCGATTGTAACTCCTTATCCCGGGACTACCAGGGATTTCATCAGAGAGAACATCTTGGTAGATGGAGTTCTGATGAAATTGGTGGACATGGCTGGTTTTGGTCAGGCTCAGCATCCGGTTGAGGAAGAAGGCATTCTGCGAAGTCAGAAGCTGGCCGAAAATGCTGACGGTCTTCTGGTCGTTCTGGATTCTTCCCGGGAGGAAAGTGAAGAAGATTTTTTCCTGCTGGAAAGATTCAAAGAAAAGAAAAAAATAGTGGTTTTTAACAAATCTGACCTGGAACCAAGGATTAACCGGGATAAAATCCTGGCCCGTATTCCAGAAAGCCCGGTAGTAGAAATATCGGCTCTAAGCGGCCATAATCTGGAAAAACTCAGAGAACTGATGTTAAAGACTTTCTCTCCATCCTGGGACAAACAGGAGGAGATAATTCTCCATGAAAGACAGAAACTGCTGGTGGAGAGAATGTCGGCCCATTTGAAAAAGGCTCTGGAAATGGTTGAAGCCGGTTATGGTGAGGAATTGGTAGTAGAAGAAATTAGAGCTGTGCTTCCTGTAATTGGTCAGCTGACCGGCGAAATCAAAGACCAGGAAGTTCTGGATGAGATCTTTAACCGTTTTTGCTTGGGAAAATGAGTCTGAACCGGTTTAGCGAAGAATTTGAGGTGGTAGTGGTCGGAGCCGGCCATGCCGGTTGTGAGGCGGCCTCGGCGGCTTCGAGAATGGGAGCTTCAACCTGTCTTTTAACCATTCACCTTGAGACCATTGCCCAGATGTCCTGTAATCCTGCCATAGGTGGGCTGGCCAAAGGGCATCTGGTGAGGGAGATAGATGCTCTCGGCGGTCTTATGGGGCTTCTGGCTGACGAGACCGGGCTTCATTTCAGACTGCTAAACCGAAGCCGGGGAGGAGCAGTTCAGGGACCAAGGGCTCAGTGTGATAAAGCTGCTTACCGTCTGACCATGAAAAAATGGCTGGAAGAGACCAGGAACCTCAGGGTTTTCCAGGCAGTGGTGAGCGGGTTAGTGCTAAATGAAGACCGGGTTGAGGGAGTAGTATGTCTGGATGGGACCAGGATAAAGGCTGGAGCAGTCATCCTCACTCCGGGGACTTTTTTAAACGGATTGATTCACATAGGTCTTCAAAGTTACCCGGCTGGTCGGGCCAATGAACCCCCCTCGGTAGAACTGGCTGAGTCTTTACGAAAGCTCGGCTTCAGGATGCTCAGGCTTAAGACTGGAACTCCTATGAGGCTGGACCGCAACAGCATTGACTGGGATAAATTCATTCCCCAGCCCGGTGATGAGCAACCTGTTCCTTTTTCCTTCCGGACCGAAAAGAAACTGGAGAATAAAATAGTCTGTTATGTGGGCTACACCAATGAGGATACCCATGAAGTTATCCGCCGAAATCTGGACAAATCTCCTCTTTTCAGCGGAATTATAAAAGGGATTGGTCCGAGATACTGTCCCTCCATTGAGGATAAAGTGGTAAAATTTCCCCACCACCGCCGCCATCAGTTTTTTCTTGAGCCGGAAGGTCTGAACACCACCGAAGTTTATGTGAACGGGTTATCTTCAAGCCTTCCCTATGAAGTTCAAAAACAAATTCTGAAAACCATTCCCGGGCTTGAAGATGCCCGGGTTTTAAGGCCGGCTTACGGGATTGAATACGATGCTGTTTCTCCACAGGAACTGAAGCCGACTCTTGAAACCCGGCGGGTGGAAAATCTTTTCCTGGCCGGCCAGATTAATGGGACCTCAGGTTATGAAGAAGCGGCTGCCCAGGGTCTTATGGCCGGGATTAACGCGATTCTTAAATTACGGGGAAAGGAGCCATTCCTCCTGGGCAGACAGGAAGCTTACATTGGAGTTCTCATAGATGACCTGATTTCTCATGGAATAGAAGAACCTTACCGGCTTTTCACTTCCAGGGCCGAATACCGACTTAATCTCAGGATAGATAATGCCGATGTCAGACTTATGCCTTACGGTTTCAAACTTGGACTTATTTCAGAGTCTGAGTACCAAAAATTCCATGAAAAGAGAAAAAGAACAGAAAAGGTCATAGAGTTTCTCAGAAAAGAAAAAATAAGGGATGAGAAAGGCGACTCCATTACCGTGGTCAATTATCTCAGGAAGCCAGGAGCGAATTTGTCGGGGCTTATGGATAAGATTAAGCTTCCGGAAGCTCTGAGAGATGAGGAAATAAGATTTGTAGAGTCTGAGATTAAGTACGAGGGATACATCAGGAAACAGGAGAAGGAAATCGCCAGATTAATGAAGCTGGATTCAATGCTAATTCCTCAGGATCTTGATTACAGCCGGGTTCCGGGCCTGACCAGGGAACAGGTTGAAAAACTGACCAAAAAATCCCCCAAAAATCTGAGTGAGGTTAAAAAAATTGCTGGAATTACTCCAGCGGCTGTCTATAATATTTATCTATACCTTGAGGTCATCAGAAAAAAGGACCTCGGGGAAAATGTTCCACGTGGAACATGCGAGTCAGATGAATAAGATAATTGCCATTGCCAACCAGAAAGGAGGCGTCGGTAAGACCACCACAGCCATTAATCTCGGTGCCTGTCTGGCTTTAAAAAACCTGAGAGTTCTGGTGATAGATTTTGACCCGCAGGGGATGGCCACGGTGGGCTTAGGGCGGCCTAAAGAAAAGGGGAAAGGAATATATCAGGTTATTTTGAACGGAAAAGACCTGATGGACTGTCTGGAGACGACCGAGGTGGAGAACCTTTTCCTGTGCGGTTGTTCTCCTGAACTGAGTGGGGCCGAGGCCGAGCTTTATCAGGCCGAAGACCGGGAAAAAAGGCTGAAAAGGGCCCTGGAAAATGTCCGAAAACTCTTTAATTTTATCCTGATTGACTGTCCTCCTTCGCTCGGGTTTTTAACCATAAATGCTCTGTCAGCAGCTGATTCCATCCTTATCCCTGTTCAGGCCGAATTTTTCTGCATGGAGGGGATACCCGATCTTTTTCACACTCTTGATATGGTCAGGACCTATTTTAATCCGCAACTTTACATTGAGGGCATACTTTTGACTATGTTTGATGAAAGGACCAACCTGGCTAGACAGGTGGCCGATGAAATCAAGAACTCTCTGAGAGGAGTTCTGCTAAATACTATCATCCCGAGGAGCGTCCGGCTGGCTGAGGCTCCGAGCTTCGGCAAGCCCATAGTTCTCTATGACCCAAAATCAAAAGGGGCTGAAGCCTATCTGAATTTAGCTGAGGAGTTAATTAAAAAATGACCAAGAAAGCACTGGGTAAAGGCCTTGGAGCCTTCATTCCGGAGGAATTCGGAATACTGAAGGAAGATCGATATGCCGAGGTGGAAATAGAAAAAGTTAAACCTAACCCGGAACAGCCAAGGACTCAATTTGACGAACAATCAATAGAGGAGCTGGCCCGGTCGATAAAAGAAACTGGCATTATTCAACCTGTACTGGTAGTGCCGGAGGAAGACCATTACAAGATTATCGTTGGCGAAAGAAGGTGGCGAGCAGCCCAGAAAGCCGGTTTGAGAGCCATCCCGGTCATCATAAGAAACATAGCCCGGGAAAAGCAGCTGGAGATTTCTCTGGTTGAAAACATTCACCGTGAGGATTTAAATCCTCTGGAAATTGCCTCCGCTTTCCAGAGATTGAGTGAAGAGCTAGGTTTAACCCAGCAGGAAATTGCCGACAAGGTTGGGAAAGACAGAGCCTCTGTAGCTAATTATTTGAGACTGTTAAAACTTCCGGAGGAAATCAAAAAACTCATCAGAGAAAATAAGCTTTCTATGGGCCAGGCTCGGGCCATTCTGGCTCTGGAAGACCAATCTGTCCAGCTTCAGGTAGCCCGGCTGGTTGTGGATAAAGGTCTTTCTGTAAGAGAAACTGAAAAGCTTGTCCAGAGATACAGAGAAAAGCCACCGCGAGCCCAGAAATCGCTGGAAGACCCCGACCTTAAAGCTCTTGAAGAAGAATTAATAAAATTCTTGGGAACCAAAGTAGTCATAAATGGAAATCGAAACAAAGGAGCTATTAAGATATTTTATTTTAGTCTGGATGACCTTAACCGAATTTATGATACGATTAAAGGAGTGAAATGATGAAAGAAAAAGAAAAGGAAAAGACAAGAGAATTTGTGGATGAATCCCGGCTGGCGGGTTTAATAGACCACGGTACTGAATTAAAAGGCGAATTGAATTTTAAGGGTTCATTCCGGATAGAAGGTTATTTTCAGGGAAAGATTTTTTCTGATTCGCTTCTGGTAATAGGCGAAAAAGGAAAAGTTGATGCGGACGTCAGCGTGGGCCAGTTAATTATCAATGGCGAGATTCGCGGTAATCTTCAGGCCAGAGACAGGATTGAAGTGCACAACCGCGGCCGGGTCTACGGCACCCTGGTCACACCAAGACTGGTGGTGGAAGAAGGAGCTTACCTGGAGGCTTCTTGCCAGACGGCTGAAGTGCCCGCAACTTCTTCTTCCACAGAAACCGAAAAAAAGCAGGCAGTTTGAAGAAAATTCACCTTACGGGACTATAAGATAAAAACGCTTAGATTAATAACCAGCCAGTAATTCCAGTTATACCGGTCAGTTCATATATAGTGACTTGAGACCTGCTAAATCATACTAAATTGGTAGGAATTAGCAGGACCTCAGAAATAAATTTGTTTCAATCTGATAAGTTTCCGTTGAAGTTGATTCGGTAGACTTCTATAATTAGTAAAAGTCTTTAAGCAGGAAGTATAGAATGACCAGGTTTATTTTTGTAACAGGTGGCGTTATATCGGGTCTGGGAAAAGGCATAGCGGCTGCTTCCATCGGTCTTTTGATGAAATCTCATGGTTACCGAGTTACTCTTCAGAAATTTGATCCTTACCTCAATGTTGACCCCGGGACTATGAGCCCTTACCAGCATGGGGAAGTTTATGTAACTGATGACGGAGCTGAGACGGACCTGGACCTGGGTCATTATGAAAGATTTACCGGCACCCGGACCACTAGGTCTCACAACTGGACTGCTGGTAAAATTTATGAGCTTATAATTAAGAAGGAAAGAAGGGGCGATTATCTTGGCAAAACTGTTCAGGTTATTCCTCATGTGACTGACGAAATTAAAAATGCTTTTTACTCTGTTGCCGGAAATAACGATATAGTCATTGTGGAAATCGGAGGGACAGTCGGTGACATCGAAAGTCAACCTTTTCTGGAAGCTGTGCGTCAGATGAGGTTATCTCTGGGGAGTGAAAATACGCTCTTTGTTCACCTCACCCTGGTTCCCTTTATTGGAACCTCAGGTGAACTGAAAACTAAGCCCACCCAGCACAGCGTGAAAGAGTTAAGGAGTATTGGTATCCAGCCTGATATCTTACTCTGCCGGGCTGACCGCAAGCTTCCTCCGGAGCTTAAAGCTAAAATTGCTCTGTTCACCAATGTTCCGCTGGAGGCTGTAATTACGGCTCTTGATGCTGAATCCATTTATGATGTTCCCTTGAATCTGGCTCAAGAAGGATTGGATTATATTATTCTCAAAAAGCTCAACTTAAAACCAAGAACACCTGACCTTGATTTCTGGAAGGAATTGGCTAGCCGTTATAAAAAGCCTGATGGCGAGGTCAACATTGCTTTGATAGGAAAATATGTTGGGCTGCATGATTCCTATCTTAGTCTTTATCAGGCTCTGGAGCATGGGGGTCTGGCTAATAACCTCAGGGTTAACCTGGACTGGATCGAAGCAGAAGTGCTGGAGCAGGGTGAGCCGGCCCGGATTTTGAGGAGTAAAGATGGGATTCTGGTACCGGGGGGATTTGGTAGCCGGGGTATTGAAGGTAAGATAAAAGCAGTAAACTATGCCCGGCAAAAAGGAGTGCCCTTTTTCGGAATATGTCTGGGAATGCAGTGTGCCACAGTGGAATTTGCCAGGAATGTGGCTCGCCTGAAAAAGGCCCACAGCGAGGAATTTGACGAATACTCTCCGCATAAAATATTTCGGTTGTGGAGGGAGCTCAAAAAGGACTCGGATCTTGGAGGGACTATGCGGCTGGGGGCCTATGACTGCCGGTTAAAAAAAGGCTCGCTGGCTTTTTCAATCTACCGTCAGGAGGTTATAAGCGAGCGACACCGCCATCGTTATGAGTTCAACCCGGCCTATGAAAAAACTCTGACTGAAGCCGGACTGGTTATTTCCGGGAAAAATCCAGAGCATGAGCTGGTAGAAATAATCGAACTCAGAAATCATCCCTGGTTCCTTGGCTGTCAGTTTCATCCGGAGTTTAAGTCAAAACCTCTGGAGCCGCACCCGCTTTTTTGCTCCTTCATCAAAGCAGCCTACCACCATCGCCGGGGAAGAAAAAGAAGTTGAGAGTTAAGGCTTAGGCATTTATATTATTGATAATAAAAGGATTACGTTATGATAAGATTATTTACCCTTCGAGCCAGGCAGAAAGCCAGAAAAGTTTCTATGATTTTGATGGATGTTGATGGTACCCTCACTGACGGAAAAATTTTTGTTCTGCCAGACGGCCAGGAGGTCAAGGGTTATCATGTCCATGACGGGCTGGGCATTTTTCTGGCCAGGATGGCTGGCTTAAAAATTGGAATAATTACCGGCAAAACTTCTAAGCCCTTAGAGATAAGGGCGGAGCGGCTGGGTCTGGATGAATTCCACCAGGGCATACTCGATAAAAAAAGCATTATGCTGGAAATAGCCACCCGTCATCAACTCTTGCCTGAAGAACTGGCTTTCATCGGGGATGACCTCGGCGACCTGGAGGTAATGAAGGCAGTTGGATTCCCGGCAGCTGTAGCTAACGCCCATCCGGTCATTAAACGCGTGGCCTGCTTTATCAGCCGGAAAGAAGGTGGTCAGGGAGCGGTGCGCGAAATCATCGAGTTCATTCTGAAGGCTCAGGGCCGCTGGGAACAGGTGAAGACCAGAGCTTCTGAGATAAAAAATCGTTTTCAAAATTCCTGAATTCATATTAAGCTAATGTAGCTGATAAAGGTGGAGGGACTGATGAATATCAAGAGAGAAATATTTCGAGAATACGACATCCGCGGGGTTGTCGGTCAGGATTTAAGTCCTGAGCTATCTTTCCTAATCGGTCAAGCTGTGGCTACCCTGGTTCAGAGGGCCGGAAAAAAAGAAGTGGCAGTCGGGCGGGACTGTCGTTTGAGTTCCCTGGAGCTGGCTGAAAGCCTGATAACCGGGCTGAGGGCTTCAGGCTGTCAGGTGGTTGACCTGGGACAGGTCCCCACCCCACTGGTCTATTTTACCAGTTATTATAAAAATAAAGATGCTGCCGTAATGATAACAGGTTCCCACAACCCGCCTGAATATAACGGATTTAAAATTATGCTTGGTAAGGAAACTCTCTCCGGCCCGGAGATAATGGCCCTTTTTGACCTTATACTCAAAAAAGACTTTATCCTCTCTTCAACGCCGGGCCTTCGAAGCTTCTACAACCCCATTCCCGAATACATAGATTATGTAGCCTCTCAGGTTAAGCTGGCCAGATCGGTCAAAGTGGTAATTGATCCAGGTAACGGGACGGCCGGTCCGGTGGCTGTACCTCTATTAAGAAAGCTGGGTGCCGAGGTGGTGGAGCTCTACACGGAACCTGACGGCCGGTTTCCCAACCATCATCCAGACCCGACTTTACCCGAGGCCTTAAAAGACCTGATAGCCAGGGTGGTGGAGTCAAAAGCCGAGCTGGGTATAGCCTACGATGGCGATGCTGACCGGATTGGCGCGGTAGATGAGACCGGAAAGATTGTCTGGGGAGACCAGCTGATGATAATCTTTGCCAGGCATTTGCTGGCTCACCATCCAGGAGCTGCCATCATCTCAGAAGTCAAAGCTTCCCAGGTTCTCTATGATGAAATAGTCAGGCTGGGTGGCCGACCGGTGATGTGGAAAACCGGGCATTCCCTCATTAAGAAAAAGATTAAAGAAGAAAAAGCTATTTTAGCAGGGGAGATGAGCGGACATATCTTCTTTGCCGATCGCTGGTTCGGGTTTGACGATGCCATCTACACCTCGGCCCGGCTTCTGGAGATAATTTCGAGCTCCAACCAAAAATTTTCAGACCACCTTTCCGGTCTACCCAAAACCTACAACACTCCGGAAATAAGAATTTTTGCTTCAGACGAAGTTAAGTTCAAAATTGTTGAGCTGGTCAAAGAAAAATTAAGCCAGAGAAAGGATGTCCGCCAGTTAATTGACATAGATGGAGTAAGAGCAGTTTTTGACCAGGGCTGGGGGTTACTGCGAGCTTCTAACACCCAGCCGGTTTTGGTCCTCAGGTTCGAAGCCAGCAGCCCTCAAGCACTGGAAAGAATCCGTGGTGACTTGCATAATTTGCTGGAAGAAGTAATAAGAAGCCTTAATTCCGAGCAGGGCGATAAAAACAAATGAGGAAGACCATGAGGAGAAAAGGAAAAATTAAAATCCTCGGGAGTCCTGACCGTAGACCACCGCTGGGAGTGGTCATTCTGGCCGGGGGCAGCGGGACCAGGTTCTGGCCTCTCAGCCGGGGTCAGAACCCCAAACAGTACTTGAAAATAGTAAGTGAGAAATCTCTGGTAGAAGAGACAGTCAGCCGACTGAAAGGTCTGGTCCCACCTTCAAAGATTTACACCGTGGCTGTCGCCAGCCAGACGGCCAGGTTGAAGCGCCTCCTGCCGCGTCTTCCGGAGAAAAATTTTCTGATTGAGCCAGAAGCCAGGAACACAGCAGCCTCTCTTCTTCTGGCTACCGGCGTTATCTATCTGAAAAACCCGGAAACAGTGGTGGTGGCTTTGCCGGCCGACCACTTTATCAGCGATGTAGCTTATTTCCGGGAGAAATTATTGCTGGCGGCCGCGGCAGCTTATGAATCCAGGAAAATTGTTATGTTTGGCATACCTCCTACAGCTCCGGCTACCGGCTATGGCTACATTCATGTCTCAGCTGATGAGGTGTGGAAATATAAAGGAGAAAATTTTTATCTTGTTCGCGGCTTTCGAGAAAAACCGGATTTGCCTACGGCGTTAGAGTTTGTCCAGTCTGGTGATTATTACTGGAACAGCGGGATTTTTTTGTGGCGGGCAGACACTTTTTCTGAGCAGCTCAAACTTTTCGCTCCCGAGCTCTTTGCCGCCTGGATAAAGTTGCTTCCGGTCTTGAGGAAAAATAACCGGAAAGAACTCAAACGGCTATTTCAGGAAATCCCAGCTCTGTCCATAGATTACGCTCTTATTGAAAAGGTCAGTGGAGCTTTGATGAGTCCCGGAGATTTCGGCTGGTCCGACCTTGGCTCCTGGAGTGCTTTATATGATTATCTACCACAAGACGAATCCTGTAACGTCACCAGAGACAGGCTCATCTCTCTGGATGCCAGAAATAACCTGGTTTTAAACCCCGGTCGCCTGACCGCTCTGATTGGAGTTGAAGATTTGATAATAGTCAACGCCGGTGATGCACTTCTTGTCTGCCGGCGTGACCAGGATCAAAAGGTGAAAGAGCTTGTAGAGAGATTGAAAAAGGAAGCCCCCTGGTACACTTGAAGCCACCATTTTGGTTTTATGTCTAAATCTGTTAGAGAAATTCAGTCCTGAGCTACCCAGGCAATAAGAAACCCAAAAACAGAGTCAGATGTAGTCTTTTTCCCATATCGGATCCAGAACTTCAGCTACCTGGTGGTTGTATTCAACCAGGCCCCGGTAGTAATCGGGGTCCTGTAGAGCCGCGGCGGCGTTTTCATCTATCGGACGGGGTTGGTGTTTGAGCAGCAGTTCATACATATCCTTAAAGTGATCACGCATCGGGCAGGGCATAATCCAGTTTTTGACCGGTCCTTCCACTGCATGATTTTTACCGTAGCCATATTCCCGCTGCCATTTTCGGATGTCGGCAAAGAAGGGGTGGGCCCAGACGTCATTTAAATTTTTACCCTGGCTGTAGATTTCGTAAATATTGACTGGAGAATATGGTACAAATACACAGGGTGTGACTGTACCATCCCAGTTGACGACCAGATATCCTCCGGACCTGCCGGCCGAAATGCAGCCATGAGTGGCCGTGCCGCTATTCCAGAAATCGACCAGGAAGAGGTGTTTCTCATAGATCAGTTGCCAGGAACGACGGTACATCCATAGCCTCTGCTCTGGGGAAGGAAGAAGTTCCAGGGTATAGGCCCGGCCGATGGGCATGTACTGGAAGGCCCAGGCAAAATGAGCGCCTTGCTGGTTGAAATAAAAATCCATCACTTCGTCAGAAAAAGCCTCGTAAACGTTGTCCCTGGTTATGGTAAGAGAAATACCAAAAAAGACTTTTGCCTGTCGCAGGTGCTCAAAAGCTTTTAATATCCGGTCAAAGACTCCGCGGCCCCGTCTCCTTTCGGTGGTTTCGCAGAGACCCTCCACAGAGATGGCCGGCATGATATTACCGGCCTCGGCCATTCTTCTGGCCATCTTTTCATCTATCAGCGTCCCGTTGGTATACATCAGGAAAAAGCAATCACTGTGCTTTTCTACGAGGTCCATCAGGTCGTGCCCCTGGTCTTCATAAAGAAGGGGTTCTCCCCCGCTGATGACGGCAAACCGGGCTCCCCATAATTCTTTGCTTTCTGTGATCAGGCGGTCTAACACCGGCCAGGAAAGTTTTATCTCGGTGCGGTCAGAATCGGCATAACAGCCAAGACAGAACAGATTACACTTTTTGGTGGGGCTGATAAGAAGAAAGCTGCAGGGCCTTACTCCGTAGCGGGCTTCAAAGACCTTTTTGGCTTCCTCTTCTCCTTCTTTGATTATGGCTTCCCCTACCAGGACATTGAGCAGCTTTTGAATGGTCTGAGGCGATAGCCTGTCTTCAATGGCAGCCCTGGCTATAGTCCTGAGGATGGCAATCCCCATCTCAGCTCGATCTCTGATGGATCCTGGAGGTTTGGGTCTGGAAGCCAGTGCCGGTTCTATGCTCCGGCGAAGGTTTTTTTCCCAGGCAGAGACCAGGAGATAAGCTGCTGGTTTTATGGTTTTAAGAACCGGGATAAGTTTAGCTAAACGTCTGACTCTGGAAGCCCGGGCCGCTCTTCGCCTGTAAACCTTTTCCCGTTCTGCAACCATTGCAGCCCTCCTTCGGCGGTCATAAGACCCCGGGGCACTTCTTTTTATTTAACCCCACGGCTTTACATCCTAAATTTAATTTATTCCCTCCCGCAATCCTGTCAAGCTTAAGCCAGGTGGCATAAGAATCTTTCTGGTAGCGTATTAATTATTTATTTACTGTTTATGACTTTTTAGAAAAACCCTGCTGATAAATTTTAAATCAGAAAATATTCTGAAGGTTAGAAAGCTTCGTTAGGTTAACACCAGTAGTGTTTAACCTGGGTCGAAGGTGGGTTAGAATTTGAATAGCCTGGAGCTTTCAGTCCCTTATCTTGTCTTTATCACCCGGTTCTGAAGTTTGGAATGGTGGACTCCGTAGATAAAATAGATGATTAGTCCGGCTGCGAGCCAGGCTGAAAAACGAAGCCAGGTCAGGGCAGGCAGGCTTAACATCAGGTAAAGACAGAAGCCGATGGTTATTAAAGGAGTGAAGGGAACAAGTGGGGTCCGGAATTTACGCTCAACCTGAGGCTGGGTATGCCGCAGGACAATCACGCCGATTGAAACCAGGATAAAGGCGAATAAAGTACCTATGTTGCAAAGTTCAATTATCACCGACAAAGGAAAGAAGCCGGCGATGAAGGCCGTCAGACCACCAGTAATCCAGGTGCAGATGGCTGGGGTCCGGTGTTTGGGATGCACCCGAGAAAAAATTTCGGGTAGCAGCCCGTCTCTGGCCATCACCATAAAAATGCGCACCTGGCCGTAAACTGTTATCAAAAGAGTGGAAATCATTCCGACTATGCCGCCGGTGGCCACCAGGGCTCCACCCCAGCGAATGCCAATGCGGGCCAGAGCTGCCGGCAGGGCATTACCAATATCTATTTCCTGGTAAGGAACCAGTCCGGTCAGGACAAAAGCCACTCCAACATAAAGGATGATGACCACGGCCAGGCAGAGCATCAGCCCCAGGGGAACATCTTTTTTGGGGTTTATGGTTTCCTCAGCCGCGGTGGAAACAGCATCAAAGCCGATGTAGGCAAAGAAAATTATAGCCGCCCCGGCCATAATGCCCTTCCAGCCAAAAGGAGCAAACGGAGTCAAATTGTTCAGGTTAACATGGCCTATTCCCAGGGCAATAAATAGAACTATGACGCCAACTTTCAGGACGACGATAATATTGTTGGTTATGGAGCTTTCTCTTATGCCCAGATACAGAATCCAGGTTATAAGCAGTGTTATTAAGACAGCCGGAAGGTCAACCACCCCGCCGGCCAGAGGAGTCAGGGCCAGGGCTTTGGGCAGTTTTATTCCCAGATTCTTAAGAAGCCCGATAAAGGTGGTGGACCAGCCCGAAGCCACCGCGCTTCCTGAAACCAGATATTCCAGCATCAGGTCCCAGCCTATAATCCAGGCGATGACTTCACCAAAAGCCGCATAAGAATAAGAATAAGTGCTGCCGGCTACCGGAAACATGCTGGCCAGCTCTGAATAAGTCAGGGCACAAAGCCCGGCCGTTAGGGCGGCAATGATGAAAGATAACAATACTCCAGGTCCGGCCAGATGAGCCCCCTGACCCGTGGCCACAAAAATTCCTGTGCCCACCACCGAACCTATCCCCAAGGCAGCCAGGTCCACAGCCCGCAGACTTTTTCTCAGCTGAGTGTGCTCGGAGGCCTCCTGCAGGTCTTCCGGTCTTTTTTTAACCCAGAGGTTCATTGCTTATCTCCTTAGGGCCATAAAGACTGCTAAGTTTTGAATAATACTAAGACTACTTTTATTTGACAAGAAAAAATGTTAAGAATAGATAAGAAAAAGAAAAAAGGAGGGAAGATAACAGAGGTGCTGCCGTCAAAAATAATAGGTTGGATTTTGTAATTTTTTACTATATGAGAGCTGAGAAAACTACCACCTAAAGGAGGAGGTGAAAGGATGCTTTTGAGAAAAGTTGTAGCTTTTGGCCTTGGCTGTATCCTTCTTCTGGCTTTGGGCAACTTAGTTGCGGCCCAGATCAAACTGGAAGTCAAGGAGCATGTCCTGGCCAACGGGATGAAAATTCTGATGATTCCCAAACCAGGTGTCCCGAGAGTGGTCTGTCATATTTATTACAAGGTAGGTTCCATTAACGAACGTCCGGGCATTACCGGCATTGCTCATCTTCTTGAGCACATGATGTTTAAGGGAACCAGGATGATGGGGGTGACTGATTTTGAGGCTGATGAGGCTCTTGACCGCCAGATTGATGAGCTGATGGAAAAAATTTACCGGGAAAAATTCTGGAAAAAAGACGGCGACCAGAAGAAAGTAGCAGAATGGCAGAAGCAGGTTGATGAACTGATGAAGGCGGAAAAGAAATACATCGTCAAAGACCATCTCTGGGAAACCTACATGAAAAATGGAGGGACCGGGCTGAATGCTTCCACTTCTGATGAGGTTACTGGCTACTACGTCACCCTGCCGGCCAATAAAGTGGAGCTTCAGATGGTGCTGGAAGCAGACCGGATGATGAACGCCTACTTCAGGGAGTTTTACTCGGAAAAAGATGTTGTCATGGAAGAAAGGCGTTTGAGTGAAAACAGCCCTGGGTTTCTGTTCAATGAACAGGTCAGAGCTGCTTTTTATGTTGGTTCTCCTTACCACTGGCAGGTAATCGGCTGGATGGACGACCTCCGGAGAATCACCAAGAAAGACCTGATTGAATTTTATCGCAAGTATTACGTCCCCAACAATGCAGTGGCCATATATGTTGGCGATTTCAAACCGGAGGAAATCATCAAACTGGCTGAGAAATACTTCGGCCAGATTCCGAAGGGTGAAGATATAGAACCCATCAGAACCAGTGTGCCCCCTCAGTATTCCCATAAAAGAATGTACGGAGAAGGTCCGGGGGTGCCCAACCTGCAGATGTGGTTCCATATTCCGCCGGAAGGTCACCCCGATGTACCGGCCCTGAATATCCTTTCGGGAATTCTTTCGGGTGAGACTGGTCGGTTGACCAGGGTTCTGGTCCAGGAAAAAGATGTAGCCATTCGAGCCATGGCCATGGCCAGGCCGCAGTGGTATGTAGGTGCTTTCACCTTTAACGTCGTTCCCAAACTTCAAAAAGGAATTAAACCTGAGGATCTGGAAAAAGATGTCTGGGAAGAAATAGAAAAAATCAAAAAAGACGGGGTAACTCCAGAGGAGCTGCAAAAGGCTAAGAACAGAGCTGAGGCCAGTTTTATCCGCGGTCTGGAATCCTCGATGTTCTTGGCTATGAGAGTCGGTCGGGCTGAGCTTCACCGCGGCTGGCGGTCTTTGCTCACCGACCTGGAAGACCTGAAAAAGGTAACTTCTGACGACGTGAAAAGAGTAGCTGCCAGATATTTTGTCAAGGACAATTGCCTGGTAGCTGTCTATTCGCGTGGTCAGGTAAGATAAGGAGGGATGACCATGAGAAGAACGGACACCGTGATTTTAGCTTTGATGTTATTGCTTTTGGTCTGCAATCTGTCGTTTGCTCAGCTCCCCAGGCCTGAGGAACTTAAGTTCCCTCCGCTTAAGTTTGAGCCGCCCAACCCGGCCAATTTCCGGGTAGTTCTGGCAAATGGCCTCAGGGCCTATCTCAGGGAAGAGCGGGCTCTGCCTATTGTGAATATTACGGCCATCATCCACACGGGTGGGCTTTATGTGCCAAAGGAAAAAGCCGGACTTGATTTGCTGCTCTCTGACTGTTTGATCAAAGGAGGTACCAAAACCAGAACCGGCCAGGTAATAGAAGAGAGGATAGATTTTCTGGGCGGAACACTTAATTTCTCGGTCGGGGAAAGAACTGCCACTTTATCAATGTCCGTGCTCAGCAAAGACCTGGATGAAGGACTGGAACTTTTCTTCGACGTGTTGATGAACCCCGAGTTTAGAGAGGATAGCCTGAAGCTGGCCAAAGGCCGCCTCATAGAGCAGATGAGAACGGCCAACGACAATCCCTCTCAGGTGCTGGCCCGAGAATTCCAGAAAGTTATTTACGGCGAACACCCTCTCACCTTTCAGGCTACCAAAGCTACGGTCGAAAACCTGACTCAGGCTGACCTCAAGGCTTTCCACAGCCGCTACTTTTTCCCGAAGAACATAATCCTGGCCGCCGCCGGAGATTTCAGCCGCTCTCAACTGCAGAACAAAATTAACAAGTACGCCTCGAAGTGGGCTAATAAATCTCTCTCATTCCCGAACATCAGCAGAGACTTCCCCCAGCCCGAACCCGGTGTCTATTTCATCCAGAAGAAAATAAACCAGGGCTATGTTTCAGTTGGCCATATCGGCATTGAAGATACCAACCCGGATTATTTTGCCGTGCAGGTGATGAATTTCATCCTGGGCGGGGGCAGTTTCACTTCCAGGATTACTTCCAAGGTTCGTTCGGATGAAGGGCTGGCCTACAACACTGGCAGCCGGTTTACCTACCGCTGGGGCTTCCCTGGAACTTTTGCTGGCTATGTCCAGACTAAATCGGAAACCGTTGGCTATGCCATTTCTCTTATCCTTAAAGAGTTTGAGCGCATCAGGCAGGAACCCGTTTCGGATGCCGAAATGGAAACCGCCATCAATTACTACCTGGAAAGCTTTGCCGATTTCTTCCAGAGCCCCATCGGCACCATGGTCAACTTCGCCAGCCTGGAACTTCAGGGAAAGCCGATGAATTACTATGCTACCTACAGAGATAAGATTAAAGCAGTGACCAAAGAGAAAGTTATGGAAGTGGCCAAGAAGTACATCCAGCCGGATAAGATGGTGATAATGATCGTCGGTGATTTTGAACCCTGTAATAAAGGCTCTGACAAATTCCCCGGACCGCTGGACCGGCTGGGCAAGATTCATCGCTGGAAGGTGATGGACCCGCTGACCGGCCAGATGGTGGAATAGGGTCGGTTGGGCACTGGCCGCTTAAAAAGAACATAAAAAGCAACAGGCAAAAAGGGCAGCCATCGGGCTGCCCTATTTTTTTCTGGTCATAATCCGGTGTAGTCTTGTTATTCCAGCCAGTCCTCTGCGGTGGACAGGAAAAACCGGTTAACCAATCTCTTATTACTTGCCCCTTAATAACTCAGATTGGTATGACTTTTGCTCTCCTTTGGTTAGAAAAACCGAATAAAAGAAGGGTTGGAATGCTTGATGCTCTTAGGCTTAAAACTCTGGCCGCTTGAGCACGTATAGATAAATAAAAATAAAAAAGAAGAACAATTTTATACATAGTATTGAAGGAGGTGCGTCATGCAAAAGAAAATTTCGGTGCTGCTCCTGGTCTTGTTTGTGGCTGTTTCTGGCTATGCAGCCGGGTTTCAGCCAGGTTTAAGACTCTGGGCAGGAGCGACTATGTCCAGGTATGAAGGCACGCCAACTTCAGAGCTCGTTTTCCCTGAACTGAATTACAAAAATTCCTGGCGGGCCGGGTTTAACCTGGGAGCCGGGCTGGAATTTAAGGTCAGCCGGACTCCGCTGGCTTTCATTCTGGACCTGGGTTACCTGGAGAAGGGGACCAATCTTGATGTCTATTATCTGGATACCAAAACTGGCTCCTATCCGTACCGGCTCGGAACTTTAAGCCAGACAGGTTTGGCCAGAATGAGCTTCTCTGGAAAATGGACTCCGTATCTTCTCCTCGGATATGACCTGGATTTTGTTCTTAAACACCGCGGTGAGCCTTTTGTACAGGGCGGGCCTGACCTTAAGGCTGATACCAAAAAGACTGATTTCTGTCTGGTGGCCGGGGCCGGTCTTGAGCTCAGCAGGAAGAAGATGAGTCCATTTGTAGAAGTCCGTTATCATCACGGGCTGGTCAACCTCAGCCGGGGTACAGGAAGCCTGGAATACTACCCGAACATTAAGAGCAGGGCGTTAGTTATAAGTGCCGGGCTTAAGTTCGCGAAGTCTTGAGGCTAACAGTTTCAGGTTTCAAAAGCTCAAAGGGTAGCTGGAAGCTGGCCCTGAAAAAGGGAGAGCAGCAGACTATCTTATAGCAATTAAATCCTGAACGCTGTCGAGTCAGCAGCGATGGAATTAAGATTTGATGATTTTAATTCCAAGTTCCTCAAGCTGGCGCGGATCAACTGTCGAAGGCGAGCCGGTCATCAGGCACAGGGCGCTGGTGGTCTTGGGGAAGGGAATAACTTCGCGTATCGATTCCTCGCCGCAGAGGAGCATCACCAGGCGGTCAAACCCTAAGGCAATGCCGCCGTGGGGCGGGGCGCCGTAAGTCAGAGCTTCCAGGAAGAAGCCGAATTTTTCTTCGGCCTGTTCCGGAGTCAGCCCGAGAATCTTGAATATTTTTGCCTGAAGTTCCGGCTGATGAATTCTGATAGAACCCCCACCCACTTCATAACCGTTCAGCACCAGGTCATAAGCCAGGGCTTTAACTCTAAAGGGGTCGGTTTCCAGATATTCCAGGTCAGCCGGATGGGGAGAAGTAAAAGGATGGTGCATGGAGACAATTTTCTGTTCTTCCTCACTCCATTCAAATAAAGGAAAATCAGTAACCCAGCAGAAAGCCAGCTTTTTCCCGTCCAGTCGTCCTTCTCTTATTTTTTCCAGGATGAAGTTCTTTCTGAATTCACCCAGAACTTTAGCCGCAGTCTGACGGTCGGAAACAACCAGCAATCCCAGGTCCTGGTCTTCAGCCTGGAGTGCCTGCCAGATAGCCTGCAGCTTATCCGGCTGGAGTTTGAGGGAACTCTTCAAGCCTCCTTCTGCTTTTTTAATCCAGATCAAGCCACCCGCCCCCAAAGCTTTAGCTTCTTCCTGCAGTTTATCCAGCCGGGAGCGGGAGAAGCTCCCGCCGCCTTTGACCAACAAACCTTTGAGCAACCCGCCCTTCTCAATGAGGCTGCTCAGAAGCTCTGAGCCTGAAGCCCGGCCAATATCGGTCAAGTCTTCTATGGTTATGGGGTCTCTTAAATCGGGCTTGTCCGAACCATAAAGGTTAAGGGCCTGGTCATAACTCAGAGCCGGGAAGGGGCGGCTGACCTCAAAACCTCCCAGGGCAAATAATTCAGCCATCAACTCTTCGATGAGCTGGAACAGGTCTTCCCTTTCAAGAAAACTCATTTCTATGTCTATCTGGGTGAATTCGGGCTGACGGTCGGCTCGCAAATCTTCATCCCGGAAGCAGCGCACAATCTGAAAATAACGGTCAAACCCGGCAATCATCAGAATCTGTTTGAAGAGCTGGGGCGACTGAGGCAGAGCGTAGAATTTTCCGTGGTGAAGGCGGCTGGGAACCAGGTAATCCCGGGCCCCTTCCGGAGTGGATTTTGTCAGGAACGGGGTTTCAATTTCCAGAAAACCTTTTTGGCTCAAGAAATTTCTTGTGAGTAGGGCAGCTTGATGCCTGAGAATAAGGTTGCGTTGCATGGCTGGCCGGCGTAGGTCCAGGTAGCGGTATTTGAAACGTAGCTCCTCGGAAGCCTGGGGTGGGTCGGAAATGACAAAAGGAGGGATGCTAGCCTGGCTAAGAACCTGGAGCTTGTCCACTTCTACCTCAATTTCTCCTGTTGGCAGCGAGGGATTGATGGCTCCTGACTCTCTCTCTCTGACGGTCCCTTTTATAGCCAGCACAAATTCACTGCGAAGCTTTTTTGCCTGTTCCAGAATGTCCGGCCGATCGTTTCTTACTACCAGTTGTACCAGACCGCTTCTGTCTCTTAAATCTATAAAAACCAGAGAACCCATGTCTCTTGTTCGCTGAACCCAGCCCTTGAGAACAACGGGCTCTCCGGTCTGAGCTCTTCTGAGCTCCCCGCAGTAGTGGGTTCTTCTCCAGCAACCAGGGTCAAGTTTTTGGTTTTCCATGAGGGTTCCTTCTTTCTTTCAGGCCGACACCTTTCAGGTAGTTCTTAGGATCGTTTTCGCTTTAATCAGGTTGGCCAGCTCTTCGGCTGAGCCTTCAAATTGCCTGGAAGTTGCCATATCTTTAAGCTGAAATTTACCTTTTTTTATCTCATCTTCGCCTATTATTAACACCCAGGAGGCTCCGATTTTATTGGCCCGGCTGAAATGGGTCTTGATGCCCCGGTCCTTAAACTCCACCAGGCATTCTATGCCCTGGGAGCGGAAGAAGCGAGCCAGCTTCAGACTCTGGTTTTTGGCTTCTTCACCAATGTAGGCAAAGTAAACAAAGCTGGACCTGATCGACTCGACCCGGGCCACCGAGAGCAATCTTTCCATCCCCATTGCAAAACCGATGCCGCAGAGGTCGGGGCCGCCGAATTCCTTAACCATGTCATCATAGCGGCCACCGCCGCAGATGGCGTTCTGAGCACCTAAATGCTCGGCTACGATTTCAAAGGCTGTTTTCGTGTAGTAATCCAAGCCTCTGACCAGGGTAGGTTCTACCTGGTAGGCAATTCCGTAGAGATTAAGATAGTTCAGAAATTTTTCAAAATGTTCCCGGCATTCCTGGCAGAGATAATCAGTAATGAGAGGAAAAGTACTGGCCACAACCCGGCAGCTTTCCACCTTACAATCAAAGATTCTCAAGGGGTTGAGGCTGGCCTTTCTCTGACAGTCGGGACAGAGTTGGGCCTCGGCGGCTCTGGCTGCTTTTCTCAGTTCCAATCCGTAAGCCGGGCGGCATTTCTGGCAGCCGACCGAATTAACCAGGGTCATCACTTTTTCCACCCCCAGATTGCTGAGCAGCCGATGAGCCATTTCTACAATTTCTGCATCTATGGCCGGGTCTTTTTCTCCAAAAACTTCTATGTCTATCTGGTGGAACTGCCGGTAGCGTCCTTTCTGAGGTCTATCGTAACGAAACATCGGACCAAAGTAATAGAAACGAAGCGGTTGCGGCCGCAGGTCAAGACGATGTTCAATGATGGCTCTGACCACTGATGGAGTGTATTCCGGCCTCAAGGTGATTGAGCGGCCACCTTTGTCGGTGAAAGTGTACATTTCTTTAGTGACTATATCGGATGATGCTCCAGTGCCTTTTTCAAAGAGCTCGGTTGGTTCTATGATTGGAGCCCGAAGTTCCCGGTAACCGTAGAGCTCAAATACCTCTCGAGCCATAGCTTCGGCCACCTGCCAGAGACGGGCTTCTTCCGGCAGAATGTCCCTGGTTCCTTTGATGGCAGTAAGTTCTTTTTTAATTTGCTCCGTACTCATTTTACCACCCGATTGCGGTCCTGAAATTTAGCCCGGCTGGACACGACCAGTTTTACTGGAGTTCCGGGTATTATTTTTTATCTTCAAGCTTTCTTATCTCAAAAATACCCTGACGTCTTATCTTTCGGTATCTTTCTTCCAGAAGTTCCTCCACTGATAGTTGCTGGAGCTTTTTCAGCGTTTGGTTAAGGTGCTTGTCCACGTTCTTGAAAGTGGTCTCGTAATCTATGTGGGCACCACCAGGTGGTTCGGGGATTAATTTGTCAATAATGCCGAGTTCATAAAGTTTGCTGGCTCTGAGACCGAGGTTTTCTGCTGCCTGTTCCACGGCCATTGGGCCCTGGTCTTTCCAGAGTATGGCCGCGCAACCTTCCGGAGAGATAACTGAATAGAAGGCATATTCGAGCATCAGCAAGGCATCACCGAAACCTATTCCCAGGCCTCCGCCGCTACCTCCTTCTCCAACTATCACGTTAATGATCGGGGTCTTGAGTCTGGCAATTATCTTCAGGTTGTAGGCAATGGCTTCTGCCTGACCGCGCTCTTCAGCTCCGATACCAGGATAAGCTCCCGGTGTGTCTACAAAGGTGATAACCGGGAAGCCGAATTTTTCAGCCATCTGCATTATTCGCAGCGCCTTACGATAACCTTCCGGATTGGGCTGGCCAAAATTTCTTTCAAGACGGGCTTTGGTGGTACGGCCTTTCTGATGGCCGATAACAGCCACAGTCTGACCTTTATAAAAGGCCAGGCCTGCCACAATGGCCGGGTCGTCAGCAAAGCGTCGGTCTCCGTGAAATTCAGTGAAATCCTGAAAAAGAGCATTGATATAATCAAGGGTGTATGGCCTTTTGGGATGCCTGGCTATCTGGACAATGTGAACCGCGGTTAGAGTCGGAACGATTTTTTCCCATTCTTTCTCAATCTGTTGCCGCAGAAAGGCAATCTTCTCCTTACGATTGGAATCCTCGCTGGCCTCCAGGGCATCAATCTGTTCTTTAAGGGCGATTATCGGGCGTTCCAGAGAATAAAAATCAATCTTGTTTTTCATGTTAATCTCTCTTTTGAAGTATTCTATCAGAAAACCGGCGACCTGAGTATATTAAAAAGTAAGAGCCCTTTCTGTCAAGTCATCGCTTCTTTTGGGTTGGCGGTCGCCAGGGGTATTTAACCAGAAAGGTGGGGAAGAGGCCTGAAGTCCCCGGCCCGGCCATTGGAGGTTTTTTCCTTGCAGTTCTTCATATCTATCTATAAATGTTTTTTCACAGCAGAACTTCTCCTGACAATAAGATTCGCCAGTCCCGCAGGCTGAGGCAAAAGCAAGAGCTCGGTTTTGTTAGGATAATAATAAAATGGAAAGCAGGCACAGGTCTTTGTGTCTTCAGCGCCTGGCTTCAATTTAAGATTAGCAGGATGTTGTGAGAACAAACAGAACTCCCATCCGTCTTTTAATTTATTAGAGTTACGGAATTTAATTCAGCCCTCAACCTTGAAGGGGTGAGGGAGGGCTTTTTGGCTCAAAAAGAAATTGGTGGTAAACCAGGAACCAGAAAGGTGGAGTTTGCGGTGAGGCTCCCATCGGGAGCCTCACCATTGAAATCAGGACCCGATATTTGAGAGCAGGAAACGGCAGCCATCTATAAAGATAACAGATAAAATCAGGGATTTTTCTTTTCCGCCAGGAGCCGCTGGCGGACTGCTTCAAAAAAGAAAACTGCGGCTGCAGCACTGACGTTAAGTGAACCAACCTGTCCCAGCATCGGAATTGACAGCAGGGCATCACACTTTTTTTTGACATTAGTTCTTATTCCGTAGCCTTCGGAGCCCAGAACTATAGCCACCGGCCTGGTAAAATCAAATTCATACCATCTGGTTCTGGCTTCACCTGAAGCCCCAACCACCCACAGACCTTTTTCCTGAAGTGTTTCTATGGTCCGGGCTATGTTGGTTACCCGGGCCACTTTCAAATGAGAAAGAGCCCCGGCTGCCACCGTGGCCACGGTGGCCGTAAGCCCGGCCGAATGCCTTTCCTGAATTATTACTCCATCTACTCCGGCCCCTTCGGCGCTGCGCAGGATGGCTCCGAGGTTCTGGGGGTCTTCCACTTCGTCCAGAATCACCAGAAAGGCCGGTCGGTCTTCTCTCAGCAGGTCCTCCAGGTCCACATATTCTTTTTCAGCAACCATAGCCACCACCCCCTGATGATGCGGGTAAAGGTTGTCCAGTTTCTCTCTGGGAGCAAAAACCAGGGGAATGTGATTAACTCTGGCCAATCTGATTATTTCAGATAGCCGGAAGTGTCCCTTTTCTTTCTGAATGAAGATTTTGTTGACTTTGTTGGGTGAAGCCTTGAGAAGCTCCAGAATCGGATTTAGTCGACCCAGTCGGTCTTTTGGTTCTGCTCTGTTCATAAGTTTAACCAGCTGGAAATTTCCTTAACTCTTTCCAGACAGCTTTTAATTGGTCTCGGGAAGTTAAGCCTGGCTCCTTCTTCTACCAGCGGAATTAATTTATCCAGTTCCAGGCCCGAAGCTCTGGCCGTAAGAGCTACTCTCAGAGGATGAAAAAGCTCTTTGCCCTTAATACCGGTTTCTTTTTTTATTTCGCCGGTGATGGCGGCAAATTTTTCATAGCTGAAATCCTGAAGGGAAGAAGTTTTCTGGATAAAAGCGGTCAGCACTTTCCGGGCTGATTCGCTCTGGATTATCTGGCTGGTTTCCTGGTCCAGGTTTTTAGGGTCAAAATCAAAAATGAGGGAAAATTTCTGCGGCAGTTCAGAAAATTTATCTACACCCTCAATCAGGCTTTGGAGAGCTTTGGTCAGCCAGCCCTTCTGCTCGGGAGTTAGTTTTTCTCCCGCCAGTCCAGCTTCCTGTAGATAGGGCAGAGCCAGTTCCAACTGCTTTTCGACTGGAAGCCTTTTGAGATGCTGGCGGTTAAGCCAGTGGAGCTTATCATAGTCAAAGATAGCCGCAGACCGACTGACCCGACTCAAATCAAAAAGCTTTATCAGTTCCTCTAAACTCAGGACCTCATGACCCTCTGGTGGCGACCAGCCCAAGAAAGCCAGATAGTTACAAAGAGCTTCAGGTAGAATTCCCTCGCGACGGAACTGGTCCACTGAGGTGGCCCCGTGGCGCTTGCTTAATCTGGTGTTATCCTTGCCCATAACCATGGAAAGATGGGCAAAAACTGGAGTTTTCCAGCCCAAGGCTCTGTAGACCAGAATTTGTCTGGGTGTGTTGGAGACATGGTCTTCTCCACGAATTACATGAGTGATTTTCATCAGCGCATCGTCTATGACTACTGCGTAGTTATAGGCAGGCATGCCGTTTGAACGCAGGAGAATAGGGTCGCCGATAAGTTTCAGATCAAACTCCACCCGACCGCGAACCAGGTCGTCGAACTCAAGGATTCCTTCCTCTGGCACCTTAAGCCTGATGGCTGCTGCTTCGCCGGAGTTAAGACGGCTGAGCGCTTTTTCCAGAGAAAGATTCCGGCACTTCCCGCTGTAGACAGGCATCCGGCCCTCAGCCAGAGCTATTTCCCTTTCTCTTTCCAGCTCTTCCGGACTGCAGAAGCAGTAATAAGCCTTATCTTCCCGGATTAGCTGTTGGGCATATTGATGATAGAGGTTTAATCTTTCTGATTGCCGGTATGGACCGAAGGAACCACCAAGGTCAGGGCCTTCATCCCAGTCAAGGCCCAGCCAGCGAAGGTCTTGGAGAAGATTGCGCTCATATTCTTCTCGCGAACGCTCTACATCGGTATCTTCGACTCTTAGGACGAATACCCCTTCGTTTTGGCGGGCAAAAAGCCAGTTGAAAAGGGCAGTTCTGGCGTTGCCCACGTGGATGTATCCGGTAGGACTTGGAGCAAATCGGACGCGGATGGTTTGAGTTTTGTTCATAGCGTAAGAATAATGCTGCCTCAGGCAAAAATCAAGCCGTCAGGGAGAGAGACTTTGTTCCGGGAGTTGATTTAAGGTGATTCAGAGAAGCGGTTTAGAAAAACTGCAAGTCAGCTATTTCCAGGCGGTCTTTTTTGCGATAGTTCTCAGGGATTGCGTAAATCCCTTTTGGGGCAGTTCTGGTGGTAATTTCTACGACTTCGGCTCTGGAAAAAAGCTCGATGCCCATAAACCGCATCCTGGTCTCATAAGCCATCCACAGCCCTTTAATCTTATCCAGTTCTGAAGTTGCCGGACCGGAAGCCCTCAACTGCATTTTCATAATCTGGGGCCAGACATATTCCAGGAATTTTTTTAGCTTAACCGGAGGTTTCTCAGAAGCCCAGATGGTCATTTCTGTGGTAAACATCATCATGGTTGTTTCCAGGCGATAGCCCTGACACTCAACATTTTGAACCATCCTGGTTTCACCGGTAGGTCGCACGGAAATAGTCATCTCGGACAGAGCCCTGCTCATCTGGTCCATTTCCGGCGGCAGGAGGCTGGTGAAGTCGGCGGGGGGTGTAAGTTCCAGGTAAGATCTGGTATGAGGTATAAGGATATAGAAGATATTTTTCTTCAGGTCAAACAGATAACCGAAACCGAGTTCAGCCTTGTTCAGGTAAAAGTCGTCACTTATCCACTGTTCGGCATTTATTTCTCTGGCAGGAAGGTAACCTTGGGGGGTATTGACCGGGTCAATTTGCATCCGGGTTTTGAGGTAGACATCGGCAGAAGTGAGGCTGGCGAGAAAGATTATAGCTGTAATAATTAGAAAAATTCTTTTCATTCCAGTCATTTTAACTTCCTTTCTTTTATTTCTCTATCTTTCATATCCAGATGGGCTATTTTAGCTTCAGAAGGTTTTTTTACAAAGAGCAACCGGGCTCCTGAACCGATATTGGAATTAAAATTCTTTCATCAGTATTTTATTAGAATTTATCTCTTGAATCCACCGGGGACATAAGTAAAATAGAAACCTAAATAGGTTTGTCAGTTATGCCCGAAAAGCTGAGCCTGTCCAGGCTGATAATTAAAGTCGCCAGCTATTTGGCCTTTTTTACTTTATTGCTGACCTTAATATTGCTGACCTTCAGCCGACTGAAGCTCGGCTCTGGTGGAGAGTTAAGACAGATAGCCGGAACCGATTTCCTGTTCAGTTTACTCCCCGGGATAGCGATTTTTTCTCTTTTATTCGGTCTGGGTGGCCTGCTGAGTCTTTCTGGTATAGACGGGAAAAAAGGGTGGGCCTGGTTTTCTTCCCTGGGATTAGCCTTGATACTGATTTTGATGTTTCCGCTGGGTACTATTTTTGGTTTGAAGCTTCTGCTGAGCCTTTTTGACCTTGAAGTCAGGAACTGGTTTTATCCCTCAGCTTCTAAGGCCTGGCCTCATCCCTCAGAAGAAACGGGGGCTGAAGGATTGGAATCAGACTCTTTGGAATCCTCAAAAGACCCGGACAGCATCAGGAGCTAAAAAATTATTTCCTCTTTTCCCTTCAGCCTGAAGACTCAGGATGGGCTGGGAGGGAAAAGCCTGTCGTTGTACTTGCGCATAAGGAGAACGATCATGAAAAATAACTTTCGGCGGCTTGTGGCGGTAGGATGTTATCTGCTTTTGGTGATTTTTTCCCAGGCCCAAGAACGACTTCCCAGGGCTATTCAGGAGCCGCCCAGAGTTTTCATAGATTGCCATCAGTGCGATATGGCCTACATACGGGCTGAAATTAACTTTGTCAGTTTTGTCCGGGAAAGGAATGAAGCAGACGTTCATATACTTATAACCATTCAGCCAACGGCTGATGGGGGTCGGGAATACACCCTGAATTTTATCGGCCGTAATAATTTTTACGACCTTCATCACACTCTAAAATATGTGTCAGCCCGTACCGATTCAGCCGATGTGGAAAGGAAAGGCCTGGTGCGGGTGCTTAAAGTTGGTCTGGTGCCCTATCTGGCCAAGACAGACCTTGGCGATTATCTCAAAATAGATTTTGAAAAACGTCTTCCCCGGGCCGAGCTGGAAGACCCCTGGAATTTCTGGGTTTTCAGTCTCGGGCTTTCAGGCAGTCATTCAGGCGAGCAAACCAAAAATTTTCTGGACCTGCACAGCCACCTCAGTGCCAACCGGGTAACAGAAAAGCTTAAGTTCCGCTCGGGTGTCTCCAGTCGTTTCAGCCGAAGTCGTTTTAAAATTAAGGAAGATGATCTCACCAGGATAATCACCTCTTCCCAGCAAAGCTACAGTTTATCATCCCTTCTGGTTTATTCTCTCAACCAGCACTGGTCGGTTGGAGGCTGGTTTGGAATTTCCTCTTCCACATACAACAATATCAAGTTAAATCTCAACCCGGCTCCAGCTATTGAATACAACTATTTTCCCTATTCGGAATCCACCAGAAGGCAGCTCCGGTTCCTTTACCGGATAGGCTTTAATCAGAATTACTACAGGGAAGAAACTATTTACGATAAGAAAAGAGAAAGTTTGCTTGGCGAGACTCTTGCTATCACCCTTGAAATCAAGGAACCCTGGGGAAACATCAGTGCTTCAGTAGAGGGTTTTCATTACTTCCATGATTTCAGTAAATATCACCTGGTCTTCTGGACTAATCTTAACCTGAGGCTTTACCGGGGCTTTTCGGTCGGGATTTCCGGGAGGTTTTCCAAGATTAACGACCAGATTTATCTGGCCAAAGGCGACCTCAGCCTGGAAGATATTCTTCTCCAGAGAAAAGCCCTGGCTACAGCCTATAGCTATGGAGTTTATCTTGGAGTCAGTTATACGTTTGGTTCCATATATGCCGGTGTGGTTAATCCGAGGTTCGGCAATTAGGAGTTTAGGATTTTCTGGTTTTTATCATCAGACGGTCATATACAGCCAGGCCAGCCATGGAGCAAACTCCAAGGAAAGCTATTATCACCCAGATGATAAGATAATTGGGAGAGGCTCCGGCCTGGAGCGGGCTGGCAATGTATTTTTGATAAAGAGCGCCACCCACAGGGCCCCCAACGATGCTGCCCAGGGCCACAGGCAGGTTGGCATAGCCCAGGTAAAGGCCCTCTTCCCCTTTGGGGGCAATGCTTCCTATGTATTCAAGAATTCGGGGCGAGGCCATCATTTCTCCTGCTGCCATGGAGGCTATGCTGATCAGAAGGAAAATTCCCGCTATCGGTATAACCAGGCCAGCCAGAGAAACCCGGTGGCTGAGGTCTGAATAAAGCAGCACAGGGATGATGTTCAAAAGCATCCCGGCAGTGGTCACGCCGACCCCTATTAGTATGGATTTAACTGGAGTCCATTTTTTGACCAGTTTGGTAATCAAAAGCTGGAAACAGACAATCATTAGCGGATTGGCCAGGGTGTAAAGCTCGACTGGAGCATTGGGGTCAATATGACGCAGAAAAAGAGGGATGAGGTTGTAAAGCTGAACGTAGAGAAACCAGAAGAGGGCAATCACCACCAGAAAGAAGACAAACTTCAGATTGCGTAAAACAATAAAGATGCCCAGGATGGCTTCTTTCAGAGTTTTTTTCCTGACTTCCTGGTTGTCTTTAATCCCATCGCTTACGTATTCTGGCTCCCGGTATATAAAAAGAACCACCAGCAAGCCAATAAAGATAAAAACGCTGGAGGCGTAGGTGAATATGGCCGGGAGACCAAGCTTGGTTCGGATAAAATAAGAAACAGCTCTGCCGGTGATGGAACCGATGTTTATTACCATGTAGAAAATTCCGAAGCCCAGGGTGGCGTAAATTCCAGAGGTTTTCTGAATGGTGCCAGCAATGCAGGGCTTAACCACAGAACCACCCAGCCCAATAAGAATTATGGCCAGGACTACGGGTATGGTGTAGTTGACAGCTGTCGAGTGGCTTCCGAAAAAGGCCGGCCAGAATTTCTGAATATTGCCCATCATAAAATAGCCAAAAAAGAGCATGATAAAAGACAGCGTCAGAGAGCGCTTAAAACCGTACTTATCAGCCAGTGTGCCAGAAACAATGGGCATGAAATAGATGAGACCCCAGAGCAGTGAGCCGTTGAGAAATGTGGCTAAAGTGGGAGACATCCCCAGGACTTCCTTCAGGTAGATGACCATAAAAGAAGCCATGGAATAGTAAGCAGCTCTTTCGAAAAGTTCAATGGTGTTAGCGGTCCAGAAAGTTACAGGAAATCGACTCTGGTTTTTTCTTTTCATGCAAAGTCTTCTCCAGAAAAAATTTTTTCTATGTTAACAGTAAAACGAGAAAGATGTCCATCAATTTTTAGCTATTCCGGAAAGGCTTAGATTGATAAGAATTTTCCAGGAATTCCCCGGACTCAGACCGGTCAATGACCAGGGGCCAAGTTCTCCCAGATCTTCGAGCTTGCGGCAGCCATCAATTATCAGGTAAACGGGATTCTGGCCTAAGCTTTCAGGTGGATAAAGATGGATGGTAGAAGCAATCGTCTGAGGATTTTTGGATAATGCTGGCAGTTCCTGCCTTAAAGTAAAGACCAATCCCCCGGCCTGAAGGGAAAAAGTAAACTGGGGGTTATGATAACCGAGGTCAATTTCCATGAAGGGGTCGTTAATAGTAAGATCAGGCCAGGAGTCAGCCTTTGTTTTCAAAGGCCAATCAGGCAAACAATCTTTGAATTCAGGTTGAGCAAGTCTGGTTAAAAGTCTGAAAGCTTTTTCCCGAAGACCCTCGTAAAACTTCCATAGCCGCAGCTCGGCTTCAGCTCTTTTTCTCTTTTCCTGTTCTTCAGGCAGGTAGCGGAGCCAGAAATAATAGCTGCCGAGGAAATTTTTAAGTCGAGATTCTGCCTGCTCAAAATAATTTAAGAGGGCCGCCCGGTATCGGCTGAACAGCTGGTCGGCCTGGGCAATATAGCGCTTACAGTATTCTTCACGGGCCTTTTGCAGGCACTCCAGACGCTGGGGCCTGGGCAGTTCCAAACAAATTTTTTCTCTTTCCTGATAATCTTTAAACACTGAATCCAGCTGTTTAATGGTCAGGGAAATTAAATCATCCAGCCGTATATCAGTCGGCCGTTCAATTTCTCTTTCGAAAGCATCTAACTGACCTTCGAGCTCAGAGAGCCGGTAGTAGGCCTGAACGGAGGAAAGCTTTAGTCTGAGACTGGTTGCCTTCTCGGCAACTGAAGGGCGATGAGCTGAGGCAGAGAGAGAATCCAGGGTTCCCTTAAGAGCTGATTCTTTTTCTTCCATCCGGAGGAAAACTTCCTGATAGAAGGGAGTCAGATTCCGGTAGGACAGGAAATCTTCAGGCAATGGTGGAAGCTGAACATAAGGTTCTCTCCTGTAAGATAGAGGCAGAATTGATTCCGCCAGTTCTTTACTGAGAGCTTCACGGAAACCACCCTGAAGCGAATTTTTTACCCAGCCTAGCTTTTTTTCCGCCGCAATGTCAGGAGGAGCCAGAAGATAAAGGGCCCGGTTGGCTTCATGATTCAGGTGGTCCAGAGCTACCGCCTGTTCCAGGAACTTTCTGGCTTTTTCCTTTTGACCGAGTTTTTCCCAGATTAGGCCCAGATTGTTCAGCCCGGACGGATTATCTGGATACAAGCGGAGAGCCGACTCCAGAATTTCTCGGGCTAACTGGTAGCGGCCGAGTCCGTAAAGAAAAGCTGCGCCGTTGTGACGCAGCCAGAAATCTTCCGGGGTTATTGAGAGCCTTTCAACAATCAGAGCCAATCCTTCAAAGAGCTGACCTGTCAGCCAGAAATACAGAAGATAAAGGTCGAGATTTTCCTCATCCACCAGATAATTAATCATCTCCTGGAATTCTTTAAGAGCAGGCTGTCCCACTTCTTTTTCCAGAAATTCTTTTATTTTTATTATGTCTGAATTCTGGCCATCCTGGTGATCATTGCCTTCTGAAAAAAGCAAGGCTACTGCCGGAAAGGTCAACTTTGAGGTTGAGAGGCTGGTGAAATGGCAAGTGGTGGTAACGGCGGTCTTTCTCTGGCTGCCTTCAATTTCAGATAGCAGGATGAATAAAAGTGTCATGAATGTGGTTAAAAGAATGATAACAGTGCCTGGAGCAAGCCCAGATGGTATCAATCGCTTTATTCCTGGAATGAGTGGAATCAAAAATCCTTTTAACTGCTGTTTGGAAGGCTGGCTTTTTTTATCCGGTTTCCTTTTCACTTAGGAGATTCCTCCACTTTGCGGAAAATCCACGTCCAATTCTGGTTAATTTTTATGTTAATATTAATCTACAACAAATCGGCTCTGGCCAGCAACGGGTCAGACCGCTTAGGAGGACCAGATGAGAAGCGGCAACTGGTTAGATGAATTTCCCGGAGCCGTCACGGCGGCTGAAGCTGACGGCCGAATTGTTTATCTGAATAAGAAAGCGTCTGAAGTTTTTGAAAAAGAAGGAGGGACAACTCTCGTCGGGAAGAACCTTTTTGACTGCCATAATCCCAACTCTGGAGAAAAAATTAAAAAGATTTTGGCTTCTGGCAGGCCCAATGTTTACACAATCGAGAAAGCGGGAGTTAAGAAACTCATCTATCAGGCGCCGTGGATTGAAAACAACCAGCTTAGAGGAGTGGTTGAGTTAAGCCTGGAAATTCCATTTAACCTGCCGCATTTTGTTAGAGATTGAACTGGACAGGGTTTGATGCGTCTGACCCAGAGGCTTCTGGTGGTAACGTCTGGATAGCGGCGATCTCTGGATTGAGAGGGTTGACTAATTTTTATTTTTTTCAGAGAGGAACTTTTCCAGTCTGTGGAATTCCTTCTTGAGGGCCGTCAGGGCTTTTCTGGCGGCTTCCAGGTCCTGGTTTTTTCCGGCCATTTCCATCTCCCAGGCGGCTTCCCTCAGGGCCGGAAGGCTGAGGTTGGCCGAGGCCCCTTTAAGGGTATGGCCGTTTTCAGCTATCATGGAATAATTTTTTAACTCAATTGCTTTTTCTAACTGTTGAGACAGATTTATGAATTCATCTCTGTAGATTTCCAGCAGTTCCTTCAGAAAAGCTTCATCTCCGCCTATTCTGTTCAGCGCTTCTTCCAAGTTGATAGGCAGTGCAACTTGATTTTTTTTAACCATGGTCTTCCTCCTCAACTGGCAATTTTACTGAATCACCGAAAAGGATGACTCGGTAACGGCCGAGCTTTTTAGCCAGATACAGGGCTCGGTCTGCAGTCTGGACTATTGTCTCGGGCTTGGGTTTGGAAATCGAATCAGCCGAAGTCCCACCTATGGACATAGTCAACCCGAGCTGCAAGCGTTGATTTATCCTGATTTTCGTCTCTTTAGCTAATGACAGCAGCCGGGCCGCCACCAGTCCGGTGTGATAGACATCACTTCCTGGTAGAAGAATTAAAAGCTCGTCCCCTCCATAGCGTCCAACCCGGTCGTAGTTACGGAGGTTGATTTTAATCAGCTGGACAAGCTGTTTCAGAACAATGTCGCCAGCCTGATGCCCGTACTGGTCGTTTATGTTTTTGAAATGGTCCAGGTCAATCATCAGCAGCCCGAAAGGTGGTCCTCCCCGCCGGTAGCGGTTTAGTTCTTCTCTTAAGAACTCAAGAACAGTCCGACGATTCCAGGCTCCGGTCAGGCTGTCGGTAGTGGCCAGCTTTTGCAGCTTCTTCTGGGTTTTGAGCAGATTTTCTTCCAGCTCAATTATTCTATGGGCGGCTTTCAGCCGGGCTTGAAGTTCCATCAGGTTGATGGGTTTGGTCATATAATCATCTGCTCCGGCTTCCAGCCCCTGAACGATGTCCAGGGAAGTGTTCCTGGCGGTAAGAAGGATGAGATAGGTATAATGCGGTTTCCTGATCTGCCTCAACCTGGAGCAAAGTTCTGGCCCTTCGAGAGCGGGCATCATCCAGTCCAGAATGGCAATTCTGACTCTGGCGGTTTTAAGAAGCTCCCAGGCTTTCTTTCCATTCCTTGCCTTAAAAACCCGGTAACCCCAATCTTTCAGTTTTTTTTCCAGCAGTCTCAATGAGACCGGGTCGTCTTCAGCCAGCAGGACTGGATATTTTTTGGCCTGCTCTTTTTCCACCCCTGGTATTCTCTGCTCTCGTATTTTTGCCTTCAACTCTTCTTCTCCATAGCTCTCTCTATAGCCTTGTAAAGCTCTTCAGGATAGAGCGGTTTGGAAACATAATCATCCATCCCTGCTTCCAGACATTTTTCCCGATCTCCTTTCATGGCATGAGCAGTCATGGCCACTATGGGCAGGTGTTTTCCGCTCTTCTTTTCAGCCTCTCTAATTTCCCGGGTGGCCTCAAAACCGTTCATCTCCGGCATCTGGACATCCATCAAAATCAGGTCAAACTCTTCGGTCTGGAGTTTTTCCAGAGCCCGGCGTCCGTTTTCGACCACAACCACGTCATATCCTTTTCGTTTCAAAAGATGAAGAGCCACTTTTTGATTTATAAGATTGTCTTCAGCCAGGAGAATTCGGAGTCTGGCGACAATTTCTGGAGCCTTTTTCTCAGTTTCAGGCTCTTGCTCTTTTTTCTCTACCTGGCCTGAGCTTATGACCGACATTATGGTGTCCAGCAGGTCTGAAGGTCTCACCGGTTTTACCAGGTAAGCAGCTGCTCCCATTTCCTTAGCCATTTTGAAATCGCCGACCCGGTCGGCTGAAGTCAGGATGATGACCGGGGTCTTCTGGTATTCTTCCATTTCTTTTATTTTTCGCAGAAGAGTAAAACCATCCATCTCGGGCATAGCAATATCTATAAGGAAAAGGCCGGGTTTTTCTTTTTGGGATTGGTCTTTCTCTAAAAACATTAGGGCTTGTGGCCCGGAAGCAGCCTCTTCGGGCTTCATTTTCCAGCTTTTGAGCATTTCGCTGAGGATGGTCCGGTTGGTTGGATTGTCGTCAACTATCAGGACTTTTAGTCCGTGAACTGATGAGAGCGGGGCTGGGAGCGGCTTTTTCTTTTTTTTCGCGGGTAAACCCAGTCTGATGGTGAAATGGAAAGTGCTGCCCACACCCACCTGGCTCTCTGCCCAGATGCGGCCTCCCATAAGCTGGACTAACTGCGAAGTGATAGCGAGACCCAGACCGGTTCCACCGTATTTGCGGCTCAGGGAAGCGTCAGCCTGAACAAAAGGCTGGAAAATGTCTTTAAGCCTGTTTTCAGGAATACCTATGCCAGTATCTTTTACTGAAAAGTGAAGTACTATTTCTTTGTCGGTTCGCTGTTCTTCGCTGGCTTCAACCACCACTTCCCCTTTTTCGGTGAACTTTATGGCATTGCTGACCAGATTCAGGATTATCTGGCGCAAGCGGTTGAGGTCGCCTATCACCATTTCGGGCAAGGTAGGCGGCACTCGACAGAGAAGCTCCAGTCCTTTTCTGTGGGCAGTTAAAGCCAGAGTGGAGACAATTTCGGTAATAGAATTGTGGAGGTTGAATTCCACCGGAACAATCTCAATCATCCGGGCTTCTATTTTGGAAAAGTCCAGGATATCGTTGAGGATGGTCAGAAGAGATTCGGCCGAAGCTCTGGCTGCGGTCAGAAACTGGTGTTGTTCATCGGTTAGTTTCGTCTGGAGGGCCAGCTCTATCATGCCGATAATGCCGTTCATCGGGGTTCTGATTTCGTGGCTCATGTTGGCCAGAAATTCGCTCTTGGCCCGGCTGGCGGCCAGGGCTTCTTCCCGGGAAAGCCTCAGCTGTTCCTCAATTTTTTTCAGGTGGGAGATATCGGTGATTACCGAAACCACACCAGTCAACTTTTTCTTATCAAATGTAGCGTGAGCATGAACCAGCACCGGAATCAGCCGTCCATCTTTGGTTTTGAACTGAGCCTGATATTGCTCACGCCTTTTTGTAGTTCTGGCTCGGGATTTTTTGGTTATCTGTTCTAAGTGTTCCTCAGGAATTAAGACGCTCCAGTGCTTTCCCAGAAGTTCTCCCCTGGAATAACCCAGCATTTTTTCCAGAGCCGGGTTGGTATAGGTGATAAGACCCCGGTCATCTTCTACCACCACGCCTTCAGCCAGGCTGGTCAGAATTTTTTCCTGAAATTTCTGCAGGGCTTTCAGCTTTTCTTCTATCCGCTTTTTTTCTCTTTCTTTTTTAATATTGTAAAGAGCAAAGCCCAGGTCATTGGCAATTTCTTCCAGAATTTTAATCTCGCTGGCCTGACCAAAAATTTCCTGAGGGTTGCCGACATGCAGTAAGCCAAAAATTTGCCTCTCGTGTTTCAGGAGGAAAATGGCAGACCAGCCAGTCTTGAATGTTCCCGGGCAGTTTCGACAGACCGGGCTCTGGCTGATATCGGGTATGAAAAGAGACTGTTTGTTTTTCAGCACTTTCTGAAGGCAGGGTGAAAAGCGAGTGATGGATTTTCTTGGACCCTGGCCAGTAAACTTCGTTGGCTCCAGCTTTTCGTTAACCAGAACTATCTGAACCAGCCCGTAGCGGCCGTTCTCTTTTAAACTCCGGGCGGAGCGCTTAAGCAAAGTTTCCGGGTTTTTCTCCTGGATTATCATCTGGTTGATATCGCTGATGGCTCTGAGAAGCTTATTGGTATGTGCCAGCAACTGGTCTTTCTGCACCAGCTCGGTTATATCCTTGTAAACGGCCACGCCCCCGATTAGGTAGTCTTTATAGACAACCGGTGAGGCTGAAATACTCACACTAATTGGCTTTCCATCTTTCCGGTAACGGGTGGCAATTAGATTTGAAAACCGACGACTGAGGATGTTTCTGGTAATCTTCTTAGCTTCTTTTTCTTCAGGACCTCCGATTAGCTCGTCTACCTGACGCCCGAGGGCTTCTTTTTTTCTATATCCGAACATCTTTTCCGCCCCGGGGTTCCAGATGATAACTTTTCCAGAGGAATCTACAGCTACCACGGCGTCGCCGATGCTGTCGATTAAAGCCTGGAGGTGAAGCTCCATTGAAATCCTCCTTTGTCAGTCAAGTATTAAATAGTTTTTCCAGAAAAAAATCAATAGCCTTTAAGGGTGATATCTGGGCTTTAAGGTGTAGTGTTTTCAGACAGATAGGGTGATAAAAAGGAGTGCCAGATAAAAGGTTGAAAGAATAATAATCTGGGCAGAGCAAAAGGACCGGTAGAAGCGATTCAGAGCCAGAACTGAGTCTGAAGTGAGAAAAAGAAGAGCCCCTCCGGCAGCCAGCCAGGAACGGATTTCTGGAACCTGATAAGGAAGTTCCAGAGCCAGACGGACCATGGTCAGGATGACCAGGATATATATTAATATGGGAAGACGCAGCCGACCGAGATTTGGCCAGGTCAGAAAAAGAATTATGGCAGCCACGAAAACCAGTGGGATAACCGGCCAGCGAAGCTTGACTCCAGTCAGCCTGGAGCAAAAAGCTATGCAGAATAAAATGTGGCTAATGAGGAAAGAAACCAGACCGGCCTGGAATATCTTTTTTCTCAGCATCATGGCAATTTCGCCCACCAGGCAGAAAAAAAGAGCAGCCAGAACAATATTTCGGTAGGGAGAAGCCCTTTTGACTTCCAGCAGAAAGCCCATCATCAAGGCTACGGTAAAGGGTCGGAAAAAATAAGTCAAAAGCTTCTGACGCTTAAAGTCACTTATTACTGTGGCAGTGGCTGCAACCAGTATTGACAGGACAAAAGCCGCGCTGGTTAAATCCATCGATCAGCCCCCGCAGGAGATCTGTCGCCGCAAACGGTCGTAAATTCTCCGTTGAAAATTTAGTTTCAGGTATGAAATAATATAAAAAATCAAGAAAAAAGGAAATTTATAAAATTGTTTTTTCTTAAAAACGAAAAGAATTCGGGCAAAATGGAGCTAAAATGATTGACAGCTTTACCGATGAAAAAAGTCGCAAGATAGCGCTGCTCATAGACGGCGATAATGCCCAGCCTTCGCTCATCTCAGACATTCTGGCAGAAGTTGGAAAATACGGCCTGATAACCATCAGGCGCATTTATGGGGACTGGACCACGGTCAACATGGCTGGCTGGAAGAAGGCCCTGCACGAGAATGCCATCCAGCCGGTTCAGCAGTTCCGTTACACGGTGGGCAAAAATGCCACCGACAGCGCTCTGATAATTGATGCCATGGATATTCTGCATAGCCGGCTGGTGGACGGTTTCTGCATTGTTTCCAGTGATTCAGATTACACGAGGCTGGCAACCAGAATCAGAGAAGCCGGGTTTTTCGTCATGGGTATCGGCAAGCGGTCAACTCCCAAAGCCTTTGTTAACGCCTGTAATGTTTTTATCTATACCGAAAATCTTGGTCCCAGAGAGAAAGAGCGAGAAAGAAAAAGAAAGATAGCAGGAGAGAAGACGGCTGAAGAACCCAGACCCAGGGGTTATGACCCGCTACCGTTGCTGAAAGCAGCAGTGGACATGGCCACCGATGAGGATGGCTGGGCCAAACTCAGCGCCATAGGTTTCTATCTGAGGCAGCTGGATCCTGGGTTTGACCCCAGGACCTACGGTTTCCGACAGCTCTCCCAGCTTTTTAAGGCCTATCCCGAGGTCTTTGAACTGAGATTTGAGAACGACCGCGGTCTGACCAGAATCTGGGTCAGGATTAAAGAATAAAGCCAGGGGATAAGAGCCGATGCAATTATATTATCATTCTCCTATAGGAATAATAGAGTTAAGAGGAAGTTCCGAAGGGCTGGAGTCCTGTTCGTTCATCCGGCAGGCTGCTGCTTTAAGAGAATCGGTCAGGGCTCGGAATCAGAAGCTTGAGTCGGTCCCGGAGCCTCTGAAGGAGGCCTGGCTGCAGCTGGATGAATATTTTAAGGGGAAGCGGAAAGTCTTTTCGGTCAGGCTGAACCTGAAAGGGACCGAATTTCAAAAGATGGTCTGGGCAGAACTTCAGAAAATTCCTTACGGAGAAACTCGTTCCTACCGGCAGGTGGCTGAAGCCTGCGGGCACCCCCGGGCTTTCAGAGCAGTCGGCGGAGCCAATCATAAAAATCCGGTAGTCATTGTCATCCCCTGCCACCGGGTCATAGGTGAAGATGGAAGTCTGGTCGGATTTGGGGCTGGGATGTGGCGGAAAAAATGGCTGCTGCAGTTTGAAAAGAAAAATGTTGTGGACTGATGAATTTAAAGCTCATAGCAGTTATTTAAGCGAAATAAAAATTAACTAATAGAGGAGAGAATTATGATTGACACCTTAGCAAAGATTTTCCTGAACACTGAAAAGAATTATCAGAAAGAGGCTTTGATGCTGGTCAAAAAAGAGGGACAGTACCGACCGATATCCACAGCTGAGTTTTGTGGCAGGGTTAGGAATATTTCAGCGGGGTTGAGAGAACTGGGCTTAAAAAAGGAAGATAAACTGATAATTCTCTCTGAAAATCGTCCGGAGTGGGTGATGGTGGACCTAGCAACAGTCTGTATGGGTGCGGTTACTGTTCCAATATATACCTCACTTACTCCGGAGCAGATAAAGTACATAATAACAGACTCTGAAGCCCGTTTCGTGGTTTGCTCCAGCCAGGACATGTGGAAGAAGCTGGAGGCAATTAAGAATGAATTACCGCTGGTCGATAGGTATATAATGTTTGAGGACCAAACTCTGGCTGGAGTTTTGAGCTTAAAAGAAGTGGAGGAGCGGGGAGCCAGGTTAAACCAGCAAAGTCCGGAAGACTTTGAGAGAATAGCTCTGTCTGTGGGCCCTGAAGATCTGGCCACCATCATCTATACTTCCGGAACAACCGGTATACCCAAGGGAGCCATGCTGACGCATTACAACCTGGTCAGCAATGTTCAGGCTCTGCGGTCGATAATCGAGTTTACCGATAAAGATACTGCCCTGTCATTCCTGCCCCTTTCTCATGTTCTGGAAAGAATGTGCACTTTTGCCTGGATTTATGTGGGAGCCACAATTGCCTATGCCGAAAGCCTGGACACTGTAGCTCAGAACCTGATAGAAGCCAGGCCGACCATCATGGTCAGCGTTCCCCGGTTGTTTGATAAATTTTACGCCAGGGTCATAGATAATGTCCTTAGTTCTTCTAACCTGAAGAAAAAAATCTTTTTCTGGGCTCTAAAAGTTGGCCGAAAATATGCCCAGAAAAAAATAAACAGAGAAAAAATTTCTTTCTGTCTTAAATACAAATACCGTCTGGCTTTCAGGCTGGTCTTTTCCAAGATAGTGGAAAAAACCGGAGGCCGGGTCCGGTTCTTTGTCTCAGGCGGGGCTCCTCTTTCCCGGGATATTGCCGAATTTTTCTACGCTATGGGCATTTTAATCATTGAAGGCTATGGCCTTACCGAGACTTCACCGGTTATTGCCGTCAACCGTCTGGAGGATTTTCGCTTCGGGACAGTGGGCAAAATCCTTCCTGGAGTTGAGGTTAAAATTGCAGCCGATGGAGAAATCTGGGCCCGGGGCCCGAACGTTATGAAAGGTTATTTTAAGAAGGAAGCCGAAACCAGAGAGGCCTTTGAAGACGGCTGGTTTAAAACCGGTGATATTGGTTTTCTGGATAAAGATGGTTATCTGGTAATCACGGACCGCAAAAAAGATATCATTGTTACTGCCGGTGGCAAGAACGTGGCTCCGCAGCCTATTGAAAACACCATCAAAACCAGCCCCTACATTGCTAACGCCGTGGTGGTTGGCACCCATCGTAAGTTTGTCTCTGCTCTAATTGTCCCGGATTTTGAGAAGCTGGAAAAATATGCTCAGGAAAACAGCATAGCTTACCGCAACCGCCAGGAACTGATTGCCCGGCCAGACATTTACGAATTCTTCATGAAAGAAATAGACCGGCTGACCCCTCATCTGGCCCCTTACGAAAAAATAAAAAAAATTGCTATTCTGGAAAAAGACTTTGAGATTGAAGCCGGAGAAATGACCCCAACGCTTAAGGTAAGAAGAAAGATTGTTGAGGAAAAATACCGGGAAGTAATCGACCGGCTTTATGCCGAATAAAAAAAGAATCAGGGCGACCCACTTCTGTTTAAGTAACTTTCTGGGAAAAAACTAGCCTTTCTCACGTCTTTTTCAGTGAACACTGGAAAGCCAGCTCAAACCTCTCACTTTGAATTAAACTGGAAAAACGGAGTTGAAGAAATGGCTGAGTCAGAAGAAATGGTGCGAGTCCCGTTTGAAGGTCATCGCCAGAGGCTGAGAGAAAAATTTATGAAGGGTGGGCTGGCCGGTTTTCTGGATTACGAAATCGTTGAACTTTTACTGACCCTGGGCACACCGCGCCGCGATTGCCGGGAGGCGGCTCGCCTGGCCATCAAGGAATTCAAAACCTTCCGGGCCGTAATGGAAGCAGACCCGCTCGAGCTCCAGAAAATAAAGGGAATAGGACCGAAAAACATCTTCGGCCTAAAGCTGGTTCATGAAGTAGCCAGACGCTACCTTAAGGACTGCATCATCAAAAGACCTGTCTGCAAGTCGTCTCGAGAAGTCTTTGATTATCTTTACTACAGCCTTCGCGACCTGAAAATTGAGGTCTTTAAGGTTCTTTTTCTTAACACCAAGAATCAGATTCTGGAGGAAAAGACCCTGTTTGAAGGAACAGTTGACTCCAGCGCCGTTTACCCCAGAGAGGTCATCAAGCAAGCTCTGAAGTACGAAGCCTCCAGCCTGATTTTTGTCCACAATCATCCCTCAGGTGACCCGGAGCCTTCCAGCTGCGACCGGGACATAACCAGAGACCTGGTCTTTGCCTGCTCGGTTATGCAGATCCGGGTGCTGGACCACATCATAATCGGGAACAATTGCTACTACAGTTTTGCCGATGAAGGGCTTATTGAAAAGTATCAATCTCACTTTTACAGCGTTAATTTCTGTCGGGCGGGGGACATGAAATAGTTGAAGAAAAAGGCAACATTTGGTTAAATGCTGGTGAAGGAGGTACCATGGAATTAAAACCTATTAATCAGATTGCTAAGAAACTGGGCATTCCAGAAGAAGTCCTGGAATTTTACGGTAAGTATAAGGCCAAGGTCAATTTTCAGGCCATGAGCCCGGAGCCCCGAGGCAAGCTGATAATGGTCACAGCTATGACTCCAACACCTGCGGGCGAGGGGAAAACGACCACGGCCATTGGGCTATCCGATGCTCTTAACAGGATGGGCAAAAAGGTCTGTCTTACTTTAAGAGAGCCTTCTCTTGGACCGGTATTTGGGATTAAGGGCGGGGCTACCGGCGGGGGCAAGGCCATGGTTGTCCCCCGTGAGGAAATAAACCTGCATTTTACCGGCGACATTCATGCTGTAACTTCGGCTCATAACCTGCTGGCGGCCATGGTGGATAACCGGGTCCATTTTGACGGGCCTTCTGGAATGCTGGACGGCCGAACTGTTACCTGGAAAAGGGTACTGGATATGAACGACCGCTCTTTGAGGCAAGTAGTAATCGGACTGGATGAAACTTTCCAGGGCTTTGCCAGGGAGACAGGTTTTGACATTACCGCGGCTTCGGAAATAATGGCCATCCTCTGCCTTTCAAGCGACCTCAAAGACCTGAAAAGAAGGGTGGGTAATGTACTGGTCGGGTTTTCGGTAGATGGAAAACCGGTCTTTGCCCGCGATCTCAAGGCAGACGGGGCCATGACCGCTTTACTCAAAGATGCTGTCAAACCTAATCTGGTTCAGACTCTGGAAGGAACTCCGGCTCTCATTCACGGTGGGCCTTTTGCCAACATTGCTCACGGAACCAATTCAGTGGTAGCCACCCGCCTGGCCCTCAGCCTTGCTGATTATGTGGTTACAGAAACCGGTTTTGCCTCGGACCTCGGAGCAGAAAAATTCTTTGACATAGTGGTCAGGACCGGGCAGGTGCCGCCGCCCGCTGCCTGCGTTCTGGTCTCGACCATCCGGGCTCTTAAGTATCACGGCGGGATGAAGCTGGAGGAGCTGACCAGGGAAAATCCTCAGGCAGTTGAAGCCGGTTTTGAGAACCTCAGAAAGCACATTGAAAACTTAAAAATCTTTGGGGTACCTTTTGTGGTGGTGTTAAATCTCTTCCACGCTGACCATCCATCAGAGATTGAGACCTGGAGGAACCTGGCTAAGAAGGAAGGGGTAAGATTTGCCCTTTCGGATGTCTACGGCAAGGGTGGCGAAGGTGGTTTGGAACTGGCAGAAGAAATCCTGAAGGCTATAGAGCAGGACAAACAGTCTTTTGACTTTTTGTATCCTTTGGAAGTTCCTCTGGCCCAGAAGGTAGAAACCGTGGCCAAAAAAATCTACGGTGCCGATGGGATTAAAATAGAAGCTGCAGCCAGGAAAAAGCTTGAACTTTACGAGAAGCTGGGCTTCGGCCAGCTTCCAATCTGCATCGCCAAAACTCAGTCGTCTCTTTCCGATGATGCCAAAAAACTGGGCCGCCCACGGGGCTGGACTCTGACTGTGACCGGAGCTTCTCTGAGTGCCGGGGCTGGTTTTGTGGTAATTCTCTGTGGTGATATAATGACTATGCCCGGTCTGCCCAAGGCTCCGGCCGCCGAAAAAATTGACGTTGATGATAGTGGTAACATTGTCGGGATGATTTAGGAAATCTTCTTGAAAAAAATAGAAAGGAGCTTGCCGGGTCGGACCTGGCTACAGAGGGAGGAAATTATGAAGACTGAAGACAGCGAACAGAAACAGGTATCCAGGGGCAAAGCCCTTGATGCGGCGCTCTCTCAGATTGAAAAACAGTTTGGCAAAGGGGCAGTGATGAAGCTCGGCCAGAAGGAAGCTGCGGTCAAAGCTGAAGTCATTCCCACAGGCTCCATTTCTTTTGACCTGAGTCTGGGCATAGGAGGCTTTCCCCGCGGCCGGGTGGTGGAAATATTCGGACCCGAAGCCACCGGCAAGACCACTTTGGCCCTCCACGTGATTGCTGAAGCCCAGAGGCGAGGTGGCCAGGCTGCTTTTATCGATGCCGAACATGCCTTAGACCCGCAGTATGCTGCTAAGGTGGGCATTAATGTTGACGAGCTGCTGATTTCCCAGCCTGATTACGGAGAACAGGCTCTGGAAATCGCAGAGGTCCTGGTCAGAAGCGGAGCGGTAGATGTCATCGTGGTTGACTCGGTGGCTGCTCTCGTCCCCAAGGCTGAGCTCGAAGGAGAGATGGGTGACTCTCACATGGGGCTTCAGGCCAGGCTGATGTCTCAGGCCCTGCGTAAACTCACAGCCATAGTCAGCAAGTCAAAAACCTGCTTTATTTTCATAAACCAGATACGGGAGAAAATCGGGGTTTTCGTTGGCTCACCTGAAACAACCACCGGAGGTCGGGCCCTGAAATTTTATGCCTCAATGCGCATAGATGTGAGAAAGCTGGCCACTCTGAAAGAAGGAGAGGAAGTGGTTGGCAGCCGGGTGAAGGTCAAAATAGTTAAAAATAAACTGGCGCCGCCTTTCCGGGAAGCTCAGTTTGACATCATTTTCGGCGAGGGCATATCGCGCGAGGGTGACCTGGTGGATTGCGGAATTCAGTACGGTATACTGGAGAAGACCGGGACCTGGTACTCTTATAAGGGAGAGAGGCTCGGGCAGGGCCGGGAAAATGTTAAAAAGCTGCTGAAGGAAAATAAAGAGCTGGCTGATGAGATTGATCAGGAAATTCGTAGAAAGGTCGGGTTGCTGCCTGAGGCTGAGGAAGAAAAACCCACCAGGAAAACAGGATAGAATCTTTATTGCATATTAGATTAATCTGGTATAATAGATTAGTGAACAGATTTGGGGCGACAGAATGAAAAGGCGGGGGTTTTTATTTTTAATTGGTGGACTGGGAGCCTTAATTTCAGCCCGCCCTGGTCTATCAGAAGGAAAATCCGAGAAAGGAGGTAAAATAATGAGCTATCCAGCAAAAGATTATTCCAGTCTTCTGGGAATGCCCGGTTTCAGCGAGACGCTTCTTAAAAACCATTTCACCCTTTATCAGGGTTATGTCAATAACACCAACAAACTGATGGAAAATTTAGCCCAGATGGTGAAAGATGGTCGAGCTACCACGCCGGAGTTTGCCGAACTAAAAAGGCGCCTTGGCTGGGAATGGAATGGGATGAGGCTTCATGAGTATTATTTTGAAAACCTGGGTGGCAAAGAGGCTCTGTCTACCGGAAGCCGGCTCTACCAGAAAATCGCCGAAAGTTTTGGAAGCTACGAACTCTGGGAAAAAGAATTTAAAGCCATCGGGACCATGCGGGGAATAGGCTGGGTTGGGCTTTATCAGGACCTCTCGGGCGGTCGGCTCATAAATTTCTGGATTAACGAGCATGACGTAGGTCATCCGGCCGGCTGTGAGCTGCTGCTTATTATGGATGTTTTTGAGCATGCTTACATGATAGACTATGGCCTGAAGAAAGCCGACTACATAGAAGCCTTTTTCAAGAATCTCAACTGGAAGGCCGTTGAATCCAGACTGAAATAAACCCTATTTGAAAGTAGATTTTCTGCCTTAAAGCTTCCCAAAGCGAAAGTCTATAAATAATAATCATCTTAGAGTAGAATTAGTCTGCCGTTGACTTTTTTTTGGGGAGAATTACTGATGATTTATAAAAGCTTCTGGAGTAATCTTAAAAAGTACATTTTCCGGGGATTCCTGGCTTTCATTCCCCTTTACCTGAGCTATCTGGTAATTAGATTTCTTTATGTTTACGTTGACCAGAAATTTGCCGCCCTGATAGAGGATATAATCGGTCGCCGGATTCCGGGACTGGGTCTTCTGCTCATCGGGCTGCTACTTTATCTTTTAGGTCTTCTGGCTTCTAACTGGGCTGGGAAAAGGCTGTTGTGGCTGGTTGAAAAGATAATGGAAAAAATCCCTCTCATTAAAACAGTTTACAGTCTTGGCAAGCAATTGGGTCTGGCTCTGGCTCTCCCGGAAAGGCAGGTTTTCCAGCAAGTGGCTCTGGTGGAGCAGTTCCGGCCCGGGCTGTGGTCGATAGGCTTTGTTACCGGGCGCATCAGGGATAAAAAGACTGGGGAGAGTCTGGTCAAGCTGTTCATTCCCACCGCACCTAACGTGACCACCGGTTTTACGGTCATCATCAGGGAGAGCGAAATCAGGTTGCTGCCCTGGTCGGTGCAGGAAGCCATGAAGATGATCCTGTCCGGCGGCATTGTCGGGGCTGAAGAGCTCGATTATACACTGCCCGGAGAAAAAGCAAACGGATAATAGTTCTTTCCAAACCCAACTTTTATCAATATAATTCGTATAAATAAAAAAACCTGAAAGGAGGTCCGGATGGCCCCAGTTCTGGAAGTAGAAGAACTCAAAAAGAAATACGGCAGCCTGGAAGCCCTCAAGGGCATAAGCTTCAGGGTGGAAGAGGGCGAAATTTTTGGCCTGATCGGCCCCAACGGCGCCGGCAAGACCACCACCCTGAGAATCATTTCCACCCTGCTGACGCCCAGCGACGGGCGGGTGACTTTTCTGGGTTTTGACCTGAAAAAGAACCCGGAAAAGTTCCGGGAAAAAATAAGCTATCTGCCCGAAGAAGCCGGAGCTTACCGTAATATGAAGGGGATTGATTACCTGAATTTTATGGCCAGGTTCTACGCTTCCAATGAATCCGAAGCCCGACTGTTTGTGGAGCGAGCTATAGGAATCTCCGGCCTGGGCGAAAGGCTCAAGGATAAGGCCGGCACCTACAGCAAGGGCATGACCCGGAAGCTGCTGCTGGCCCGGGCCCTGATGACCAAGCCGGCCCTGGCTATCCTGGATGAGCCCACTTCCGGACTGGATGTCATCAATTCCCTGGAAGTCAGGGAGATGATAAAAGGTTTCACCAAAGAAGGAGTGTCAGTCTTGCTCTCATCGCACAATATGCTGGAAGTGGAATTCCTGTCAGACCGGGTGGCCCTGATAGACCGGGGCGTTATCCTTGATTCTGGCACGCCGCGGGCCTTGAAAGAAAAATACCAGGCCGACAACCTGGAAATCGTTTTCAGGAGAGCCGTTCAATGAAAAACTTCAGCCATCTTCTGATAAAAGAAATCAAAGAGCTTTTGAATAAACAGCTGATTATTTCTCTGGTCGTGATGCTGATGATTTTTAACTTTATCGGTAATGTTACCAAATCAGAGATGAAGAAGGCTATGGCCAGGCAGAAAATTGCCTTGCTCGACCTGGACAAATCTGCAATTTCCAGAAACATTGTGGCTGCTCTGAATATGGCTAATTTCATAATAGTGGAAAAAAGCGGCGAGAAAGAAAAAGTAGTAAATGAGATTAGAAATAGCGATCTTGATCTCCTGGTAGTCTTTCCGCCTGGATTCGGCCAGTCCATTTCCAGTTTTCAGCCCAGCCAGTTGGAAACTTACTCCTATTTGAGAGGGATTTCTCCAATCGGTGCTCGTAAGTTAGATATAGTCAACGCCGTGCTTAGGGCAACTAATGATTTTCTATTCAATGATTTCTTAAAAAAGAAAGTGCCGGACCTGGACCCCAATCTGCTCAAAGCTCCAATTAAAAGCCGGGAATTTGTTGTTGTCCGGGAGCAAATGGCAGAGGGTTCAGCCTCGATGGTCATAGGAAGTCTGCTTGCCCAGAGCTTTATTCTGCCGATTATTCTGATGGTGATTGTAATGTATTCTGCTCAGATGGTTATAACGGCCATTGCCATGGAAAAGCAGAACAAAACCCTGGAGACCTTATTAACAGTTCCGATTTCCAGGGGCTCAATTGTCACCGCCAAGATGCTGGCTGCCGGACTGGTCGGTCTACTATCAGCGACAGTTTACATGTTTGGCTTTCGCAATGCCTTCAGTTTTACTACCAGTGATGTTTCTCAGGCGCTCAGTGGAGTCGCTCCCATCATGCAACAACTCGGGCTGACCATGAATACCCAGGGTTATGCTCTCTTTGGTATTTCACTTTTCCTGGCCATTCTCTGTGCCCTTTCCCTGGCTACCATTCTCGGGGTTCTGGCGGAAGATTATCGCACCGCCATGAACCTTCAGTTTCCTTTAGTTTTCTTGGTTATGATCCCATATTTTGTCAGTCTCTTTACTGATATTAACACCTTATCGCTCCCCGCCAAGATTCTGGTTCTGGCTATTCCTTTTTCCCATCCATTTTTCGCTACTCAGAACATTATGTTCGGCCATATGAACCTGCTCTGGTTCGGTATTATTTATAATTTTCTGTTTGTCTCCGTAATGCTCTGGTGGACAGCCAGGATCTTCTCCACCGACCGGGTGCTGACCATGAAGCTCAGGTGGCGTAAGAAAAAAGTTGTGCTGTGAAGTTGATATATGAACAGTTGTTCATATATTTAGGGCCCGCTTATTAACGAGGCCAGCCGACAGCAAGCAGGTAAACAGCTGATTCCCTGTCCGGGTTAACCCCCAGCAGGGCGTTGATTTCGTCATCAAAAAAAGCAGCCACAGGGCAGGAGCCGAGACCGCAGGACACGGCGGCTAAAGAGGCGTTCTGGATTATGTGTCCAGCATCGAGGTAAATATAGCGAAAGCCACGGGCTCCGTATTTCCAGGTTGTCCTTTCAAAGACGGCGGTCAGCAAGAGGACAAAACTGGCTTCGGCCAGAAATTCCTGGTTTAAAGCGGCGTCGGTCAGGAGCCCGCTGAAATCTCCCCCACTTTTAATTCTTAAAGAATGGTTAAGGGGCAGATATTTATATATTCCAGGCGGCAGATTCTCAGCCCGATGAATGCTGACATAAAGTTCAATCGGATAGAGGGCACCGGCCGAAGGGGTGGTACGGAGGGCAAAGTTAGCTGTTTTAAGCGAAATACCTTGGGCTGCCCAGAGGATTTGAGACAGAGAAGATAGCGAAACCGGTCTTTTATGGTAATCCCTTCGGCTTCTTCTCTGGTTAATGATTTTCCAGAGAGGTCCACCATTTTCGCAATCAGGCTCTGGTAGCTTGATAATTCGGTCTACAGTCATAACCTTGGTTTGTTCAATCTTCTGCTGTCGTTCTATAGCTCCCGGAGAGCAGGGTTCTCTCTGGTATTTGGTTTCTAATTGAAATCTAAACCCGATATTATCCTTCATTATCCGCCTCCTGAAATCGGTTGTTTATATAATAAACATATCATATTTCTGGTAGGTTCTGGCAGAAAACCCCGCTCTATTTATTTTGTCGACCCATTTTGAGAAAATAAGAAAAAAGAAGGGAGTAAATAATGAAATCTTACGTTCTAAAAATGGCCGCCAGGAAAAGGATTGCTCTGGTAGCCCATGATAATAAGAAGCAGGATCTCCTGGAGTGGGTGAGGTTTAATCGGGGTCTTCTGGAAAAACACGAGCTCTGGGCCACCGGGACCACCGGCCTTCTGGTTAGAAAAGAGCTCGGTCTGGAGGTAAATATCCTGCAGAGCGGACCTCTCGGCGGAGACCAGCAGATCGGAGCTAAAATCGCCGAAGGTCAGATTGATTTTTTGATTTTTTTCTGGGACCCGTTAGAACCTCTACCTCACGACCCTGATGTAAAAGCCCTGCTAAGAATTGCTGTGGTCTGGAACATACCGGTAGCCTGTAACCGCTCCTCGGCCGATTTTATGATTTCCTCTCCTTTAATGATGGCTGATTATGAAAGGCAGGTGCCGGATTATTCTGACTATCGGGCCAGACGCCTGACTCTTGATTGAGTTTTTCCCAGAACTTCTTTTAAAAAAGTGCCGGTCAGTGATTCCGGACGGGCCGCTATTTCTTCTGGTGTTCCCTGAGCCACAACATAACCGCCGCCCTGGCCGCCTTCCGGGCCGAGGTCGATGATATAATCGGCGCATTTAATAAACTCTAAATTGTGTTCAATGACTACAAGGCTGTGCCCCTGCTCTACCAGTTTCAGGAAGCATCTCAGCAACACTTTCACATCATCCAGATGGAGCCCAATGGTTGGTTCATCAAAAAGATAGAGAATATTTTTATTTTTCTCGTGCACCAGATGGTAAGCCAGTTTGATTCGCTGCAGCTCACCACCAGAGAGGGTGGTGGTGGGCTGACCGAGTCTCAAATAGCCCAGCCCGACTTCGGCCAGAGGTTGAAGCCGACGTACTATGTCGCTATGACCGGCAAAAAAGCTAAGGGCTTCATTGACACTCATCTGCAGGATTTCATAGATGTTCCGTCCCCGGTATTTTATTTCCAGGATATCAGGCTGATAGCGGTGCCCGCCGCAGGTTTCGCAGGTCAGGATCACATCGCTTAAAAATTGCATTTCTACTTCCTGGAAGCCAGCACCCTTACAATCCGGGCACTGCCCCCGGGCTGTGTTGAAGGAAAAGTGACTTGCTTTGTAGCCAAGAGCTCTGGCTTCTCTGGTAGAGGCAAAAAGCTCTCTAATTCCATCCAGAGCCTTGGTATAGGTGGCTGGAATGGACCGGGGAGAGGTGCTAAGAGGAGACTGATCTACCCTGATTACCTTGCTGATTTGTTCACCGCCTTCTATCCGGTCGAAACCATCGGTACTCTCACCCGTCAGTCCTTTATAGATTACCTCATCCAGAAGAGTGCTTTTGCCAGAACCGGATACACCGGTAAGACACACCAGAATCCCGAGAGGAATTTTCAAATTTAGGTGTTTCAGGTTGTGTTTGCGGGCTCCGTATATTCTAAGGAATTCCTTCGGCTTTCGCCTTTCTTCTGGCAAGGAAATTGAGAGCTCCTGCCTTAAATAGCGGGCAGTAAGCGTCTGGGCCTTTTCAATAAATTCGGTCATTTTCCCGGCATAAAGCACCTGTCCGCCGTATTCACCGGCTCCCGGCCCAAGGTCCACCAGGTAATCAGCTTCTCTGATGATTACGGGATCGTGTTCAACTACCACCACCGTGTTGCCGATTTCCTGAAGTTGCCGCAGAATTTTGACCAGCCGGCGGTTATCCCTTGGGTGGAGTCCTATGGACGGCTCATCCAGGACAAAAAGAGTTCCAACCAAGGAAGCACTCAAGGCTGCAGCCAGATTAATCCTCTGGGCTTCTCCGCCACTTAGAGTGAAGGTCATCCGGTCTAAGGTCAGATAATCCAGACCGACTTCAAGCAAGAATCTAAGCCGGTTTTTTATTTCTTGAATCAGCTTCTCTCCGACTTTCTGCTGATAAGGGTCAAGCTTAAGGTTCTCCAGGAATTCACAGGCCTGCTTGACGGTGAGAGCATTAAAATCTCCGATTGATTTTCCCTGAATTTTTATGGCATTGGCCTTTTGGTTAAGTCTGGTTCTTTTACAGGCCGGACAGCTTATGTACTTACGATATCGACTTAGCAGCACACGGACCTGAACTTTGTATTTTTTGGCTTCCAGCCATTCAAAAAAGCCTTTTACTCCATAATAACCGTCGCCACCTTCAAGTACAAACTGCTGGTGTTCGGGTTTGAGCTGGCGAAAAGGGAGGCTGGTTGGGATGCCTCGCTTTCGGGCTTCCCGGATGAGTTCTCGCAATAAGCCACGGGAGGCCGGTTTGGTCCAGGGCTCCACTGCACCCTCTTCAATGGATTTGTTCTTGTCGGGAATTATCTTATCTTCATCCAGCACTGCCAGGTCACCAAAACCATGGCATGCCGGACAGGCTCCCTGAGGATTATTGAAAGAAAGCAGGTTTGGCTCGGGCTCTTCATAAGCCAGACCGCAGTCCTTGCATTCTAAATTTTCCGAGAATTGATAGGTCTGGCCAGCGTCGGTATGGACTCTTACCCGGCCGCCACCTTTTTTAAGCCCTATTTCTAAGGAATCAACCAGCCGTTCCCGGTCTTCAGGGTCATACTGAAAGAGGTCCACCACTACTTCCATAGTCTGGTTCTTTCTGGGAATTTGCTCTGCCTCCTCAACAGAAATGACCTTTCCCTGGTGGTAAATTCTTAAGAATCCTTCCTTTTTTAGTTCCTGGAGATTTTTGTTATTGGGCCAATGAAAGGTGATGACCAGCCTGGTTTTTTCTGACAGGCCTGCCAGCATCTCCACCATCCGGTCAATGGTGTCTTTAACCACCGGCTGTCCACATTTAAGGCAATGAATTACGCCGATTCGGGCATAAAGCACCCGGAGAAAATCGTAAATCTCTGTGACTGTGGCCACTGTTGACCGCGGGTTTTTAGCCGTGGATTTTTGCTGAATAGCAATTGAAGGGGGAATGCCTTCTATCAGGTCGGCGTCGGGCTTATCCATCCGCTCCAGGAACTGTCGAGCGTAAGAGGAGAGGGATTCCAGGTAGCGTCGCTGTCCCTCGGCGTACAGGGTATCAAAGGCCAGGGATGATTTCCCCGAACCGCTGACTCCGGTAATAACTATAAGCTGGCCCACCGGTAGGTCCAGATCGATATTTTTAAGATTATGAACGCGAACTCCGCGCAGGATTATTTTTTCTTCCATAGATAGAAAATTATACTCTTAAAAAATTGAGTTTGTAAGCCCGGCCTGAGTGATGAGAGAGGCTGCAAACCGGAGATGAGGTGTGCAGAACAGCAGATTCTCTTAGTCTGATTTCTATTCTTCTCTGGGAAGAAATAAACGGTTCTGTTATAATTTGCTGCTCTATGAAAGTAATTGTACTCCTCGGAATTGCCCTGGCCCTGGCGGTAGATGCTTTTGCGGTAACTGTGGGTTTAGCCTGCTCATTATCCGGCCTAAATCGACGGCAGGTTTTCCGCTTAGCCTTCCACTTCGGATTGTTTCAGTTCCTGATGCCAGTCATTGGCTGGTTTTTAGGAGAAAACCTGATCAAAGTTATTTCCAGTTACGACCACTGGGTAGCCTTCGGGTTGCTTGCTGCCATAGGGCTGAAGATGATTATTGAATCATTTAAGGTTGAGCAAGATAAGTATCAGGGGCAGGACCCAACCCGGGGGTGGGCTCTCATACTTCTGGCCCTGGCAACCAGCCAGGACGCCCTGGCAGCCGGATTTAGTCTGGCTGTACTGGGTATTAATATCTGGGTAGCCAGTCTGGTTATCGGATTAACGGCCTTTGCCCTGACTCAGCTGGCCAGCCGGGTTGGACCGGTCCTGGGGCGAACTTTTGGGAGGTGGGCCGAGCTGGTCGGTGGTTTAATTCTCATTCTGATTGGCGTTAAAATCCTGGCTGATCATCTGTGACCAACTTGATAAGACAGAGAATTTTTGACATTTATCGGGATTTTTCTATAATTACTTTTGCTGAATCGGAAATAGGAGTAGATAAGGGGCTAAAAAGTCCCTGAGAGTGAGGAGGCCGTTTGATATTTGGTGTCGGAGTCGATATTATTGAAGTTTCAAGAGTAGAAGATAAACTAAGACGCACCCCCGGTCTGAAAGAAAAAATCTATACCCCGCTGGAAATCGCTTACTGTGAGAGCAAAAAATATCCCTTTCAGCATTATGCGGCCCGCTTTGCCGCCAAAGAAGCTTTTATGAAAGCCCTGGGGACTGGCTGGGCCCAGGGTGTGAAGTTTTCGGAAATTGAGATCCATAATCTGGAAACCGGTCAACCAGTGATAGAGGTTACCGGAAAAGCGAAAGAAATTTGTGAAAGTAATGGGGTTACAGGTTTTTACGTGAGTCTGTCCCATCTCAGAACTCAGGCTGTGGCCATGGTTATTTTAGAAAAATAAAGGAAAACGGGAGGGAATATGTCAAATTTTGGTTCTTATGAAGAAAGAGTTAAAAACTTCTCCTGGTCTATCAGCGAGCAGGAACTCGGTTATAAGCCCGGGCAGGTCATTAACATCGGCTGGTATTGTTCGGACCGTATCTGCCAGCAGGGCAAAGCCGACAAAGTGGCCTTAATCTGGGAGGGCTTTACTGGCGAGAAAAAGATTTTTACCTATAACGACATCCGGCTTTATTCCAACACCTTCGCCAAGTTCATCACCGACCTGGGAATAAAGGCTGAGGAAAGGATCTGCCTGTTCATGGACAGAGTGCCGGAGCTTTATATAGGTTTTCTTGGAATCCTCAAGACCGGCTGCATCGTCCAGCCCCTGTTTTCAGCTTTTGGCGAAGAATCACTTTTTGTTCGCCTGGAGAATGCCGAGACCTCGGCTATCTTCACCCAGAAAAAGCACGTCTCCAAGGTGAGGAAGATAAGAGATAAGCTGCCACACCTGAAGTACATAATCATCGTTGACTATGATGGCAAGGCTCCTCTCCAGGAGAGGGAAGTAGCTTTCTCCATGGAGAATTCGGAAAAAGTTGAGCATTATGACATTTATCCCACCACCGCTGAATCTCCATCTGTATTGCATTATACTTCCGGAACTACCGGCATGCCCAAAGGTGTCAAGCACGTCCACTATTCGCTCATTTCTCAGTACCTTACAGCTAAATGGGTTCTTGACCTTCGGGATGATGACATCTACTGGTGCACAGCCGATCCCGGCTGGGTAACCGGAACTTCCTACGGTATCATCGGGCCCTTCAGCCTCGGCGTTACTCAGTGTGTGCTGGACAGCGGTTTTTCAGCTGAAGCCTGGTACCGCTTCATCGAGAAAAACCGGGTAACTGTCTGGTACACAGCCCCGACCGCTATCAGGTCGCTGATGAAGGCCGGAGATGAAATCATTAAAAAGTTTGACCTGTCGTCGCTGCGACACCTGGCCAGCGTCGGCGAGCCGCTTAACCCTGAAGCCGTCAACTGGTCCATCCGGGTTTTCGGCAAGCCTTTCCACGACACTTACTGGCAGACCGAGACCGGCTGTATTGTCATCACCAATTTCCCCGGAATGCCGGTTAAACCTGGTTCTATGGGAAGACCCTTTCCTGGCATTACCGCCACTATCTTAAACCCCAGCAATCACGAACCTTATCCGGAGCCAGGACGCATCGGGCTTATTGGCCTGAAGCCTGGCTGGCCCTCCATGATGCGGACCTACTGGAACAACGAGGAGGCCTACAAGAATAAATTCCGTAATGGCTGGTACCTGACCGGCGACCGGGCCCGGATGGATAAGGACGGCTATATCTGGTTCGTCGGCCGGGATGACGATGTTATCAACACTGGCGGCCACCTGGTCAGTCCCTTTGAAGTGGAATCGGCTCTGCTGGAACACCCGGCGGTGGCCGAATCGGCCGTGGTCAGCAAGCCGGACCCGATAAACATGGAAGTGGTCAAGGCCTTCGTCACCCTGAAGCCAGGTTTTACGCCCTCTAAGGATCTGGAGCTTGATATCATGAATTTTATCCGCAAGAAGCTCTCCCCGCTGGCCATGCCCCAGGAGATTGAGTTCGTGGATTCTCTGCCCAAGACCAGAAGCGGTAAAATTATGAGGCGGATTCTGCATGCCAAGGAGTGGGGTGAAGAAATAGGAGATACCTCCACCCTGGAAAATGAATGACCGGCTTGAAAAAATAGATAAAATTAAATAGAAAAAGGAGTAAAGCGATGGACGAATTGAAAGAAATAATCAAGAATTATGTGATCAAAGAGTACCTGGAGCCCGACAGCGACCCGATTGACTATGATACCCCGCTGATTTCCGGCGGCATTGTGGATTCCTTCTCCATGGTCTCGCTGAAACGCTTCCTGGAAAATAAGTATAACATCCAGATTCCAGACGACCAGGCCACGCCCGAAGCCTTTGATTCGGTCAACAAGATTGCCGACCTGGTCAGGCGGTTTGTAAAAGTTTGAGACGGCTGTTGGTTAAGGAACAGCCGGCGGATAGTTTATAAAGCTAAAGGAGGAGACCATGGCTTTCCCAGATAGCGTTCGGGAGTTATATCAGGCCCAGCTCAAGGCTCTGCAGGAAGGCGGCCTGTTCAAGGAAGAAAGGTTTATTCATTCGCCTCAGGCGGCCGACATTGAGGTGGAATTTCCGGCCGGTTCTTCGCTGAAGAAGGTTATCAACATGTGCGCCAACAACTACCTCGGTCTGTCCAGCCATCCCGAGGTCATCAAGGCGGCCCATGAAGGACTGGAAACGAGAGGCTTCGGCATGTCTTCGGTGCGTTTTATCTGCGGCACCCAGGATATTCACAAAGAGCTGGAAAAGAGGATGACCGAGTTCCTCGGTACCGAGGATACCATCCTGTTTCCCTCCTGTATGGATGCCAACGCCGGAGTTTTTGAAGCCATCCTGACCAAGGATGACGTTATCATCTCCGACCGCCTGGTCCACGCCTCATTAATTGACGGTATCAGGCTGTGCAGCGCCATGCACGACACTTTCAAGCACTCCGACATGGAACACCTGGAAGAGAAACTCCAGATGTACCAGGATAAGAGGCTGCGTCTGGTGGTGACTGACGGAGTCTTCTCCATGGACGGCGACACGGCCAAACTGGATAAGATGGTTGAGCTGTGCGAGAAGTACAACGCCATGCTGCTGGTGGACGATTCCCACGCTACCGGTTTTATCGGGAAAACGGGGCGTGGCACCCACGAGAAATACGGAGTAATGGGTAAGATTGACATCATTACCACCACTTTCGGTAAGGCTCTCGGCGGGGCCACCGGCGGCTGCGTTTCCGGGCGGCGGGAAATCGTCGAGATGTGCCGGCAGCGGGCCCGGCCATACCTTTTCTCCAACACCATTGCCCCGGTCATAATCGTGGGCATCCTCAAGGTGCTGGAAATTCTTTCGGCTACCACCGAGCGCCGCGACAAGCTGGAAAAGAACACCGAGTACTGGAGAAAAGGCCTGACGGAAGCCGGGTTCATCCTCAAGGAAGGTGATACTCCAATTGTCCCGGTGATGCTTTTCAACGCCAGGCTGGCCCAGGAGTTCTCCAAGGCTCTTTATGAAGAAGGAATTTATGCCATCGGCTTCTTCTTCCCGGTGGTTCCTCAGGGTCAGGCCAGAATCAGAACCCAGATTTCGGCCGCCCATGAAATCCACCACCTGGATAAAGCTCTGGAGGCTTTTATCAAGGTCGGCAAAAAATTCGACATCCTCCACAAAACCAAGCAGGAAATCATCGCCAGGTACGGGATGTAATTAAAAGGGGACACCTTTAAGTGTCCCCTGTTTTCCCTTTTCTGACTTGTTTTTTAAGGCAAAGCCTATGAAAAAATGGGGGGACACCTGCAGGTGTCCCCTTTTGTTTTCCGTGAGGCCCTCCCCCAACCTGAAAAAAAATAGTTGACAAATTATTTTTGAATTTTTATTTTAAATATTGAAGCTTTGGATGGAGCGCGGCCAGAATGAGGGGGCTGGTCAGAGGTA
>Ga0209017_10000213_pt1 | contig 59459 bp, 51 predicted proteins | sample YNPBryunderm2012_FD_185812 | JGI IMG/M metagenome (GOLD analysis project Ga0209017, IMG submission 185812) | Anoxygenic and chlorotrophic microbial mat microbial communities from Yellowstone National Park, USA - YNP Bryant MS undermat 2012... ... | reverse complement strand
GGGCTTGCGCTTCAGATCGGGGACCTTAGCGGGTTACGCGGCGCCTGGGCGGGGTCGGGGGCGGCCAAGGGCGGCGCCCCCGGTCGAGCCGAGACAGCGCTGCCGGCGGCCACAGGCCATGGACTTGCTCGCCGGCAGGTGAACCGTGTAGTGTGATAGCGACACGCGGGGCTGGCGGCCGCAGGGCGGTCGGCGGGGCGAGGAGGTGTCCGTGAAGTTCGCTGGAATCGTGTTGGCTGGAATGCTCTCCTGCGAGGCGGCCTGCCTGGCGGGACAAGCGTCCGAGGTCCGATTGCCTGCGCCGCAGCGCGATGGCAAGGTGGCTGTGGAACGCTGCCTGGCGATACGCCGTTCCGTGCGCGCCTACCGCGAAGATGCCTTGAAGCTGGCCGAGCTGTCGCAGTTGCTTTGGGCCGCGCAGGGAATGACGGGCGGAGATCGTTTGCGCACGGCGCCTTCGGCCGGTGCGCTGTACCCGCTCGAGGTCTACGTGCTTGCTGGCAACGTGGAAGGCCTGACGGCCGGGATCTACAAGTATCGTCCGGAGCGTCACGACCTGATGCGCGTGGCTCAGCAAGATCGCCGGCGGGCGCTGGCCGAGGCCGCGCTGGGGCAGCAGTTCATCGCCCAGGCCCCGGCGGTGTTCGTGATCGCCGGCGTCTACGAACGCACCGCGCGGCGCTACGGCGAGCGGGCGCCGCGTTACGTACACATCGAGGTCGGCCACGCGGGCCAGAACATCTGCTTGCAGGCGGTGGCGCTGGGCCTGGGCAGCGTGTCCGTGGGCGCCTTCCGCGATCCCGAGGTGAAGCGCGTGGCGGGCCTGGCCGACGACGAATCGCCGCTATACATCATCCCGGTGGGCAGGGCCCGGTAAAACAATAGCCCGCTCAAATGTTCTTGATCGGCCGGACCACGCCGCCCGGCGTGCCGTAACGGTGCCGCACGGCTTTCCAGTGCGCCGTGCCGTACTCGTCCAGGCCGACCTGGCCTTCCATGCCCTCCGGCGTGATCCGGCCCTCGAATTCGTAAACGATGCGCGTGCCCTCGAACCGGTGCGAGCTGCGGAACCAGACGCGATCGCCCTCGACCCAGCCGCGCAGGTCCGAGGCCAGCGTCTCGGTGCGATGCGTGCCCACGATTTGCGTGCCTTCCTGCTCGAAAACGAAGCTGTGCTCGGCGCTGCCGTAAACGAACTCCAGCCGCGCGTTCCACTGACCGGCGATCTGCGCGGGCGGCGCGGAGGAACGCGGCGTCTCGAGTTTTGGCGGTTGGGACAGCACGCCATGCAGCCGCTCGGCCACGATCTCCTCTTCGCCGGGCGACATCATGTAGGGCATGATGGTCACCGAGCTGCGCGCCGGATCGCGCGCTGTGCCGGTTGAGCCTGCCAGCACGATGCGCGGGTCGCCATCCAGCAGGAGCTTCTCGACTGCCTGGCCCCAGATGCCGAGCTTCGTTCCGTCCCACGAGATCCGGAGCCGCGGCGCGTGATTGGAAAGACTCTCGGGATACACCACCTCGGTCTCGACGCTTTCGATGCGCCGCACCCGTTCGGCGATGTGCTCGAGCCAGGATTCCCACTGCTCCCACTCCGCTTTGTGGTCGCGCTTGACCCAGGCCTCCACGGCGGCCAGCATGCCCATGATCTCTTCCTTACCCACCTTCATCGGGCGCCCGAAGGAATGATGGGGCGCGCTGTTGAGAAAGGCAGCCTGCAGCAAGTTCCGGGGACCCAGCAGCAGGCCGGCGCATTGCGGCCCGCGCAAACACTTGCCGCCGCTGTAAGCCACCATGGTGGCGCCGCGCTGAAAGTGGACGTTGGGGATCGTCAGGCGCTCGGCGGCGGCATCCACCAGGATGGGCACACCACGCGGTTTCGCCACCTCGGCGATCACGTCCAGTCCCAGCGGCCCGCGATCGCCCGGGCCGGCCAGCACCATGATGAGCGCGGTGCGCGGGTTGATGGCTGCGGCCAGTTCTTCTTTCGTGGAGACTTCCACGATGCGCACGCCCGGCATGCGGACGGCCTGGTCGTAGACATTACGCGAGTAACGCGGCGCGATGACCTCGTTCTTGAGCCGCGGATCGGGCAGACGCTGGATTTTTTCGGGATCGGCTCCGGCGATGCAGGCGGCTGTGGCGTGGGTCAGCGCGGCGGCGCAGCCCGCCGTGACGATGCCCCACTCGGCGCCCGTCAGCTCGGCCAGGCGCTTGCCCACGGCCTCCATGAGTTCGTCCAGGTGGACATAAAAGCGGGAGGCCTCGTCCATGGCGCGCTTGACCTCGGGCAGGGTGAGCGAGCCGCTGATGATCGTGAACGTCCCCTTGCAGTTGATCAGCGGGCGGACGCCGATCGCGGTGTAAATGTTGTGACGTAAATCGTAGGCCGCCTTGGCTGCCCGGGCGCGGCCGGGCGCCGGACCCAAAGCGGCCAGCATGCCGCCGGCGCGGAACAGGTCGCGGCGACTGGAACGGCGCAGGTAATCGAGCAACATAGATCCCTCGTTGGCGGGCGTGGACCCGTCGGGATCAGATTACCGCACTCGCCGCCGCAAGGGAGTTCAGCGTGCGGCGGGCTTGTAGTAGTTCGGGTAGGGCGGCTTCTTGGGTGCGGGCGGAGGGCTCTTTTTCAGCGCCTCCAGGACGATCTCCACGGCCTTTTCCAATTGGGCGTCGCGGCCCTGTCGCCAGGCGGCCGGATCGAACTCGACCTCGATGTCCGGCGGAACGCCGCGGTTCTCGACCTCCCAGTCGCCCTCGGTATTGAAGAACGCCAGATTGGGCGCCGTCACCATGCCGCCGTCTATCAGCGGAGGGAATCCGAAGATGCCGACCAGCCCGCCCCAGGTGCGTTTGCCCACCAGCGGTCCCAGACGCGCCTTGCGGAAGTACCAGGCGATGGCGTCGCCGCCTGAACCGGCGTATTCGTTGATGATCATGACCTTGGGGCCGAAGATGGCCGCCAGGGGCGTGGTGAAGATTTCGCCGTAGCGCGTGGTCCAGTAATTCATCAGGGACCGGCGCATGGAGTCAATGATGTAATCGGCCGCCATGCCGCCCCCATTGAAGCGTTCGTCAATGGTGGCAGCCTGTTTGTCGATCTGCGAAAAGTAATAACGGTTGAAGCTGGCGTAACCGGCCTCGCCGGTATTTGGCAGATAGACGTAAGCCACGCGGCCTCCGGTCATCTGATCTACCTTGCGCCGGTTGCCCTCCACCCAGGCGAAGTGCCTGAGCATGGCTTCGCTCTCTATGGGCACGACGGTGACTTCGCGCGAACCGGCGCCGCTCGGGTCCGGCCCCACGCGCAGCCGTACCTGTTTGCCGGCCGTCCCCTCGAAAAAGCTGTACAAATTATCGGGCGGACGGACTTCTCGTCCGTTGACGGCCAGCAGATAGTCTCCTTCCTGGACGTTGACCCCCGGTTGCGTGAGCGGCGCCCGCAGATCGGGATTCCAGTTCTCGCCGCTATAAATGCGGGCAAACCGGTAACGCCCGTTTTCGATGCGGTAGTCGGCGCCCAGCAGCCCGACCCCCACGCGACGCGTCTCCGGAACGTCGCCGCCCCCGGCGCGCACGTGCCCCAGGCACAGCTCACCCAGCATCTCCGAGAACAGGTAGTTCAGATCTTCCCGGTGGGCGATGCCGTCGAGATACTCCTCGTACTGCTTCATCACGGCCGCCAGATCGAGACCGTGCAAACCGGGGTCGTAAAGGAAGTCCCGCTGGATGCGCCAGACCTCCCGATACATCTGCCGCCATTCGGCCCTCGGATCCACGCGGACTTCCATGGCCTCGAGTCTGAGCACGCCCTCGCCCGGCTTGGGCGGCTGAGCCGCGCCTGCCACCGCCCACTGATCGCCTTTCCGGTAAAGAACCTTCTCGCCGTTGCGCGATACCGTGAAGAACCGGACTGCTTCCAGAAAGCGTTCCGTCCTCCGCGTTTTCAGTTCGAATCGGTGGATGTTGACGTTTTGCCGGGTGCGCTGGGTGACCGGCTCGGCCTCGGCGAGAAACAGAATCCCGGTCTTCCCGACCCAGAGGCCTGAGTAATTGCGCGGCGGAACGGGCAGCGCGAGAATGCGCTGGGAGATATTGTCGAAGTCAATCCGCACGGCAGGCGCCGCGCCGGCCTCCTCTTTCTTTGGCGGCTCCTTCGGCCGGGCCGCTTCCTGGGGCTTCTCCTCGTCGCTTTCCGGCGCCAGCGGCGAAGCCCGATCCTTGCGCAGCACGATCACATACACATTGCGCGAGACCGGCCGGTTGAAGCCGGACATGTCCAGCCAGCCGCTGGCCGGGCCGCTGTCCGTGGAAGCCGTGAAGTAAAGATGCTCGCCGTTGGGATCGAAGACCGCAAAGCGGGCGTCGCTCATTCCGTCAGTAATCTGCCGGCTCTTGTTTTCCTCCACCGAGTAGATGAAGACCGCCCGGAAATGGTTGCGCAGTTGCCGCGTGTAGGCGATCCAACGGCTGTCGGGAGACCACGACGGATCCAGAGTGCGTTCCGGTTTGGAGTAAGTGTCCGTGTCCACTTTGACGGGCGTCTTTTTCTCCAGGTCTATGTACCAAAGGTTCAGGCGGGCGTCGGTGTAAGCGATCTTCTTTCCGTCCGGCGACCAGACCGGCGAGTAATAAAACGAGGGCGGGTTGTCGAGCGGGATTCTTTCCGTGGCGCCGAGACCGCTCTGGTCCGCTATGTGCAGGGCGTATTCGCCGGATTCGTCCGAGAAATAAGCGATTCGTCCCCCGTCCGGAGACCAGGCAGGATAACGCTCGGCTACGCCGGGCGAGTTGGTGAGATTGCGGATGTCGCCTTTCTCCACCGGCACCGTGAGAATCTCGCCGCGCGCTTCCAAGACGGCGCGGATGCCGGTCGGCGACAGGCCGGCGTCGTGAATGAACCGGGCGGCTCGTTCGAAGGCGGGCCGGACTCCGGGCAGGTCGCCCTCCAGGGCGATGGGAATGCGCCGCGTGCGACCCGTCTTCAGGTCGTAGAGATGCAACGAGCCGAACTGCTCCAGCACGATCGCATCCGGACCGGCGGAGGCGGATTTGAAATCCATGCCGGAATTCGGTACGACTTCCTTGACTTGTTTTGTCTTCAGCTCGTAGACAAACAGAGAAAAGCGGCCGTTGCGGTCCGAAAGAAAGTAAATGCGGTCGCCTACCCACATCGGGCAAAAGTCGTTGGAATTATCACGCGGAAGTTTTTCGATTCGCGAATCTTTGAGGTCGGCAATCCAGACGGGCGTAGTCCGGCCGCCGCGATAGCGCTTCCAGGCGATGAAGGAGGGCCTCAGGGGAACATAAGCGAGCCTGGTCCCGTCCGGCGAGTACGAACCCTGCTCGGCCATGGGCAGGGGCAGTTCCTCGGGGAAGCCGCCCTCCACAGGCACGGTGAACAGGCGGCTGACGCGCGTGTAACTGTGGCGCGATGAGCTGAACAGGATGCGCTTGCCGTCGGGCGTCCAGCCCACCACACGGTCGGCCTCCGGGTGCCAGGTCAGGCGGCGGGGCAGTCCTCCCGCGGCCGGCACGACATAGACGTCCACGTTCCCGTCGTACTCGCCGCTGAAGGCGATCAGGGTTCCGTCCGGCGAGAACAAGGGGTCGGTCTCGATGCCGGGACCCACCGTCAGCCGGCGCGCTTCGCCCCCCTCGCGCGGCGCGATCCACAAATCGCCCGCATACGAGAAGACCACATGCGTGCGGTTGATGGTGGGCTTTTGCAGCAGCAGCGGCTTGTCGGTCTGCGCGCCGGGCGCGCAGAGAGCAAGGACGAGCAGAAACATTCTCTTCATAGGCGTCTCATTCCAATACGACGATCGTGTCCACCGGGTTCCGCAAACTCGCCGGGAGGCGTAGCAGCAGGCCGCCTTCGGTGCGGCGCATGGTGATCGGGGTTCCGCCGGGAAAAGCTTTGGCGGTTTTGACGTTCGGGATGTCCGGGATCGCCAGCAACTCATCCGGCCAGTCGAGCACGTGCACGAAGACCTTGTTGCCCTTGCGTGTGGTCACGCCCCAGGGCCGCGGCGGGATGGGACCGCCGCGCGTACCATAAATGGACTCGCCGTTTGCGCGCAACCATTGCCCCATGCCGCGCAGGCGCTCGACAAACTCGGGCTGGATCTTGCCGTTGGGCATGGGCCCCACGTTGAGCAGGAAATTGGCGTTGTAACCCGCGGCGCGGACCAGGTATTGGATCAATTCGGGCACGCTCTTGTAGCGGTCGTCTTTGGCGTTGTAACCCCAGGAGCGGTTGATGGTGTCGCAAGTTTCCAGGGGCAAGTCGCCAATCCAGGTCTCCGTCCTGAAGCCTGTGGTGTTGCGGCCTGGCAGATCCTTTTCGAACATCTGGAAATCCTCGCCTTCGAACGGCCTGCGGTGATGGTTGTTGCCGATCAGCGCTGCGGGCTGCAAGCGGTGAATCAGCGAGTAAGTTTTCGGGAGCCGCCAGTCGGCGTCCGGCCTGTCCCACCAGCCGTCGAACCAGATGCCGCCGATGGGACCATAGTTCGTAAGCAGTTCTTCGAGCTGCGCGTCGAGATAGTCCAGATACCGGCTCCAGTTTCCGCTTTCCGGACGCCCGGAGTATTGGCCCGTGCGCCCGCGGGGATAGTAATCCGGATGATGCCAGTCCAGGTGAGAATGATACAGGAACAACTTGATGCCCTGTTTGTGGCACTCGTCGGCGAGCATCTTGACGACGTCTTTGCCGTAGGGGGTGGCGTCCACGATATTCCACCGGCTCTGCTTGGTGCGCCACATGGCGAAGCCGTCGTGATGCTTGCTGGTGAAGGTGATGTAGCGCATGCCGGCTTCCCTGGCCAGCGCCACCCATTCCGCTGCGTTGAATTCGGTGGGATGGAACCTGGGCGCCAGCTTTTCGTACTCGGCGATGGTCATTTTGCGGTTGTGCATGACCCATTCGCCATCGCCCAGCACGCTGTAGACGCCCCAGTGAATGAACATGCCGAACTTGGCGTCCTGGAACCACTGGCGCGCCTCGAGGTTTTCCGGGGCGGGCCGGTAGGTCTGGCCGGCCAGGGAAACGCCGAGCAGAGCCAACACAGGCACGCACTTTGTCCGCATCTCCCTGATTATCGCCGTTTGCGCGGCCGCTGCGGCGAGCTCAGTAACCCAGACGCTTGTCTACCAGGTTGCGCAGCGGCAGGCCCTGCCGGAAGCGCTCGAAGTTGTCCAGGAACAGCTCCATGGCGCGGCGCTTCCAGCCCGGGAAGTGATCCGCGCAGTGCGGTGAGAGAAGGACATTGTCGAGGGCGTAGAAGGGATGTCCTTCGGGCAGCGGCTCGCGGTCGAAGACGTCCAGCGCCGCGCCACGGATGCGACCTTGTTCGAGCGCGCGCACCAGGGCGTCCTCCTGGACCACCGGGCCGCGGCCCACATTGATCAGCACTGCGGCACGCTTCATCCGGGCCAGTTCCGCTTCGCCCAGCATGCCTCGGGTATCGGGCGTGAGGGGAAGGCAAATGACCAGGTAGTCGCTGAGCTCGAGCAGCTCGTGAAGGGCTTCGGAACCGAACACCCGGTCCGCGTTGGGGTGGTCGCGGCTGAGTTCCGGACGTCGTCGCAAGGCCGCGATGTACATACCCATGGCCCGGGCGCGCCTCGCGACAGCGTGTCCGATGTCTCCGAAGCCGAGGATGCCCAGCCACCGGCCTTCGATCAACTCGACGTCGAACGGGTCCCAGACGCCGGCCTGGCGGCTGCGGATCATGCGGGCGAAGTCCTTGGCAAAGAACAGCACCGCGCCCATGACGAATTCGGCCAGCGAATCACTGTAGAGGCCGCGCGAGTTGGTTACCGGTACGGGGCTTTCGATGAGTGCAGGGAACAACACGTTCTCCACGCCTGCGCTCGCGCTGTGCACCCAGCGGACGCGGCGCGCGTCCGGCCACACCGCCTCCAGCAACTCGCGACGCGAGAACCAGCAGAGGATGGCGTCGGCCTCCGAGGCGGCTTCGGAGAAAGCTTCGGGCCGGTCGCCGGCCACGATCCGGGTCTGCTGCGGCAGGCGCTCGAGCAATACCAGCTCGCGCTCGGCGGGGTCGCCGAGGACCAGTAACGTCAACTCCGCCATGCCAGCGAATCTAACATGCCGCTCGGCGCGGATGCGGCTACTGAGGCCGCGCGGGCTCCAGATCGTAGCGCAACTGGCCGCCGGTCAGGCGCCGGATGCCTCGTCCCGGCCGCGCCGGCGGCGGTTCCGGCACAGCGTCGTTCATCTTGTCGAACATCGCCTTCAGGCGCCGGACGACGTCGGGGTGTTGCGCGGCCACATCGTGCTGTTCGCCCGGGTCTTGCTCCATGTCGAACAGCATCATCTCGCGCGGCGGATCGCCCGTCAGCAGACCCGGATACTGGTTGGGTTTGGCCTGCTCGTACGGGGCGATCAGGGTAACGCCGTCGGGACCGCGCGGATCCACCCAGCCGCTGGGGTCTTTCATGTAGCGCGTTTCCTTGCCCGGCGAGCGCACGTGCAGCTTCCAGCGGCCTGAGCGTACGATGGCCAGGCGCGCGCCCGACATGGCGAACAGGGCCTCGTGCGGACTCGTGGTCGCCGCGCCCGTCATGAGAGGAAAGATGTCCTTGCCGTCAATGACGCGGTCGCCCGGCACCGCTGCGCCCGCCAGCTTCAGCAGGGTGGGAAAGATGTCTATGATGCCCGCGATCTCCCTCACCGTGCGGCCCGCGGGAATCCGACCGGGCCAGCGTGCGATGCACGGCACGCGAATCCCGCCCTCCCACGTGGTTCCCTTCATGCCCCGTAGGCCGCTGGTGAAGCCGCCGAACCAGGGACCGTTGTCCGAGGTGAATATCACGAAGGTGTTTTCCTCCAGGCCAAGCTCGCGCAACGCGGCCAGCAGCCTCCCCACGGCATGGTCCAGTTCGCGGATCACGTCGGCGTAGAGATCGCCCGGCGTTTCCGGCGTGTAGAACTCTTCGGAGGCGGCCAGCGGCTTGTGCGGCATGGCATGCGCCAGGTACAGGAAGAACGGGCGCTTGCGGTTGCTGCGCATGAACTCGACCGCCTGGTCCGTGTACTTGCGCGTGAGGTGGGCCTGAATGACCGGATACTCGACCACCCGGTCGTTGTGCACGATCTGCACCGGCCGCATGTCGTTGGAGTAAAGAATGCCGTAGTATTCGTCGAAGCCGCGGCGGGTCGGCAGAAACTCGGGCGTGTGTCCCAGATGCCACTTGCCGATGCACAGGCTGGCGTATCCCAGCGGTTTGAGGGCCTGCGCGATGGTGATTTCACTTGCGGGCAGGCCGATGTCGTTCACCCCGGCGTCCGGCGCGGGGTTGGAGGTAACACCGGTGCGGAACGGATACCGGCCGGTGAGCAACGAGCTGCGCGTGGGTGCGCAGAACGGCATAGGTACGTAAAAGTCCGTGAAGCGCACGCCCTCGCGCGCCATGCGGTCCAGGGCGGGCGTTCGGAACGTGGGATGCCCGTAACAGGCCAGATCGCCGTAGCCGAGGTCGTCGGCCATGATCACGATGAAGTTCGGGGGACGTTCGCCCGCCCGCAGGGACGCACCGGCCAGGCCGGAGGCGCAGAAGGAGCGCCGCGTGAGTGAACTCGTCATGTCCGGGTATTTTAGCGATTGGAAAGGGCGCCGGGCCGGGCGCTCAGGCAGCCTTCTGGACGCGGCCGCTGCGCAGGCACGAGGTGCAAACTCGGATGCGCTTGGTCCGCCCGTTGATCACGGCGCGCACGCGCTGCAGGTTGGGATAGAAGCGTCGCTTGGTGACATTGTGCGCGTGACTGATGCGGTGCCCTGTCATCGGCCGCTTGCCGCAGATTTCGCAAACCCAAGCCATTCCTGCCTGCTCCCTGGGAGTAATTCCGCCGCGTCGGGCGGGGAACAATCATTTCGAGTGTAACAAGCCGGCGCGGACGATGGCAACTTCGCGAGTCCCCGTCTTCCCGCATTACAGTTCACGTTGCCATCCTTCGACGCCTCCCGCTCACAGGCGGCCCATCAGCGCCCACAGCAGGTTGTGCATGAACGTCACGTTGTCGCACTCGACATAGTGCATCGCGCCGCCCATGCGCGCGAAGCTCTTGCAGAAGCGCAGGTAGTACGCGGGATCGGTTTTCGGCGGCTCGCCCCGCGACCAGTCCCACGCGCCGCCCTTCTGAATATCTACCACGTAAATGCTGTGCCCCGATACAACGGGCCGCCCCGCTTGCAGGCGCAGGTTGTTCACGCAGCTCAGGCTCTTCTCGAAGACTTGCGGCGCCATGATGGCCGAGCCTACCGAGAGCACCACCCCGCCGTCGAGCGTTTCCACCGAGTCGCTGAAAAGCCTGAAATCCCGGGCGCCCGCGCGCCCGATGACGCCGCCGTCAAAGATCGGATGCACGGCGACGATGTCGTAGCCGATGCCCGGATGCACGGTGGCGGGCAGGTTGTGGCGGAAAGCCTGGGCAAGGATCGAGGCGTGTTTGAAGCGGTGCTCGATGTGCAGCCGCCCGGGCGGGATCTCGTAGCTGCGCATCATGCGAAGCAGATCGGCGCGGGCCGAGGTGAGCGGGTGCGCGGGATCGGAGCGGATCTGCGCTTCCAGTTGCTCGGGTGAGGGCAGGGTGACGCCGTCCTCCTGGATGAAGCGACCCAACGACACGCCGTAGCCTTCCTCCCGCAAGGCGCCCGCCGCCAGCGCCAGGTGGATGTAACGGCCGGTTTCGTCCCAGGCGCCGAAGATGCCAAGCGCCACGTTGTGCCGCACGTCTTCGGTGGAACGGCCCAGCCAGGCATACTCCCAGTCGTGGATCGAGCCGGCGCCGTTGGTGGCCACGTGCGTGATCCAGCCGGACGCCATCATCCGTTCGATGATCAGGGCCGCACCGTTGCGCAACAGGTGCGCGCCGTACATGAGGATGACCCCGGCGCCGCGCCGGCGGGCCGCCAGGATCGCCTCGGCGCACGCGCCGACATGGTGCAGAATCTCGCCGGGACAGGCAGGCGGCTCGGCGTCGGGGCAACGCAGAATTTCCTCGACCGAGGTGAGACTTTCGCGTTCGGAAAGCGGGAGGACTCTCAGTTTGGACCAATCCTGCCCTTGCCGACGCATGACTTTGCCCGACCACAGCGCCGCAGGCCGTGCCGCAGCGCTGCCGGCGATCGGCTTCATAGTATCCTATCTAGCGCTATGGAGATCAAAGCCATCCGTTTGGAGATCCCTGAGGGCGGCAATATCATCGTCGGGCAGACGCACTTCATCAAGACGGTCGAAGATCTCTACGAAGCCATCGTCAACACCGTGCCCCAGATGAAGTTCGGCATCGCGTTCAACGAGGCTTCCGGCGCTTGCCTGACGCGCCTGGAAGGCAACGACGAAGATCTGAAAGCCCTGGCTTGCCGCAACGCGCAGGCGATCGGAGCCGGGCACACCTTCGTCATCGCCCTGCGCGAAGGATACCCGATCAACATCCTCGGCCGCGTCAAGAACGTGCCCGAAGTGTGCACGATCTTCTGCGCCACGGCCAACCCCGTCGAGGTCATCGTGGCTGAGACCGGGCAAGGTCGCGGCATCCTGGGCGTGGTGGACGGCTTCTCGCCCAAGGGAGTGGAGGACGCGGCGGCTGTGGCGTGGCGGCACGAGTTGCTGCGCAAGATCGGGTACAAGCGATGACGGCGATCCGGACCGAGGCGGAACTCGAGGAGCGGCTTTCGCGCCCTAACGCCGCCGATGTGGCGTTCATGCGGGAGCTGGAAGGCGACCTGTTGGTCCTGGGCGTCGCAGGCAAAATGGGACCCAGTCTGGCGCGACGGGCGCGGCGCGCGGCCGATGAGGCGGGCGTCCGCAAGCGGATCGTGGGCGTGGCGCGCTTCAACAACCCGCGCGTCCGCGAAGAACTGGAGGCGGCCGGGATCGAAACAATTTGCGCAGATTTGTTGGATGAAGAACAGCTCCGCGCGCTGCCCGAGCTGCCCAACGTCATCTACATGGCGGCGCGCAAGTTCGGCACCACGGGCAACGAGTACCTGACCTGGGCCTTGAACACCTATCTGCCGGGACGCGTGGCGGAGCGCTTCCGGCGCTCGCGCATCGTGGCCTTTTCCAGCGGCAACGTCTATGCGCTGGTTCCCGTCGCTCACGGCGGGCCCACGGAGACGACGCCGCCCGATCCGGTGGGCGAGTATGCCCAGTCCGTGCTCGGCCGCGAGCGCATGTTCCAGTACTTCTCGGCGCGCTACGGCACACCGGTCGCGTTGCTGCGCCTCAATTACGCCATTGATTTGCGCTACGGCGTGCTCGTGGACATCGCCTTGAAAGTTTACGAGCGGCGCCCGGTGAACCTGGCCATGGGGCAGGTCAACGTCATCTGGCAGGGTGACGCCAACTCGGTGGCCCTGCGCGCCCTCACCCTCTGCCAGTCGCCGCCCGCGGTGCTCAACCTCACGGGACCGGAGACCGTTTCGGTGCGTTCGCTGGCCTGGAAGTTCGCCCGGCGCTTCGGCGTGGAGCCGGTCTTCGAGGGCACGGAAGCGCCGACCGCACTGCTGAGCGACGCCTCTCTCTGCCACCGCTTGTTTGGCTACCCGGAAGTGAGCCTGGAGCAGATGATCCAGTGGGTGGCCGAGTGGATTCGTGCCGGCGGCCTCCTGTGGAACAAACCCACGCACTTCGAAGTGCGCGACGGGAGATTCTGATGATGGGCTGGCGGGAAATCCTGCGCAAAGGCACGGTCATTCCCGCGCACCCGCTGGCGCTGACCGCGGAACGCAAGCTGGATGAGAAAAGGCAGCGCGCGCTGACGCGCTATTACCTCGCAGCCGGGGCACGCGGCATCGCCATCGGCGTGCACACTACGCAGTTCGCAATCCGTGATCCCAAAGTCGGGCTCTACGAACCGCTGCTCGAACTCACCATGGAAGAGCTCAAGGGATGCGAGTGCGTGAAGGTCGCGGGGGTCGTGGGACTCACCCCGCAGGCCACACGCGAAGCCGAGTTGGCGGCGCGCTGCGGCTACGACGCCGTGCTCGTGAGCCTGGGGGCGCTGCGCGACGCCACCGTCGAGCAGTTGCTCGATCACGTGCGGGCCATCGCCTCGATCGTGCCCGTTTTCGGCTTCTACCTGCAGCCCGCGGTGGGGGGTCGCCTGCTGCCCTACCGTTTCTGGCGGCAGTTCGCCGAGATCGAAAACGTCGTCGCCATCAAGATTGCGCCGTTCAATCGCTACCAGACGCTGGACGTGGTGCGCGCGGTGGCCGAATCCGGCCGCGCCGGCGAGATCGCCCTGTACACGGGCAACGACGATTCCATCCTGATTGACCTGCTGACCGAGTTCCGGTTCGGCACCGGCGTGGGCTGCCGCATCGTGGGCGGCTTGCTCGGGCACTGGGCGTGCTGGACGCGGCGCGCGGTGGAACACCTCGAGCTGGCGCACCGGGTGTCTGCCCGACAGCAGCCCTTCACAGCCGAACTGCTTGCCCTCGCGGCGCAGATCACCGACGCCAACGCCGCCCTGTTCGATGCGGCCAACAACTTTCACGGTTGCATTGCCGGGATTCACGAGATTCTGCGCCGCCAGGGTTTGATGGCGGGCCGGTGGTGCCTGGACCCGTCCGAAGATCTGTCCCCCGGCCAGATGGAGGAAATTGACCGCGTTTGCCGGGCGTATCCCCACCTGAACGACGATGACTTCGTCCGAGAGCATCTGGACGAGTGGCTGCGCTAGCGGCCCAGCATCACCGGAGAAGGTTTGGACTCGCCGGAGGTTTCCGCAGCCGGTTCCGGGACAGCCAGGTACTGAACGATGACCGAGATGCGCCGGTTGGAGGGATGTGACGGGTCCTCGGGCAGGCGCAGTCGCTGATCGGCATAGCCTCGAATCTGAGCCACCTGGTCGGGCCGCAAGCCGTGAGCCTGCATGATGCGGCGGGCTGCGTTGGCCCGGTCAGTGGAAAGTTCCCAGTTGGTGTAATTGCCTTCGCCGCTGAAGGGCCGAGCGTCGGTATGACCTTCCAGGTAGATTCTGTTCGGTAATTTACCTAACTCCTCGGCCAGGCGAATGATCAGCTCCTCGCCGTTCGGAGTGGGTTTGGCGCTGCCGCTTTCAAAAAAGACTCCCTTTTCGTCTTCCAGCAGTTCGATACGCAGGCCCTCGCCGGTCACGGTGATTTGGACGTTCTGTCGAATTCGTTCGAGTTTCACCGATTCTTGCAGGGCCTGCTGGAGTTTCTCCTTCAGATCGGCCATGTCCTCGCGCTTGAGGGCCAGCCCTTCGCCGGCGCCGCTGAGAGTGGTTCCCATAAGGTTGCCCTTGCCGGTGGGGTCCTGAAAGTAGCCGCCCACCGCCTTGCGCACTTTTTCGTCGCTGGCCAGCAACCACAGCACCAGGAACAGGGCCATCATGGCGGTGACAAAGTCGGCATAGGCGACCTTCCAGGCGCCGCCGTGATGACCTCCGTGGCCGCCCTTTTTCTTGACGATGATGACGGGTGCATTCGGCGGCGGGTTCATGCGGCGGCTCCCGCAGCCGCCTTGGCGCCGCGGAAGGCGGCTTCCATTTCGCGGAAGGTCGGGCGCAGGTGGGTGGGAATTGTGCGCCGGGCGAATTCCACCGCCAGTAACGGCGGCAAGCCTTTGGCGAAGGCCGCCAGACCCACGCGCAGCACGTGATAGTACTGTGATTCGGCGTCCGCCAGCTTGCTCATGTGCGCCGCCAGCGGACCGACGAAGCCATAGCACAAGAGCACGCCAAAGAAAGTGCCCACCAGGGCGGCGGCCACCTTATGCCCGATTTGCTCCGGCGGCCCCCCCATCGCTCCCATGGTGATGATGATGCCCAGCACCGCGGCGACGATGCCCAACCCCGGCAGCGAGTCGGCCATGGTGGCGAGCGAGGTGGGCGGCTGCGTGGATTCGTGGTGATGAACCTCCACATCCAGCTCCATCAATTGATCGAGGTCATGAGTCTGGACTCCCCCGGTCACCACCAACCGAACGGTATCGCACACAAAGTGCAAAGCATGATGATTCTTGAGCAGCGACGGGTACTTGGAGAAAACGGGACTTTTGGCCGGCTCCTCGATGTCTTGTTCCAGGCGCGCCAGGCCGTTCTTGCGCGCGTGGTTGAACAGATCGCTGAGCATCTTCAAGGTTTCCAGATAGACGGCCTTCGTGTAGGGACTCCCTTTCAAAAGGCTCACCAGCCCCTTGAAGATGCCCAGCGTCACGGGAAGCGGGTTGGCGGCTACCATGCCGCCCAGGGCCGCGCCGCCGATGATGACGAACTCGGCGGGCTGAAACAGGACCAGCAAGTTCCCGTGTGCGAGAAGGTAACCGCCGATCACGGCGGCGAGAACCACGACCAACCCAGCCAGCGCAATCATACCTTACCGACGGAGCAGCGATGCTCTCGGTCCACTTATCGGCTGAAGCACCGGCGGGTTAGAGAGGGCGGCTGACAGCCCGACGACTCACGATCCCGGGAAGATCGCGCGTTTGTCAAGGGCCAGCGGCTCCGGCCCCTGCGCCGCGATTTCCGCCAGCACGTCCGGGATCTCGAAGACGGCCCGGTTCTGCACCGCAGCCGCCCGGGCGCGAAAGCGCTCGAGATTGTCGGAGTCCAGCAGCTCGGCGACAGCCCGATCCACCCGATGATAGCTGTCCACCACCAAACCCAGGCCCTGTTCGCGGATCCATTCCGCGTTGTAGCGCTCGTGCGGCAAGGTCCAGGCGTTGCACGCGACGATCGCGGGCAGCTTCATGGCCAGCGCCTCGCTGATCGAGCCCGGGCCAGGCTTGCCGATGAAAAAATCGGCCAGTTGCATGAACATGGGCACATCCGTGGTAAAACCCTCGAGATGGACGGGCATGCGAGTAGGGCGGCGGCGAAGCGTCTCGAGCAGGCCTCGGTTGCGCCCACACAGCATGATCAGTTGCACCGGCGAGCCCGAGCGATCCAGTCGCTCCACTATGGTGGTCATCACCCGCGAGCCGTGGCCGCCGAAGAGCACCAGCCCCGTGGGCAAGTCGGGATCCAGCCCCAGCCGACGGCGCGCCGCGCCTCGATCCACTTGCCGCGTGTCGTAAAAGCGTGGGTGAAGCACCATCCCGGAGACGCGGTACACAGCTTGGGGCGGATGCCCCAGTTCCCGAGCCTGCGCAGCGGCCCGCTCGGTGCCGCAGATGAAATATTGCGGCTGGCGTTCGATCCAGAAGTGCGGCGGGAAATCCGCCAGGTCGGTCAGCAGGGTAACAAAGGGCACGTCGCGGTGGACCCGGCGGAGACCCTCGAAGATCCCGCGATTGAAGTGCGGAATCAGCGAAACCAGCAGATCGGGCCGCTCCTGACGGAAATGCGCGCTGAGGCGGCGCACCACCGGCGCGTGCCAGAGCCGGATCATGGCGTGGAACACGCGCAGCAAATGACGGGACCCCAAGGTGAAATTCGCTTGCAGCAGCAGACGATTATAGACATCTTCCAGCCGGATTCCGAACAGCTTGCGGACCGGATCCAGCGAATCCAGCAGATCTTGAAGGTTCCAGACGCGCAGTTGCCAAGGACGTCGCTGCTGCCGGATCACCAGCTCCAAGGCGTTGGCGGCGGCGCGGTGGCCGCCGCCCGCATCGAAAACCAAAAAATCAACGCGCACGGGCCCCTCGTGCGCATTTTGACACAATCACGCCGGCGGCGATCGGATCTGCTTCAGCCGCCGGCTGAGGTCTTGAACACTCGCGGCGGGAATCCGTGGGCTTGCCCGGGCGGCCCCGGCCAGTCGCTCAGCGCCGAACGGCCGCCGTGCGCCCGGCACCAGTGTTCGCAGGCCAAAGCGACCACCCGGCTGACTTCTTCGGGATCGAAAGGTTTGGCCAGCACGTCGTAGCCGCCCAGGTTCAGCACCTCGGCCCACAGATACTCGTCAGCCACGCGCGACGTCACGATCAAGCAGGGCGGATCAGCCAGAGGAGCGATTTGACTCAACAGATCCTTCCATCTGCCATCGGGCAAGTCGCGCTCGCACAGCACGACTGCAAACCGGTCCCGGCACAAGACGGTGACGGCCTCCCGGTAGCTCCGCGCCGAATACATTTTGCGACCGGCGCCGTTCAGCAAGGGTTCCAGGAACGCGTGGTCCTCAGGCGCCGGGCTGACCAGCAGGATGGCCTCCCGGCGCTCGGCATTGCGGCCCCCCGGCTGGAGGGCGTCAGAGGAAGGTCTGAGCCCCGGCATCACTCTGCCTCACGTGGTTCGTAACCCCGGTTGCGCGCTCGCAAAAGGCGCCCGCTGGCGCCCTCCCCGAGCGCCCTCTCAATGCAGCGATGACTTCAGGGTCGCCTGTCCGACGGTACTAGTACAGCCTTCTTATACGGCAGGATTCGGGAGCCGTCAAGTAAAATTTTCCACAAATTTTCCTACGCCGCAAGTGGATAATTCTGCGGGAGTTAGGCGAGACAGTCGCAGGAAATTCCGCCGGGAGGCGATTCACTGCTTCTGGTGAACCAGGGTCTGCGTGGTCTCACCCTGCGACCCCGACCATTGCCGCGTCACCGTCAGCGTCTTGCCGTCCTCGGACAGCGCCCACTGATCTTTCACCGTCACCTCGCCCCAGCCGGCCTTGTGCTCCATCGTGAGGGCGTTGCCATCCCACTTGACCACGCTTTTCAGCTCCACGTTGCCCACGAAATTGGTGCACTCTTTGCCGTCGGTGGTGAAGTTCAGCTCGTAGGTGCGCTCGCCCGAATCCCCCATCGTGATGGAGACCAGCTTGAAGGCGGGCTCCTTGTGCTCGATCTTCAGCGTCGAGCTCTGCGGCGCCGGCAGCGCCCCGAAGTCGCTTCGGGCATTGTCCAGCTTCCAGGTGCCTGAAAAATCGGGCTTCGACTGAGCCACGGCCATGAGGCCGGCGAACGCAAGAAAGAAACAAGCTGTCAGCAAGCGAATCGTGCGCATGGTCGGACCCTCCGGAAACGTCAAATTCCAACCTCGCTGCGAGTGTAACACGGCCCGCCCGTCAACCGGCAAACCTGCGCTACTGTGGGAGAAGGCGGCCAAGGGTATGTTCGTTCGCACGTTTTTCCTGTTTCTGTCCCGCAGGCCGCGGCTCAGGCGCTGGGTGGAGACATCCCCTTGGGCGGGCCGCCTCACCTCGCGATTCGTCGCCGGGCTCGATCTGGAGGACGCCATCGCCGTCTGCCGCCGTTTGAACCAGAACGGCTACCTGGTTACGCTCGACTGCCTGGGCGAAAACGTGACCTCGGAGGCGGAAGTCCTGACGGCACGCGACGCCTACCTGCGGGCGCTGGAAAGCATCGAGCAGCTCGGCTTGAACTCGACCGTATCGCTCAAACTCAGCCAATTCGGCATGGACGTCTCCGAGTCCCTTTGTTACCGGCACGTCGAGGCCGTGGTGCGGCGCGCGGCCGCCGCCGGGACCTTCGTGGAAGTGGACATGGAGTCGGTGCCCTACGTGGACCGGACTCTGGCCCTGGTGCTCGGCTTGCACGCGAAATATCAGAACGTGCGCGGCGTCATCCAGGCGTATCTGCGACGCAGCCAGGCGGATCTGGAGATGCTGTGCGACAGGGGCATCCCGGTTCGGCTTTGCAAGGGCGCCTACCGCGAGCCCGCCTCGGTGGCCTGGCAGAGTCGCCGCCAGATCCGCGACAGCTTCCTCCGGCTGGCGCGCATCCTGCTGGACCGGGGCGTGTATCCGGGATTCGCCACCCACGACGAGTTCTTGATCCAGCGCATCCTGCACTACGCGCGACAGCAGGGAATCCCCTCCGAGCGCTATGAGTTTCAGATGCTCTACGGCGTACGCCGGGATCTGGAGCGCCGTTTTCTGGCGGATGGCCGCCGGCTCCGCCTCTACGTGCCCTACGGGACGGCCTGGTTTCCCTACTTCATGAGGCGGCTCGGCGAGCATCCCTCTAACCTCCTGCTGTTGTTGAGAAATCTCTATCGCCGGTGAACCAGGGAACCAGCGGCGACCGGCGAGCGTCTTCCCATGTAGCCATGAAGTACTGGGGGCTGATGGCCGCAAAACTCCTCCTCGCGACGCTGGCCGTCCGCGGCCTCTGGCTGCTCGTCAAATCCCTGCTGCCGCCGCCCAGACCCTTCCTGAACATGGGACAGCCCTTCGGGCGCGACCTGGTGTGGACCCTGGCCGCAGGACTGTGTTTCCTCGTGGGTTGCGGATTGATCTACCTGGCCTGGCTGGATCAGCGCTACCGCTGCCGGGTGTGCTTGCGCCGTCTGCGCATGCCGGTCGAGACCGGCTCCTGGAGCTCGATGCTTCAATTCGGGCGACCGCGCATCGAGTACATCTGCCCGTACGGCCATGGCACCCTGCACGTGCCCGAGGTCCAGATCGCCGGCCCCGAGCATCCCGACTGGAAGGCGAACCGGGACATCTGGGAGGAACTGGAATCCTTGGAGGCAGCTCGCCGATGAGCTGCCGGTGGGTGCGCCGGGCCGCAGCCGCCATCGTGTTGCTGGCGGCCTGCGCCGTCTGTGTGCGCCTGGCGCCGGTTTACTGGGGCGCGTGGCGGTTTCGTCAGTACGTGGCTGCCGTCGCCCGCGATCCCCACGCCCGCCGGCAGCCCGAGGATTGGATCCGCGCGCGCCTGGTGAATCAGGCGGCTAAGCTGGGTCTGCCCGTGCGCAGCGATCAAGTGCGAATCCACCGCATGGCGGACCGCTTCGAGCTGGAAGTCCGCTACGTCGCCCCCGTAACCTTCGCCTTTTACAGCGTGGATTTGCATTTTCGGCCCCGTGCCCGCGGGCATTGAAAGCTCTGCCGCTTCGGCCCCGCGCCCGCGGGCGTTGAAAACTCCGCCGCGAGGGCGTGCCAGGATGCGACCGTGCGACAATAAAACAGGAGCGGGCAGGTAACGGTGGCCGTTCGCATCCACTTGTCGCGCAGTTCACTGCTGGCTCGGTTGCTGGTCCACCCGCTGGCGCGCGTGTTAGTGCTGCTGACCCTGCTGGGCGCGCTGGCCGGGATTTCGCTTTTTACTTACTACTACGTCAAGTTCTCGCACCTGGTCGATCGCAAGCTGCGCAGCGGGCCCTTCCCCAGCACTTCGATGATCTTCGCCGCGCCCCGCGCGGTGACCGTGGGCGACGCCCTCACTCCCCAGGAGATCGTGGCGCAATTGCGCCGCAGCGGTTATAGCGACTCGCGCAACAGCCGCATGGGATGGTTCCACCTGCGCGAGGATGCCGTCGAGATTTTCCCCGGCCCGGATTCCTACTTCGACGAGGAACCCGGCGTGATCAAGTTCCAGGAGGGGCGGGTGGTGGAAATCATTTCGTTGCGCGACAATACGCCCCGCACCCAGTACCTGCTGGAGCCGGAACTCGTCACCAATCTCTTCGACCGCAACCGCGACAAGCGACGCCTGGTGCCTTTCGGCGATCTGCCCAAGGTTCTGGTGGACGCCATCATCTCGGCCGAGGACAAGCGTTTCTTCCAGCACGCCGGCTTCGACCCGCTGCGCGTCATCAAGGCCGCCTACGTGGATCTGAAGGCACGCCGGATCCAGGAGGGCGCCTCTACCTTGAGCATGCAACTGGCCCGCAGCTTCTTCCTGGACTATCGGCGCACCTGGCGGCGCAAGGCGGCCGAGGTGCTCATCACCCTCTTGCTCGAGCAACGTCTCTCCAAAGAACAGATCTTCGAGTACTACGTCAACCAGATCCCCCTGGGACGCCACGGCAGCTTCAACATCCACGGATTCGGCGAAGCCGCCCAGGCTTACCTGGGCAAGGACGTGCGCGAACTGACCTTGCCCGAGGCCGCCCTGCTCGCCGGCATGGTGCGCGGTCCCAGCCTCTACAACCCCTACCGCAACCCCGAGCGCGCGCGCCAGCGACGCAACGTGGTTCTGGCCCTGATGCGGGACAACGGCTTCATCACCGAGGCCCAGTACCGGGAAGCCATCCAGGCCCCGCTCACCCTGGCCCCGCCCGGCAGGGAATCTACCGACGCCCCCTACTTCGTGGACCTGGTCAACGAAGAGTTGAACCGCCAGTTCCAGGAGCATGATTTCCAGAGCGAGGCCTATCGCATTTACACCACCCTGGACATGGACCTGCAACGCGCCGCCGCCGAGGCCGTGCGCATCGGCCTGCAAGAGGTGGACGAACGCATCCGGCGCTGGCGCCGTCGCGAACCCGACCTGCCCGATCCCCAGGTGGCCCTGGTGGCGCTGGACCCCCAAACCGGCGCGGTCAAGGCCTTGATCGGGGGCCGCAATTACGGCGTCAGTCAGTTGAACCGGGCGCTCGCCCGCAGGCAACCCGGTTCGGCTTTCAAGCCTTTCGTCTACGCGGCCGCCTTGGAAACCGCCGTGCGCGGCGGCTACCCCATCCTTACCCCGACCACCATGGTCAGCGATGAACCCACCACCTTCTGGTACGACAATCGCCCCTATACCCCCAGCAACTACAAGAACGAGTACCACGGAACCGTGACCTTGCGCGACGCGCTGGCCAGGTCCATGAATGTGGCCACGGTCCGGGTGGCGCAGCTCGTCGGCTACGACGTGGTCGAAGAACTGGCGGAACGAGCCGGCATGAACTTGCGCATCCAGCCCACGCCCGCAATCGCGCTCGGCGCCTACGAGGTGACCCCACTGGAAATCGCCGGCGCCTACACCGTCTTCGCCAACCAGGGAATTTATTCCATGCCTTACTGGATTACCCTGGTGCGCGATCGGCTGGGCAACGTCATTTACAACCACCGCCCCGTGCAGCGTCCGACGCTGGATCCGCGGGTTGCCTATCTGATGGTCAACCTGATGGAAGAAGTCATCCGCAGCGGCACCGGCGCCGGCGTGCGCACCCGGGGATTCACCTTGCCGGCCGCGGGAAAGACCGGCACTTCGCACGACGGCTGGTTCGCCGGCTTCACCAGCCGCCTGATCTGCGTGGTGTGGGTCGGCTTCGACGACAATCGCGAGTTGAGGCTCGAAGGCGCCCACTCGGCGCTTCCCATCTGGACTGAATTCATGAAGCGCGCCGCACAGTTCCGCGACTACCGCAATGCCACGCCGTTCGAACCGCCCGACGGGGTGGTCAGCGTGGACGTGGATCCCGTGAGCGGACAACTGGCCACGCCCCAATGCCCGCTGCGACGCGCGGAAGTGTTCATTTCCGGAACCGAACCGGTGGAGTCGTGTCGGTTGCACGGCGGCGCTGTGCAGGTGGCTTCCTGGGAGACGGCGCCGCCCGCTCCGCCGACCCCGACCGCAGAGCAGCCGCCGGCCCGCCGCCCACCCAAGCCGGCGCGGGCAGCCGCCCCGCCCACCGTGGCGTCAGCCCAGCCCGCGCCTCCGGCCAAAGAGGAAAAGAAAGGTTTCTTCCGCCGTTTACTGGATGTGTTTAAATAAGGGTAGCCAGGCCCGCCGGCCCGGCGGCCGCCGCAGGCCGCGGTCGCCGGGGCTGCGAGGAGGTGCACATGAGCCCGCCGCTGTATGGTTCGTTCCTCATCCTCTTTGCTTTGTTGGCGTCCTCCTCCCAACTGCCTCAGCCTGCTGAGCCTCGCAGCACGACCCCGGATGCTTCTGCCCCTGCCCCGTCCCGGCCTGCGACGGATCCCCTGACCCCGGAAAAACGGGCCGACATTTACATGGCCCGAAAAATGTACCGCGAAGCCATCGAAACGTTCCGCAAGGTCGAAGAGGAGCTTCGCGCCAGACTTCCCGCACGCAGGCCCCGCAAGGACGACGGAAGCTACCAGCAGACCGCCCAGCGCCTGGCCGTCATCCTCAACAAAATCGGCATCGCCTACCACCAGCTCCATGAGCTCGACACGGCCCGTAAATACTACGAGCAGGCCGTCAGGCTCAATCCGCAATATGCCGAGGCCATCAACAATATCGGCACGGTTTACTACGCGCAGAAAAGTTATCGTCGCGCCATCAGCCAGTACAGGAAAGCTCTGAAAATTTCCCCCAATTCCGCCTCCATTTATAGCAACCTCGGCACCGCCTATTTCGCCCGAAAGAATTACAAGGAGGCCTCCATTGCTTACGCGAAGGCGCTGGAGCTGGATCCCGACGTCTTCGAACACCGCTCCAGCTTCGGCGTGCTCTTGCAGGAACGCAGCGTCGAGGAGCGCGCGCGCTTCCATTACCATCTGGCCAAGGTCTATGCCCAGGCAGGCATGAACGAACGCGCCCTCCTGTATATCCGCAAGGCGCTGGAGGAAGGATTCAAGGAACGGCGCCGATTTCTCGAGGAACCCGAATTTGCCGCCCTGCAAGAGCTGCCCGAGTTCAAGGAACTGATGGCCATGGAGTTCCGTGCGCTGTAAACCGGCCGTCGTCCTGCTTCTGTTGCTCGCCGGTTGCCGGCAAACCCCGGACGACGGGTACCGGCGTCTCGCCATCCCTGTTTTCCAGAATCTCACCGGGGAGCCGAACCTCGACTGGTGGGGCGTCGCGCTGGCCGAATTGCTGGCCGCCGCCGCCACCGGCTCGCCGCACACCCACCCGATCCGCATGGAATCCTGGTGGGACGCTCCCGCCGCCCGCGCCACCCACGTGCTGCACGCCTCGCTGCTCCCGCGCGGATCGCGGTTGCGCGTGGAGGCTGTGCTCGAGGACCTGCGGCGAGCACGCATGGAGCGCAGCGTGGTCATCGAAGAGCCCGTGGAGGCAGGCCCCGCGGCCTGTGCCGAGCGCCTGGCGGCCGCGTTGGGCGTGCGGGCACGGGCTGTCGCAGCCTTCAGACCGGACGCCGTTCGCGCATTCGCCCAGGCGTTCACCGACGCCCATCCCGCCGGCTTGCTGGAAAAGGCCATCGCCGCCGACCCCGCTTTCGCCCTGCCGTACTTGCAACTGGTCCGGTTGCGCTTGAGCAGCGGCGATCGCGCCGGCGCCGAAGCGACCCTGGCGTTGGCGCGGCGCGCCGCCCTCCATCCGGTCGAGCGCAGCCGGTTGGATCTCCTGGAGTCCGGCTTGCGGGGCGACGCCGCCGCCTACAGCCGCGCCCTGGAAACACTGGCCCGCCTGACGCCGGCGGATCCCGAAATCTGGCAGGCACTGGCCTTCCGCTCGCTGGCCGCTCGGGATTACTCTCGCGCCGCGCAAAATTACCGCGAAGCGCTGGTGCGCGATCCGCGAAATCCCCTCCTCCTCAACCAGGCCGGATACGCCTTGGCTTACGCCGGGGACTTCGGACAGGCCCTCCAATTCCTGCTTCGCTATCGCGAGTTCCTGCCCGCCGATCCCAATCCGCCCGATTCGCTGGGCGACGTTTCCTTCCAGATGGGTAACTTCGCACAGGCGGCGACTTACTACCGCGAGTCGGCCGAAAAGTCGCCTGAGTTCGCCGCGTCCGGATCGTTGTTCAAGGAGGCCTGGGCGCGCTGGTTGCTCGGCGATCGCCAAACGGCGGATCAACGGATGGCCGAGTACCTCCGTCGGCGCCAGGCGGCGCGCGACCCGCTCGTCGAGTTGCGGAAAGCTCAATGGGAGTACCTGACGGGGCGGTCGCGGCAGGCCGTCGAGCGCGTGCGTCAACTGGCGACCGCAGCCCCGTCAGGCGAGCTGCGCGCGCTGGCCTTCGGCTTTCTCGCTGCCTGGAGCCTGGAGCAAGGCGAGCGCGAGCAGGCTCGCCGGCACGCCTCGGCGACCGGCGGCGGGACCTCGCCCCAGGCGCAGGCTCTGGCGCGAATCTGCCTGTTTTTGGCCCGGCCGCCGGCGCCGCCGGTGCCATGGGCCGCGCTCGCCGGTCAGGAGTTCCCGCGCCCGGAGGAAACCGGCTTGCGCCAGACCGCCCTGGCCTACGCGCTCCTGCTGGACGGGCGCCCTCGCGAAGCCTTGCCCGTGCTGGTTGAATTGCTCGCCAAAAGCCCGCCCACTCCCTGGGAGACTCTGCCCGTGTTGACGGCCTGGGCGGCGGCCGAAAGCGGCGAGGATCCGGGGCGGTGGCTGCGCCGGTGGCCGGTCCCCGACGCGGCGATGCCACAGCCCTTCGATTTCCTCGCCTGGCCGCGCGTGGCGTACTTGCAGGCCTTGGCCCACGAACGACGGGGCGACAACCAGCAGGCCGGCAGCCTGTACCGGCTCTTCCTGGCGTTGGCCGGCGATCGCCCCGGTCATGACCGCGAGCGCAAACAAGCCGCCGCCCGGACGGGCGCCTGAGCGAACGGCCGTCCCGCGCGCAACTTGTCACGTGCTAGCATTGTTACGCCATGCGAGTTGCGGTTCTCGGTCTCGGTTTCATGGGTAGCACCCACTTGCGGGCGCTCAAGAAGATTCCCGGCGCCGAAGTCGTTGCGGTCATGGATCAGGACGAGCAGCGCCTGTCGGGCGATCTCAGCTCGATCCAGGGAAACATCGGCGGCCCCGGCGAGCGCTTCGATTTCTCCGGCATGAAGCGCTATCGCACGATCGAGGAAGTCACGGCGGATCCGGATGTCGAAGCGGTGGATGTGTGCCTGCCCACCCATCTGCACGCCACGGCGACTCTGGCCGCGCTCAGCCACGGCAAACACGTGCTGGTGGAAAAACCCATGGCCCTCAACGAAACCGATTGCGAGCAGATGATCTCCGAGGCCAGGCGGCGCGACCGCATTCTCATGGTGGCGCAAGTTTTGCGTTTCGTCCCTGCCTATCGCTCGCTGGCCGACCTGCTGCACGCCGGCAAGCTCGGCGCCATCCGCTCGGCGATCTTCCGGCGCCGGTGCGCCGCTCCCACCTGGGGCCCGTGGGAATTCGACCCGTCCAAAAGCGGCGGCGGCGTCTTCGATTTGCTGATTCACGACGCCGACATGTGCCTGCACTTGTTCGGGCCGCCGCGAGCTGTCGCCGCCACCGGGCACGAAGACTTGCCCCAAGGCATTGATTCCATCCTGGCCCAGCTCGAATACCCCGGCATCGGTTTCGTGGCCATCACCGGAGGCTGGCATCACGTGGGCCAGTATCCGTTCTCGATGGAATACACCGTGGTGGCCGACCAGGGCACGGTCGAGTACAGCTCGGCCGGCGACGGCGCCGCCCTGTATCCGGCCGGCGGCGTCAAAGAGGTCCTGCCTGCCGACGGCAGCGACTGGTATCAGGCCGAAATCGAGTATTTCCTCGATTGCTGTCGGAAGGGCGCCTGGCCGGAGCTTTGCCCGCCCGAAGAATCGGCGGCTGCCGTGCGCCTGACCCGCTTGATGGTCGAGTCGCGCCGCCGGGGCGGAGAGCGGCTGGCGTTTCCGGCTTGAGCGCCGCGCCGCCTGCGACAGGCGTGCTTCCGCCGGGGTCGCTAGCCCCGGTCCGCCTGGCTCGCCGGCGCCGCCGCGGAGAGTTCGTCCACGCCCACGATCCGGGCGTGCCCCCATCCCGCCTCGCGCAGTCGCGCTGCGGGCTGCGCGCTCACCAGCACGTACGAGCAATCCGGTTCGCAACGAGGCTTGGGCGGGTCTGCTCGCCTGGGCGTCACCAACGCCAGGTAACGCAGCACCTCGCAGGCGTCGCCCATCTCCGGCAGCAACATCTCGAACCCCTGCGTGCGGAAACGGAGCCGCACCGCGCGCTCGCTGAGGCGCCACACCAGGAAGGCGCAGCATTCGACCGCTTTTTCGAACCACTCTTCGCCTCCGGGCGGAAGGCTCAGGTCGAGGCAAATCTCCAGGATCCGGTCCTCCTCGCGTGCGAACTCGCGGACCTGAAGTTCGCCCGTGTGGGCGGTGGCTTTCCAGTCCACGTGCCGAGCGCTCTCGAACGGCTCGTAGGGGCGGATGCGGTAGAAGTCCTGCCCGCGCCCGCGCGCTTGTGCCTCCAGCTCGCCCCGCACCGACGCCAGCAGTTCTTCGAAGCCCGGTTGGGGGTCAATCCGCGGATAGACCAGAACCTGAGTGGTCAGGGAAACCTCGACGCTGCGCTCCAGAAAGCCGAAGGGAAAGCTCGTCGAAAAGCGGAAACTGCCGCCGCGGTGCAGGCCCCGACGCAAAAAACGGATCTCCACCGGCTGCTCCAGGCGGCCTCCTCCGGCGAGCACAGGCAGATACACAGGCGAAGAAACGGCCTCGGCGTGCTGTCCCTTCAGATGGAGCGAAAACGAGGGCATCCAGCGCTTGAGGTTGCGGACCTGGAGCCGCGCCTGCACCGGGCGCTGCGCCGTGATGTGCTCGGGCAGCAGAAAATCCAGCTCCAGGCCGGCCAGCGAAAGGCGGCTGATGAGGCCCGAGATCATCAGCGTGGAAAGCATCGCCGCCAGGATCAAAAAGAGCAGATTGTTGCCGGTCGCCGCCGCGCCTGCGGTCACCGCGGCGACGGCAAGGGCGAAGAAAACTCCCGCGCGATTGACGCGGCGCAGCGCCAGCGCGTGGATACGCTCACTCAGGCGTGCCGACACCCCGTCCACAAGCATAACAGGCCGGGATCGGCGCCGACCCCGACCGCTCGTACGGGCGGCGCGCCGCGCGCATTCCATGTATTCTGAAAGCATAGGGAGGTTCGCCCGATGCGTCGGCTGATGATCGTCGCGGGAGTCGCCGCCGGCCTGTGCGCGCAGGACTCTCGTCTTCTGTTCAACGGCAAGGACCTTACAGGTTGGCGCATGGTGGGACCCGGCCGCTTTGTCATCGAAGACGGCATGATGAAGACCGAAGGCGGCATGGGGCTGCTTTATTACGAGCGCGAGAAATTCGGCAACGCCACCCTGCGCGTCGTCTTCAAGACCGCCTCGGTTCGCGCCAATTCCGGTGTCTTCATCCGGTTGCCCGAGCCGCCGCCCGATCCCTGGTACGCGGTGCACAACGGCTACGAAGTGCAAATCGCAGCCGCCGGCGACGACTGGCACGCCACAGGCTCCATCTATTCCCTGAGCAAGGTGCTGGCCCGCCCGCAGCGGCCTCCCGGCGAGTGGAACACCATGGATATCACCCTGGACGGCTTGAAGACCATCGTCTATCTCAACGGCGTCAAGGTGAACGAATTCTCCCCCGGTTCTCCCGTGCCCCCGCGCAAACGCTGGTACGAGCCCGCGCGCGGGCCGCGTCCCGAGTACGGCTACATCGGTTTGCAGAACCACGACGCCCTCAGCATCGTTTATTTCCGTGAAGTCAGCGTGAAGAAGCACTGAGGCCTCCCTGCGAATGTCCGCGGACCCCGCCATCGAAACCCGGCAGTTGACCCGCGTCTTCCGCCAGCGCTGGCGGGGCAGGGAAGTGCGCGCGGTGGATGCCGTGACCTTGCAGGTGGACCGCGGCGCCAGCTTCGGCTTGCTCGGACCCAACGGAGCGGGCAAGACCACTTTCGTCAAACTGCTGCTGGGCATCGTTCGGCCCACGTCCGGCGCCGCCCGCTTGCTCGGCGTGGACATCCGCCGGCCCGAGGCGCGGCGCGCCGTCGGCTACCTCCCCGAAAACCACCGCTTGCCCTCCTACTGGACTGCCGCCGGCCTGCTGGATTTCGCCGGAGCGCTCTCGGGAATGGACCCGACATCGCGCCGGCGACGCATCCCGGAACTGCTCGAGCTGGTCGGATTGCGCGATTGGGCGGACGTGCGCCTGTCCCGCTATTCCAAGGGCATGCTCCAGCGCTTGGGACTCGCTCAGGCGTTCATCCATTCGCCCGACCTGCTGCTGCTCGACGAACCGACCGACGGCGTGGACCCCCTCGGCCGCCAGCAAATCCGAGCCATCCTCCGCGAACTCGAGCAGCGCGGCGTCACCGTCTTCGTCAACTCGCACCTGCTGTCGGAAGTCGAACTGTTCTGCCGCGAGGTCGCCATCATGGATCGCGGCCGCCTGGTGCTGGCGGGCAAAGTGAGAGACTTGACGGCGGGCAAAGGCTACCGCCTCGTCGCCGCCCTTGTCCCCGAGGCCGTCTTCGATGAGTTGCGCTCGCAGGCGGCCTCCGCGGCTTTCCGCGACGGCTTCGCGGAGTTTCACTTCCGTACCCGCGAGGATCTCCACCGCGCCGTGGACCTGGTCCGCGCGCAAGGCGGCTGGCTGGAGAGCATCACCCCCACCACCAGTACCCTGGAAGAAGTCTTCCTGCGCACGGTGCGCCGGCAGTCGGAGGAGCAGGCCGAATGAGTGCGCGGCAAGCCCTGGCCGTGGTTCACGATACCCTGCGCGAAGCTGCCGCCCGCTGGGTGTTCTGGGGACTGTACGGGCTTTCCACCGCCCTGATCCTGTTCTTCCTGTTCCTGCTTCGCATTGACGTGATCGAAGGCGCGCGTGCCACCGTCACCTTGTTCGGCGAGACCAGTCCCCGCGCTTTGCCGGTCGAACGCCTGGTCCGCCAGTTTCAGGGCGCCGTCGCTTCGTTCCTCTACGTCGCGGGCATGGGACTGGCCATCTTCGCTTCCGCCGGACTCATGGCGGCCATGGTCGAAACCGGACGCATCGAATGGCTGCTCTCCAAGCCCGTTTCCCGCGCCGGCCTGCTCATGTGGCGGTTCGCGGGCAACGTCCTGGTCGTCAGCCTCAACGTTTGCTACCTGGTGGTTGGCGTCTGGCTCATCCTGGGCTGGAAAACGGGCGTATGGGAGTCGGGCTTTCTTGCCGCCGCGGCCACCACCACCTTCATGTTCGTCGTCCTGCTCAGCGTGGTCACCCTGGCTGTGGTGCTCACGGGCAGCGCGGCCCTCGCCACCATGATCGCTTTCGCCCTCATGGTGGTCAGCCCTATCCTGGCCCAGCACCGGCTGATGGTGAAATTGCTCGATTCCGAGTTCTGGCGGGATGTCTGGCGTGCGCTGTATTGGGCGCTGCCCAAGGTCTTCGAAGTCGGAAGGATCAACATGGACTTGTTGCGCGGCCGCCAGATCGAAAGCTGGATGCCGGTGTGGAGCTCGGCCTTGTTCGCCGCCGTGATTCTCTCGGTGGCGCTGTTCGCCTTTACGCGGAGGAATTTCTGATGCGGGCTTACTGGCTGGCCGTGCTGGCGATTTCCTTGGGCTGTCGCTCCGCCGAGCGGACCACGCTCTTCGTGGACCCGGCTCTGGCCGCCCTGGTCTCTTCCGATGCCGTCCTTGTTGCCGGCGTGCGCATGGAGAGCCTGCGCGCCACTCCCGCTTACCAACGCTGGGTTGCAGGCAAAGCCCTGCCGCAGTTGGACGAGCTGGCCGGCCGTCTGGGCGTGGATCCCCGCAAGGACCTGTGGGAACTGATGATCAGCTCCGACGGAAAGCAGACCCTGACGCTGGCGCGGGGCAAGTTTGCCGGCCTGGGACTCGAGCCGCGGTTCGAAGGCGCTCGCCGCACGCCCTACAAGGGCTACACCCTGATCGGCGAGGAGCGTGCCGCCCTGGTCTTCATGAACTCCACCACCGTCGCCGCAGGTCCCGCGCCTGCTTTGCGTGCCTTGATTGACCGCCGCGGCCGCAGCCGCCGCCTCTCACCCCTGATTGAGAAGGCTCGCACCTTCCCGGCCGCCACCCAGGTCTGGATGGTCTCCAGCGACGCCCGTGCGCTGGCCGCCGAGCTGCCTGCCACCGGCAACGCCGCGGCCCTGGCCAGGATTCTCGCCATGCTGGATGCCGCCACCCTGACCGCCGACCTTCGTTCGGGTCTCAAGCTGGAAGCTGCGGGAGTCTGCCGCAACGAGACCGACGCGCGCACCGTCCACGACGCGCTGCGCGGCCTCATCGGCCTGGCCCGCCTCACCACACCCGACGACGCCCCCGAGCTGCTGCGAGCCTACGACGGCCTCTCCGTCCGGCAGGACCAGCGCGCTGTGCAACTGCGCGCCGATATCGCCCAGGATTTGCTCGACAAGCTCATCGCGCGCTTTCAACAAGGCGGCTTGCCCCTGAAGTTGCCCGACTCCTTGCGCGCTCCGCGCGGCATGTAAAGGGTCGTCGCGCCGCCCGTTGTTATACTCGTCAATGAAGTGTTTCATTGTCTCGAGCGTAACCTGGCACGCATTTTTTCCGACTATCTGATCGCCCGCTACGGCTGGTCCGGTCCCGTGAATTTCGAGCAGCCCCGGCAGCCCGAGTTCGGCGAACTCGCGCTTCCGGTCGCATTCCAGCTTGCTCGCGAACTTCGCCGGCCGCCGCGCGCCATCGCCGAAGAAATCGTGCGCGAAATCGCGCCGCTCGAGGCTGTCGCGTCCCTCGAGGTGGCCGGCGGCGGCTACATCAATCTTCGCTTCGATCGGGCCCGCTACGCGCGGACGCTGATCGAAGGCCCTCCGCCCGAGACCTCCCCGCCGGCCGACGAGAAGATCATCGTCGAGCACACCAACATCAATCCCAACAAGGCCGCGCATATCGGCCACCTGCGCAACGCCGTGCTGGGCGATGCCTTCGTCCGCATCCTGCGCGCCCGCGGCCGATGCGTGGAAGTGCAGAATTACATTGACAACACGGGCGTGCAGGTGGCCGATGTGGTGGTGGGCTTCGAGCGGCTCCTGGGCAAGGGCCCGGACGAGGTCGCGGCCATGGCCGCCGATCCTTCCCTGCGCTTCGATTACTTCTGCTGGGATCTGTACGCGCAGGTTTCCGCGCACTATCGGGAGCATCCGGAGGCGCTGGCCTGGCGCCGGCATGCTCTCGAGGCCATCGAACGCGGCCAGGGAGATACCGCGCGAATGGCCGCCATCGTCTCCGACGCCATCATGCGCGCGCATCTGTCCACCATGTGGCGCATCGGCGTAACCTACGACGTGTTGCCCCGCGAAAGCGAGATCCTGCACTTGCAATTCTGGGATACGGCTTTCCGGTTGCTCCAGCAGCGCGGCGCCATTCACTACGAAACCCAGGGCAAGAACGCCGGTTGCTGGGTCATGCCGGCGGCGGCCTTCGCCGGCGATCAGGACGGCGAGGACGGCAAGGTCATCGTGCGCTCCAACGGCACGGTCACTTACGTCGGCAAGGATATCGCCTACCAGCTCTGGAAGTTCGGTTTGCTGGGCAAGGACTTCTACTACCGGCCTTTGATGCAGTATCCCGACGGCCACCGTGTCTGGGTGACGGCTGACTCTCCCGGCGACGAACCCGCGCCGCAGTTCGGTCACGGCGCCCGCGTCTACAACGTGATTGACTCGCGTCAGTCCTACTTGCAGGATATCGTGGCGGCCGGGTTGCGCGCGCTGGGTTTCGAAAAACAAGCCGAGAACTCGATCCACTTCGCGTACGAAATGGTGGCGCTCTCGCCGCAATGCGCCGCCGAACTCGGCTTCGAACTCACCGACGAAGAGCGTCGCCGCGCCTGGATCGAGGTGTCCGGCCGCAAAGGCCTGGGCGTCAAAGCCGACGACCTGATTGACAAGCTGATCGAAAAGGCGCTCGAGGAAGTGGCTTCACGCCATCCCCACGATCCGCCTGAACAACAGCGGGCCATCGCCGCGCGCATCGCCGTCGGCGCGCTGCGCTACTTCATGCTCAAGTACACGCGCAACGCGATCATCGCCTTCGATTTTCAGGAGGCGCTCAGCTTCGAGGGCGAGACCGGCCCCTACGTGCAGTACGCGGTCGTGCGCGCCCGCAGCATTTTCCGGAAGCTGGAAGAACGCGGCGATCGTGTGCCCGATTACGCCGCCGAGCTGGATGCGGCCGTTCTCGAGCGGCAGCTCGGCCACGAGCCTTTCTGGCAGCTCCTGCTTTCCGCCTCCAGGACCGACGCCGTGCTGGAGCGGGCCATTGCCCTCGGCGAGCCCGCGCACGTGGCCAAGTATGCCTTCCAGCTCGCCCAGGCCTTCAATAACTTCTATCACGAGTATCCGATCCTTGCCGAACCGGATCGCGGCCGCAGAGTCTTTCTGCTCTGGCTGACGGACTATGTCCGCGGCCGGCTCGAAAGAACCCTCGCCGTATTGGGCATTCCTTGTCCGGAGTACATGTAATCGCGCCCGCCGCGCCGGCAGGTCGAATCCGGGCTCAGTCGGTAATCTCGATCGCCGGGCCTTGTGGCGAACCGATCTCGGCCACACGCGCCATCACCCGGCGCGCCAGCGCCACGTAGGCTTCCGCTTGCGGGTGCCGCCCGTTCATCAACACGATCGGCTCGCCCGTGTCTCCGCCCACGCGCACCTGCGGGTCCAGCGCCAGCTCGCCCAGGAACGGAACGCCCATCTCGTCTGCCGTCCGCCGCCCTCCCCCCGTGCTGAAGACGTCCACCCGCTCGCCGCAGTGCGGGCAGACCAGGTAGCTCATGTTCTCGACGATGCCCAGCACCTCCACTCGCACCTGCCGGAACATGTGCACCGCCTTGCGCGCGTCCTCCAGCGAGACGTCGGACGGCGTCGTCACCACCACCGCGCCCGTCAGCGGCGCGGTCTGGATCAGGCTCAACTGCACGTCGCCCGTGCCCGGCGGCAGGTCCACCACCAGGTACTCCAGCTCGCCCCAATCCACGTTGCGCAGGAACTGTTGCACCACGCCGTGCAGCATGGGACCGCGCCAGATGAGCGGGCGGTCCGTGGGATTCAGGAACCCCATGGACATCACGCGCACGCCGTGCTTTTCCAGCGGCTGGATGCGCTCGCCCACCACTTGCGGCATGTCCTGGATGCCCAGCATGCGCGGCACGTTGGGACCGTACACGTCGGCATCCATCAATCCCGTCCGCCGGCCCAGCACGGCCAGCCCTACCGCCAGATTCACCGCCACTGTGGTCTTGCCCACGCCCCCCTTGCCCGAACCGACCGCTATCACATGCTGCACGCCGGGAATGGGGAGTTTGACGAATTCCCCGGAAGGTTTCGAGCTCATTACTTCCATGCTAGCACCGCAACCGCCGCCGGCCCGCGCGAGCGCTAACCGGTAAAGACCTCTATCCGCGACAAGGGCGACGGCGAGCGGACCGATCGCTCCGGCGACTGCCCTTCCGCGAAGCTTGAGCGGCCGAACCCCTCTCCCGCCGCGGCCTGCCGGCCCGGCTTCCCAGGGCCGCCTCGACGTCATCCGCCAGCGGATTTATCTCTTACCGCGCCCTTACGATTTCCAGAATCTGGGTCGGCGGAGCTGACTCCGGCTCGTCAGGAGGAACCCTGTGGCTTGGGGCCGAAACATGCACTGGGGCGCTTGGATCAAGACGGCGTTTTTCGTTAGATCGTCCGTCGGCGCCTTCACGAAGGTCTCGAAACTGCTGAGAGCATTCTGCCTGTGTTTGTCAACGACTGTGTCCGTTAACGACATGGTTGCGCCATTGCGCCCGGTGCATGCGCCCCGACCAGACCACGGCAAACGACAGCACCGAAAACACGTGAAGCTGGACGGCTGCAAGCGGGAGCGATTCCGCCGTGGTCAGGGTGGCAGCCCCTGCCTTGTACGAATTGACAACTCAAGAAGCAAACACTCAGGTCAAGGATGGAAGCTGTGGGGCACGCCGGCTACGGTGCTCAACTCCCGGCGCTATGCCGGGGGCGCCTCGATCCACCCTTGCTCCGCCAGAACCTTGGCGGCGAGCAGAATCTGGCCGCGGCTGAACCGGCGTTTTCTCAGGTCCCATGCGTAGAAACGATCAATCAGCTCTTCCCCTGTGGCTGGCCGCTCCCGAGTCACTATCCAGTGCACGGTGGAGAGCAGTTCCAGGCCGTAGGGAGATTCGAAGCCCTCCACCAGGCGACTGACCCGCTGGAAGCGTTGGCGCGTCTCCGGCTGCTCGTTGAGGCGCCGTCGTGCATCCTCAATGGCGCCGGGCACCAGTTCCAACATCTTGTCCGGTTGGTCGCCGCCAGTGCCGTAGCCGGTAATGTAGTAGCCCTCGATCTCGTTTAGCACATGTCGGAGGTTCTCGGCATATGGGCCATAGGGACCCTTCGTGAATCGCAGGCGGAGCGGCTCTCCGGCTTCCTGCATGAAGTACATTAACTTGTGGAGCTCGAGCAACGAAACGAACGGATCCAGCAAGCCGCCCACATAACGGTCCATGAGGCCCACCAGCGCTGCACGTCCAGGCGTCATCTTCGGGACTCGTCCGCGGCGCATGCTCCTCGGAAGAGGCTGGACTTCGGTGGGCTCGAAAACCAGGATTTGGACGTCCGGAAGCTTCCCCAGTGCCCGCTCAATGCGCAACCGCACCTCGGGCCACTCGAGACCGCCGAGGCCGCAGCCCAGGGGTGGCAAGGCTACCGAGCGGATACTTCGACGGCGAATTTCCTCAGCGAGCGCCTCCAGGCCGGCCTCGATGTCCTCGATGCGGGACTTCCCCCGCCAGTGCCGCTTCGTTGGAAAGTTAATGATATAGCGTGGGTTGGTAAGCCGCCCGGTTTCGAAAACGAACATGGTGCCGGGTCGGACTTCATGCCGGCGACAGGCCGCGGCATACGCCTTGAAGTTTTCGGGCCAGGCCTTCTTGAACTGCAACGCGATGCCCCGCCCCATGAAGCCTACGCAGTTCACGGAGTTCACCAGCGCCTCGGCGTCGGCCTCAAGGATGTTGCCGGTCTTGTACTCCATCATGGCGCAGCTCCCTTGCCTCAAAAATACCATTCCGTGCGCACCTCAACGCGCGGACGGTGATCACTGCCTTGCAACTCTCGGATGACTCGGTCTTTGATCGGAGCAGAGTAGACGCCAATCCTTTCGACGAGATCGAACGGGAAGCAGCTATGAACAAGAAACTCGGCTTGCTTACGCTCCTTGACATCAGGATCCCGGAAATCCGTGGCGGCGATCGCATCCCAGTCAAGTGCGGAAAGATCCTTCAAGTCCCGCCGAAACTCCGTGAAGTAAGCACCGGCGTTCGAGAGCGACAACGCCCAACGAACGCCGTTCTTGTCAGCCCAGTCTACCACCAGACGAAGATCTGCCTCGAGATGCAAAATCCGGTCTTGCCCCCCGCGATATTCCAGTCCGGGGTGGTTCGCCCGGTGAATCACATAAAGCATGATCGAACGCGGGCAGAAATAGAAAGGGACGTAGTCGCCTACTTTCGTGCCGGGGTGGCAGGGAACTTCCAACTCTTGACTGCGACGTCGCTTGATTTCGGACAAACCAATCAATTGCCTTGCCCCGCCTCGGTGTTGTATCTCCGCGTCAGAAAGGATCCTCCCGGTCGAGACAATACCTGGCAGATTGTCCACGTGGGTTATGTGGTAAATCTTGGGATTCGTCGGAGGCGCCGTCATCTTGCCATCGCCTCGAGAAGCGGGCGGTGCAGCGTGCGCGCTCGGCAGACTTCGGCGGTCTGGCGGATCGAGTCCACCAGGGGAACGGGCATGCGGTGGGTCTCGGTTGGCAGGGGGGTGGTCGCATAGATGCCCATCCTCTTCCGGCAGCGGAAACAGTCTCCCACCGTGCGGGGGCGAGAGGTGAAACGCACGAGAACGCTGGGTGCGTGATGCCTCAAGATCGCATGTGTGAGCCCGGGGCCCCACGAGTGTATGATGAGGACCCCAGCCAGCCGGCGCCTGGCCCTGCGGGATCTCTGGCCAAAGCGCAACCGGGCCCCTTCGGGCCTTGGGTTGCTGATCACTTCAATGCGCAGAGGCGCGGGGAGACGGATGAAGCCCCCGGCAACTGCCGCCGCGACCCGAACGATCGTGTCCGTCTCGCTCGGTTCCGGGACGCCCGGGTCACGCGCACCACGGCGAAAGTCCTCCATCAGGCCTCCCGCCGAAGACTGGTTCGGAGTGAAAGGCGGCGGCCCATGCTTTTCAGCGTCCCCGGGGCGGAACATAAGGCTGAAGTCTTGTTTCGGCTGCCGGGCCGCTTCACATCCCTCGGCCGCCACGCCGAGATTGTAGCCGACGGGCGCTCTGACGCGCAACTGCCGGCGCTTGGCTCGTGACGCCGAGCAGCTTATCTCAGGAGAGGCAAGGTGGAGTTCGCCCAGCCCGGATCCAGCCGGTGGAAGATCGAGTGAACCCGCGGTCCAGACTCACCACACTGACAAAACGCACCATGGGCCGGGTGCGCCACCCAACCTCCACCAGGTGCCTCTCGATCAGATTCCTCCTTCGCAATTGTCGCCGCATGGGCTTGGGAAAACTCAAGAGGCCCACTAACTCTGGCGGCTCTCGCTCCGCCCGCGCGGTAATGCTCCTCGCGCCAGGCAGTGTCACCGCATCAAATAATCCCACCGCCGCGCCGCTTCCTGCACGATACCCGTCACGTCTCTTTCGAGAAGATAGCCCTCGCGCGCCAGCTCGCGCGCGCACTCGCTCACCCTGGCCAGATACTCGTCGCGATTGCGGTAACGCTCCTCGATCGAGCGCCGCGGATCGCCACGCTTGGCTCGCTCGGCGCGCGTCCGAGGGAAGGGAAGCCACGATCCCGCCATGCTGTAGAGCTCATCCGGCGCTCCGATCTCGCGCGCACGCAGGTTCCATCCCGTGTAAGTCGCCAGCGGAACGGCGACCTCCGGCAGGCGGATCCCCGCCGCCTCGTTGCCATCCTCGTCCACCTGCGGCACGAGCACGGCGAACTCCTGGCCGACGCGCGGCGGCTCGAACGCGACGATGCCCGCGCTGCGAAACTCCGGTCCGTAGTCCACGCGCCACGCCTTGCGGATGCGCGCCGGCAGCATCACGCCCGGAATGCGCGGGAATCGCAACTGGCTCAGCCCAACCAGCTCGCCGCGCTCGATCCTGGGATACCGCGAGGGCGGCGGCTCGACGCCTTCCGCCACCCAGCGCTGCATCGCCGCCAGCAACGCGCGCATCGGCCGGCGGTAATCGTTCGGGTTGACCGGATTCTGCGTCCCCGTGCGCCCGGGCGGGAAGGCCGCCGGCGAATGCTGTGTGCCGGCGAACAAATAAATGCGCGTGGTCGCCGGCGGGTCCACGTCTTTGCGGCCATCCGGCGTGGTGTGCGTCAGCGACGACACGCGCCCGTAGTACTCGTAGGAAGAATTCGTGTAAAAGATCTTCGGAACCACGCCCGCCTGCCGGGCGCGCGACAGCAGGCCCTCGCGCAGCCCCGTCTCCGCATCCTCCAGCTCGACGTCGGCAAACGGATAAATATCCGTTGGATAGAACTGGTTCATGAACGGATGGCCGTCGCGCGAAGGCTGCGCGAAACGATGATTGAAACTGCCGCGCCCGCCGCCGGCCACGTGCGCCATGATCCCGTCGAAGACCTGCCGCCCGCGCTCGTCCTGATTGAAGCCGTAGTAAAGAAAAGTCCGCAAAAATCGGGCGCTCTGCGACGTGCCGATGCCGATGGCGCGTTTCAGAAAGCGCGCCTGATCGCTCAGCATGGCGAATTCGGGCGCGTCGCCGTACTTCAGATAGGACACCAGATCGCGCACCGCCGCGGGTCCCAGTCCCACCAAAACCGGATCCCTGGCGCGATAAACGACCTCGTAAATCTTGCCCGGCTGAAAACCGGCCTTCATCCACACCCGCGTGGGATCGGGTACGAGCCGCCCGAACTCCTCCCGCGCGAAACGCCACTCGCCGCGTGGAATCACTGTCCGCGGGGCCTCCACGCGATCGCGCACCGTGAGCGTCGCTTGCGGATCTTCCGCGTCAGCCGCCGGGTAGGCGATCATCGTGCGGTCGCCGAGGGAAAACTCGCGCACCGGGCGATCGGGCACGTACTCGGAACGCACCAGTCCCGTGATCGGCCCCCCAGCACCGCGCGCGGCGGGCGCGAACAGCCGCAGTAAATCAGGCTGATCGGGCACGTCGAACTGCCAGCCCGCCCACACCAGCGTGTACCCCTGCTCGAACAGAAAGCCGTCGCCGAAGTGCTCCGCCGTGCGCGGATCGTTCGACGCATGGCCGAAGTTGAACTGGCGTAGCAGGTACTTGTTGCCGCGATTGGAAACCTCGAATAGCAGCGTCCCGTTGCCCTGTCGCGGATCGCGCGGCTTCAGGATGTAAAGATCCGCGCTGAACTCCACCCGCCCGCGCCCGTTGCGCGGCGCCAGCGCGATATCGGCGATGATCCGGTTGGCCGGCAGGCTCGGGTCCACCTCGAAGAACGCACGCCCCGCGATCCGCTCGTAAGCCCCGGCCTTGCCCCAGGCGCGCCCCTCCAGCACGTCGCTGCGCTCGCGCACCTCGATCCGCACCAGCTCCGCGCCGGCCAGCCCCGCCAGCCACAGGATCCACAAACCACGTCCGATCATGCTGCCATTAAACGGCGCGCCTGCCGCCGGCGTCAACCCCGACTTCGGCTCCACAACTCGCAGCGAAAGCCGCTCTCGACTGGTTTCAGCTCGCTGGCTGTGTGCCGCGGCCTTTACGCCCGGCCGAACGGCCACTCGCCCTGACGCCTGGCCGCGATCAGGTACACGACCGCGCCTGCCGCCAGCGTCAGCAGTCCGAAGCCGATGAATCGCAGACCGAGCGAGGAGAACACATACAGATAGCCGGCCAGCGACACCAGCGGCGGCAGCGGATACAGCCACACTTTGAACGGCCTCTCGATATCCGGCCTGCGGGCGCGAATCAGCAACAAGGCGATCACCTGGGCGTTGAACTGGATGATGATGCGGGCGGCCATCAGCGCCAGGATCACGTCCTGAAGAGTGAAGAAGCTGGCGATGATCGCGCCGATCCCGACCAGCAACAGCGACCGGTGCGGAAACTCCTTGGTCGGGTGCAGATGCTCGAACCAGCGAAGGAAGACGCCGTCCTGGGCCGCGGCGTAAGGCACTCGCGAATAACCGAGCAGCAGCGCGAAGATCGAGGCGAATGCCGTCACCACGATCATCCCGGCCAGAAGCTGTCCCGCCCACGGGCCGTAAACCCGGGCCACGAACTCCGAGCCGATGGACTGCGACGCCATGCCCTCGCGCCACGGCACCACGCCGATGAAACCGAACGAAATCAGCACGTCAATCAGCGTGACGCCCAGGATCGAGTAAACCACGGCGCGCGGAATCGTGCGACCGGGATCTCTGACTTCTGCACCCAGATAACAGACCTGGTAATAGCCCAGGAACAAATAGAGCACATTGGCCGTGCCCTGCCCGAGCCCCTGCCAGAACCGGGCGTCGATGGTCCAGGCATCCGGCGGAATGTCGAAAGCCAGCGCGGGATCGAACTTGATGATGCCGGTCACGATCACCCAGCCCGTGGTTGCGATCATCGTGATCCACAGGCCGAGCATGATCTTGGCGATGTCCGTGATTTTGCGGTACAGCGTGAAGATCAGAAACACGCCGACCCCGGCCGCAGTAAGCTTCATCTGAAAATCGGTCATCCCGGGCCAGAACACTTTCAGGTACTGGACCAGCCCGATGTTGCCGCTGGCGATCTCCAGCGGCCCGGCGAACAACAACTGCCAGACGAACAGGAAGGCCAGCATGCGGCCCCAGGTTCGCGGCCCGAATCCTTCGCGCAGGAAGACATAGGTCCCGCCCGCGGCCGGCAGCGCTGCGCCCAGCTCGGCCACCACCAGCCCGTCGCACAGCGCAATCAGCACTCCCACCAGCCAGGCCAGATAGGAATGCGGCCCCCCGAGCGTCTGAAGAATCAGCGGGATCGCGATGAAGGGACCGATCCCCACCATGTTGGACATGTTGATGGTGGTCGCGTTCAGTACGCCAAGACGCCGCCGAAGAGCCGGTTGGGATCCTTCCGACATGACTTGTGCAGAGTATCACACTTCGACTGCCGGTTTGGCTGCAAAGCCATCGTGCCATGCCTTGGCGGCGCACAGGCCGGACCGTCTCGGGGACCGGGCGGCATTGGTTCGCCGGTCGCCGAGCCAGGCAATGTTCGTCGCCGCCGGCCGCACCGGCACCCTGCGGCTCACGCTCGGCCGCACCACACCTTCCAAAGTCGCAGGAGATCTCCCGGCCGATGCGAGGCGCGCAGCGCACCGCCCAAAAGACGCCGCACTTGACGCGCCAGCCGCACGATCTTGTATGTCTGCGGCAGACCGCACCCTCGGTCCAGGCAATCCATCCAGCCCTCTTCCAGCAACAATCGCTGGTACAGCCGGAAAAGCGCTGCGGCCGGCCCCAGTTCATCCACCCGCCAGCCCGGACGGAAGCGGCTGGCGAACTCCGGACGCCCGGCGTCATAGCCGCTGAAATGAAACAGCCGCAGCGGCTGGCCTTGTACGAAGAATGTTCCGGCGCGCTCTTCCAGCTCCAGCCACGGCAGCCGCCAGTAGGCGGCATTGCAGCCCGGATCGCGCAGTATGTGCAGATCCGCGACGAAGGCCGCCGCCAGATCCAGCCAGCGCTGGTCGAAGTGCATGCCCTCCCGCACTTCCTCGACGCAGTGGGTTCGCAGCCTCCGCCGCCACCACCCCAGGAAACGCCGCGTCTCGTCACAGTCGGTGGCGCCGATGAATCCGCCGTTGAACATGCCTGCCATCAACAGCGTGTGCTCCAGATGCTCGTCGGGCCGCTCCGCGAACTCCGGGCCGATATGCGGCGTGAGGGTCAAAGCATGCTCCAATACGACACGGAAGCACGGCTCGAGCGTATCGAGCACCAGTACATCCGGGTCAACAAAGACGGCGCAGCCATGCCCCAGATCGAACAGCCACCCCAGCAGCGACGGCTTCAGGGCGGCGCACAATTGCTTGCAGTCGTAGCGCAAGAGCATGCCGCGCAACCCGGGAAATCGCATTTCCGACAGAAGCACTACCTTCGCGCCGAGCTGCTCCAGCGCACCTACGGAGTCACGCGGGCCCGCCAGCACGATATACAGCGGCACATCCGGATGGAAACGTCGCAGCGACCGCACCATCACCCGGCCCTGGGCCACGTAGTTGGCGGCGATCACCGTCGTCACCGCGAGCGGCTCAGCCACGGCCACCCCCGACCAACAAGTGCGGCGCATGACTGCGCAACCACGAGTAGAACGATCCTTCACCCGCACTCAGGAAGGGATTCCCGAATCGCTCGACCTCATCGCCGAGCAGCCGGTACAGCCGCCGCATCGCAGGAGTAATGCGCTCTCCGTTATCGAAGTACTCCCAGGCGTAGCGCAGGCCGAAGGTGTGGCGCCAGCCGCATTCCTCCAGCAGGAGCTGGTAGCGGCGGAAAACCCCCGCCGCCTCGCCCGTAGACTCGACCCGCAGCTCGGGGTTGTAACGGGTGACCCAGTCCGGCCGATGCGGCTCGTAGCCGCTGAACCGAAAGATACGGCAGGGAACGCCGCACGCGGTGACGCGCCCGTCCCGTACCGCGATACGGCGCTCGGCCAGATTCCAATGGCCGACATTGATGCCCGGGTCCCGCACGATCCCGCAGCTCGGCGCCAGGCTGGGGAAAAAGTCGAGCCAACGCTGCTCGTAGTGCAGACCCTCCTCCACCTCCAGCAGGCACAGGCGCAACGTCTTCTGCTGCCACCAATCGAGCACGCGCCTTGCCTCTTGGCAGCGCGAGAAGGCCACAACGCCGCCGTTGAACACGCCCGCGCGCAGCACGTTTCGTTCGCGGGTAAAGGCGTCGCGGCCCCTCGGCGGCTCGAGGAAATGCGGCGTCAGAAGGATGGAATGCCGCGCTAGCAGCTCGAACAGCGGATCGAGGCGATCGAGGACCAGTGTCTCCTGCTTGAGAAACAACACTCCGTCGAAGCCCAGTTCCAACAGGCGCCCGATGAGAAAAGGGGTGGCGGCGTAGCTGAGTTCCAATTCGCCGTACCGGAATCGGAATCGGCTCTCTTCGGGCGCCTGGATCTCGCAAAAGGGGAGGATCTCGAACGGTTCCTGCTCGGACCGGATGCTTTCGTGCGGCTCGTCGGCGAGCAGCAGGAAAAAAGGCAGCTCGGGATGGAACCGGCGAAAGGTCAGCGCGGTCGCCCGGGCAAGCGCGACGCGCGATCGCGATGCGATGGTCGCTGCGGCCAGACGCATTTCCGTTCACCGAGACCAGGCCGTCATGGCGTCGGCGGAGAATCGAAGGATATCAAAAGGCGAACTTCCTGCGGACCGATTCCTCGCCGCGGTCTCCCAGCCCGGCAGTTGCTTTCCCGCTCCCCCTGAGTGCCGGCCCGAATCTTCCGCGCCCGCAGCTCCAACGCCGGGCGCGGAAGTCACCGGATCCTGTCGCGGAGGATCTCCCGCGCCGCGTTGTAGCCCGGCACGCCCGTCACGCCGCCCCCCGGATGTGCGCCCGAACCGCACAGATAAAGTCCGCGAATCGGGGTCCGGTACTGCGCCCAGCCCGCCAGCGGCCGCATGGCGAACATCTGATCCAGACTCATCTCGCCGTGAAAGATGTTCCCTCCGGTCAAACCGAACGTCCGTTCGAGATCGAGCGGCGTCAAGATCTGGCAGGCTTCCACGATCGAGCGGATGTTGGGAGCGTACTCGGCGATGAGATCGAGCACGCGCCCCGCGTAGCGCTCGCGCAGATCGTCCCATGTTCCTTGCCGCAGCGTGTAGGGCGCGTACTGAAGGAAAACGCCCATGATGTGCTTGCCCGGCGGCGCCAGCGAAGGATCGTACAGGGTGGGGATGGTGAGCTCCAGCATGGGACGTTCCGACGGCCGCCCGTATTTTGCCTCATCCCAGGCCCGTTCGATGTACTCCATGGACGGACAGATATGAATCGTCGTCCGATGTTGCGGCCCCGGCGCGCCGGGCATGGCGCGAAACTGCGGCAATTCGCCGAGCGCAAGATTGATCTTGAGCGACGTGCCTTCGCAGCGGTAGCGCCGGATTCCGGCTACAAACTCCTCCGGCAACTGGCGCTCCTCGAGGAGTTGCAGGAAGGTCCGCTTGGGGTCGAGATTGGAAACCACGACCTTGGCCTCGATGGTTTCCTCCTCGCCCACAAGCACGCCGTGCGCGCCCCCGTCGCGCACCAGAATCTGGCGCACCTCCGAGCTCGTGCGGATCTCGGCGCCCCAGCGCCGGGCCGCGGCCGCCATGGCTTCGGTCACCGCGCCCATGCCGCCTCGCACAAAGCCCCACAGGCCGCGCTTGCCGCCCACGCCCCCCATCGAGTGGTGCAGCAACACGTACGCCGTGCCGGGCGAGTAGGGGCCGCCGTTGGCGCCGATGACGCCGTCGGTGGCCAGCGTCACCTTCAGCTCTTCGGATTCGAACCACTCGTCCAGAAACCCGGCGGCGCTTTGGGTGAAAATCTTGACGAGTCCTGCCAGTTCCCGCCGTCCGATTCCGTAAAGCCGCGCCATCAGCTTCAGCCAGTCGCCGACGTCGGCCAGTGCCTGAGGCGGGAGGCGCGGAGGCGTCTGCAACAGCATCCACTCCAGCAGACGCGCCAGCCCGTCCAAGTGTTCTTCGTAGGCCGGGTACCTTTCGGCATCGCGGCGCGAGAAGCGGGCAATCTCCTCCAGCGTGCGGCGCCCGTCCTGCCACATGAAGAAGTGCCGCCCGTCAGGAAACGGAGAAAAGGACGCGGGATCCTTGGGATCCACTTGATATCCGAAGCGCTCCAGTTCCAGCTCGGCGATCACGCGAGGATGAAGCAGGCTGGTCAGATAGGCTGCGGTCGAGACGCGAAAGCCCGGCCACAGCGGTTCGGTAACCGCGCAACCGCCCACCCGTTCCCGTCGCTCCAGCACCAGAACCTTGCGCCCCGCCCGCGCCAGACAGGCCGCCGCCACCAGCCCGTTGTGGCCGCCCCCGATCACGATCACGTCGTACGATCGCGCCATACGGGCGCCATTTTAGCGGATCGGACCCTGCTTTCCCCCAAAACTTCCTCACTGGCGCTTGACAAGAGCTTCGATCGCTTTTCGCCGGCAGCTCACAACTTCCCCGAGGGAAACAGAACTTCGAGAGAAACCTGCGCCGAGGCTGGAAGGCTCCTGTGCTCGAGCCTGCAACAGAGCGCGCCGCGCGGGCAGGATTGCCCTCGTCGCCTCAACCCTGCTGCGGTGACCCAAGTCACGGCGCCGGCCGCCAGTCTCGCCCTACTCTGGAAGGGGAACAGGCTCAAGCGATGCAACCAGGAACCCGTAGCGCACCCACCGCTTCGAAAGATGTCGTCCTGTTGCCCCGGGAACACGGCGCCTGGGGCATGCTCATCGTTCCCTGGCTCTGTTCCGCCGTGCTTGCCGGTCGGTTCGACGCCAATGTCGTGGCAGGCCTGGTCGCGGCCCTGTCGTTGTTCCTTTTGCGCGAGCCTCTGATTGTGCTGGCCCGTCAGCGTTGGGTGTGGCGCGTGCGGAAGCCAGAATCGGAAACCGCCCGGCGATGCGTGGTCGCTGAACTCATCGTGCTCGCCGTCAGCGGCGCGTGGTTGTGCGGGAACACCGCGTGCGCTCCCCTCCTGCTGCTGGCCGCCATGGCCCTCGCACAGACGGCATTCGCCGTGGCGATGGCGGTGCGCAACCGGCAGCGCTCCCTCCTGTTGCAGATCAGCGGCTCCATTACCCTTCCCGCAACCGCCCTGCTGCCGGCTCATGCCGCAGGCGCCCTCGACCGCCCCTGGCCCTGGCTGCTCTGGCTGGCTCTCGCCCAGCACCACGTTGCAGCCGTGCTCGTTGTCCGCACGCGGCTCGCAATACTGGCAGGCAAGGTACGACGCCCGGCCGGTCTGCTCCCCGTCACAGCCTTGGCCGTCCTCCTCATGGCCGCCGTCACCGCTCTGGCGCTGGCGACGCTGCGCCGGGAACTCGCAGTGCCGCCGCTTTTCTCGGCAGCCGTTCATCTGGTAGAACTGGCGCTGTTGCGCCGGCCGAAGAACTTGCAGGAACCGATTCGCCGGGTCGGCTTCCGCGCTCTGGGACACTCGATCGTGCAGGCCGCGATGGCGGTATGGGCCGCTGCGCCCCTGGCCGCTTTATGAACCGATTCCGCCCGGGACGAATCTCTTACCACACAAGCAGGTAATCGCCCAGGCGACGCGCGCCCGGTCCTTCAGGCAAGTCGCAGTACCACGCATTCGACGCCTCGGTGAGCGCGAACTGCTCCCTGACAAGGGAGGGAAATTCCGTGCGCGGATTGAGCAGCCAGATCAAGCGCGCTCCTGGCGGCACGCGGATCACCAGCGGCGGCGGGCCTTCGATCATTTCAACCAGACGGTTCCCCGTCCACACTTTGGCCACCGCAGGCGCCGGACCCACCAGCCTCTTGCGGTCCAGCACTACAATCGGCAACCTCGGATGATAATAGCTCGCCTTTCGCCAGGACAGCAGGCCGCGTTCCCAAACCACTACCACCGGCCGCTCCGCCTCGCGACTCAATTCCGCGACGGCCCGCAACGCGTGATCGTCTCGCGCCGTCGTGCTCCGCACTTGCTCGAGGCTCATGAACGCCAGGCCCGAGTAAAAATCCTCGAGCAACGAGTGCCAGCGACTGGCGGACCCCTTGTAATACCAACCTGGGCTGAAGAACACCATGGCGTTCAGGAATATCGCCGGCGCCAGCAAGAACGCGGTCGCCTGCACCCGAGGCGACGGCTTGAGCGCCTCGTCGGTCCCGTAGCGCATCAGCCACCCCACCGCTAGCGCCAGCCCGGGCGTAAACCACAGCGTCCCCGCCGGCCCCAGCACGGACAAGGCCACCCCTGCCATCGTCATCAACCAGACCAGCCCGTGCCAGGTGGATGGCCTTCGTTCGATTTCCTCGCCCGCCCGCGACAGCACGTGGCCGCCCAGCAGGCAAACCCCCGGGACAATGGCCAGCGTCTGACCCGCGTCGGCCACGTGCACTGCGATGGCAAAGGCGACGCCCGGCAGCAACCAGAGCGCCAGGAAGGCCCATTGCGAAGCGCTGACGCGCCGCCCGCCCCGCCGCCCGACGATCAGCGCCAGCGGCAATGTCCAGCCGAGCACGCCAAGGAAGGTCCACGCTACGAAGCGGCAAACCGTGATTTGCGCGAGCCGGTCAGGCGCCCCGAACAGCGGGGAAGTCAGCGCCGCCTGGTCTTTCAGGTACTTCCAGCAAGCCTCCACATATGCTCTCGGACCGCCCGAGCCGGTAACCAGCGGCAGCAACCATCCCAGGACCACCGCAACGTACAATCCCAGCGCACCGGCCCACGCGCGCCAACTTCGGCAGCCTCGCCACGCCGCTACCGCCCAAACCGGCCACAACACCGCGCCCAACTCCGGCCGAACTCCTGCGCCCAAACCCAGGATCACAGCGCTGCCATACGCCCACTTGCGTTCCCCCTGCCACGCGCGGTAGCACGCCCACGCTACGGCCACCGAAACCACGGCGAGCTGCACTCGGACGGCGGAGGTGATTCCCGCGTACCAGAACGACGGATGCAGCAACAACAAGAGCGTGCCCCACAGGCCGGTGTGTCTGCCCAAGAACCGGTTGCCCAAGCCCCACATCAAGCACAAGGCAGCCGCGCTCCCCACCACCGCCAGGGCCAGTTGTGCGCTGCGCGGGTTCCGGAAACGAAGCAGATGCAGCAATCGCAACTGGAGGACGAAGAGCGGATCGCCCGGCGGTTGCGGCTGGCTCAAACGCACGTCCAGCTTGCCCACCGCCCACGCGAAGTTCACTTCATCGTCGGAGAAAAGCTGGTCGGGCGCGAGCGGCAGGCGTGTCGCCGGCACCGCGGCCAGAACCGCCAAACATAACGCCAGGCGTGCGCGGACGCTCACCTCGCTTTCCGCCTCCGCTCCCTTGCGATCGCTGCCAGCCCGATCGCTGCGGCCAGAAGACTCGCCCATCGCGCCAGCATCGCCTCAGCGCCGCCCGTGAACTCCAGCTCCACTTCGCAGCCGCCTTCGCACTCCGGTTCCACCACGATCAGACTCAGCCCGTCGGCTCGCACTTTTGCCGGCCTGCCGTTCACGCGCGCGCGCCAGCCCGGATGAAAACTGATGGCGACCGACAGCACGTGGTCGCGACGCAACTCTCCGGTCACGACAGCCTCCTTCCGGCGGCGCCAGCGCCACTCGGTCACCGGCAAGCTCGCGTCATCGAGCGCCGCCACGAACGGAACGAGGGCATCCACAGCGATTGCGGAAGGCGGCCGTTGCTCCACGAGGTCCTTGCGTCGCACCACGCGCGCCAGCGAGTCGCTGCGCTGCGGCACGGCGTACACCGCATCGTCCCCTTCGCGCCAGATCTCGGGCAGCAGGCCCGCGAACTTTTGCGGGTTGCGGTAGGGCTTGTAGAACTCGCGGCTCTGCGGCCCGCCCACCGCCACCGCATGGACGCCGAACGCCTTCAGCCACAAAACGGCGATCTCGCCCTCGCGCGCGCCGGCGTTCATGCCGGAGTAAATCTGAAACATGATGTGCCGGATCAGCGGGTTGACGATCCCTTGCTCGAAGCCGCCGCCGAGCTGCGGCGTGTCGGTGAAGGCGTTCATCCAGAACGATACGCTGCCCGGCGCCATGACCCGCCGCTCACCCAGATGGTCCCCGAACCACCGCGCCATCCGGTACTCCAGGGTGCTCGTCATCTCCACCGGCTGGATCCATCGGCGCGCAAACGCGCGATAGCTGCCGAACTGCCACACCGCAAGCAATGCAAGGATCAACGTCAGCGCCGCCGCGCGGCCTCGGGTCGCCCCCAGCAGCTTTGCCGCCGCCGCGCCCGCCAGCAGCGCCAGCCCCATCTCCATCTCGAGGTGGTAACGGTGCGGCTGCGGCAACAGGATCAGGCCGAACCATTCTGCCCCCAGTGTCACCGCGCCCGTGAGCCAGAAAAACAGCACCCCGAACCGCACCAGCCGCGACGCCCGCGCCCGCCGCAAAGCAAGATGCAGAGCCACGAGCGCCGCCAGCACCAGGATCCAGTAGCCGATCTGCGCCGCGCCCATGCGAAAATCGCCGCCCACCGACTGAGCATTGCTGCGGATTGCGGCTATCGTCGAGGGCGGGATCCAGGGCGCAGCCAGTACGTACGCGTACACGCCGATCCCGGCGGCCCGCATCCACGTTTTCCCGTCCGCGTCCGCCGCCGGCAGCAGGCACAGCAGGGCCGCGACCAGGGCCGCCGCGCCCAGCCAGTTCGTGAGCGCCACGGCGGCCAGGCCGACGGCTGCGACAAAGTAGCAGATGAGACGCGGTCTCTCCATGGCCGCGCCCGCCAGCGCCACCGCCGCCGCCAGCAGCGTCATCGAGGAGACGTGCGGCCCTTCGCCGTAGTAGACCAGCGCGTGCAATCGTCGCGCTGCCCACGGCGATCCCATGTCCGCCGCCACCGCCGGGATCAGCCAGGCCGAAGGCGAGGCCAGCGAGTAAACCAGCCCGGCGACAAACGCAGTCCCGCGATCCGCCCCCAGCCGCCGCGCCAGCCAGTACAGCGTCACGCTGCCCGCGCAGTAAAACGCCGCCGTGACGAAGTGATGGGCCCGCGCAGACGAAGCGCCCGTGAGGGCGGCAAAAGCCGCCACCAGCAAGTGGAGCAACGGCGGGTAAGTGTTCTGGTACGGGATCCCGGCGTACCACAGCGGAAACCAGTTCAGGTCACGCCAGTTCTCGAGGATATAGCGGCTCAATCCCACATAGGCTGCTTCGATCGAGCCCAGATGCCTCAGATACTCGATCCCGAACAGCTCGCGGCAAATGAGGAAGTTCAGAAGGAAGAGAGTGGCAGGCGGGGCCACGCTTCTTACGAGGTCACGGCGCATCGCAGCCCGTAATTATCGCAAACGCGACGCCCGGGGGACCGCCCGGTCACTCAGCGTCAAGGGTCGGCCTCGGATGCCCCGAGTAAGCAACGCTCGACTTCCCGGTAGAACTTGTCAAAGGAAGGCGACCTCTTCCGGGCGAGTTGGATGTCAAAGATGGCGGTCAGCGCCGGCTGGTCAACGGTCTCTGAGTATCGAGCGCAACTGTGCTGGCCGCGCAGCCACTCCTTGGCGCCCCGGATGGCTTCTGGATCATCAGCGGCCGCAAGACTGGCCGGGAAATCCCTATGGCCCCTCAACGATTCGGCAGCAGCAATGAACCAGGCCTCGTATTCCCGATTGGCGATCACGACCGCGGCTGGCACATGAGGCGCTGCGGCTCGCACCCTCTTAAGCAACTGCGGCGCCAGCTCTTTGGGACACTCGTCATCCGCGTCGAGAAGTACGAGAACCGCGCCCTTGGGGGCCGCCTTGCTGGCAGCGAGCTCGATTGCACGTTCCAGTTCGCCTTCCTTGAGAAGCCGTTGCTTCGGCTGGCGCAGCGGGCTCGGGATGTCGAGTCGCAGTTCCGGCCGGACCATCCGAACAATCCGACGGAGCAAAATGGGGACCGAGAAAACCTCCCCGTGACCCTCCACGACGCAAACGATGCGTAAGGGCATCTCACCGACGTGCTAATCGAACAGCCTCAACTGGCCCGGGGAGGGCGGCATGGCCGCGCGGTCGGGTTGCAACTGATTGAGGCGCAGCAACTCCCCCGGCGTATACAGGCGTTCCCGGAGGGCCGAACGTCCGGCCTCATCTACAGGGCCAATCCGGGTCACTCCCTCTTCTGCCTCCACGGCGAGGATCGCCTCCGTCGGTATTTCCGGGCTGTCCAACAAGTCCGGGCTGTGGCTGGAAACCAGCACCTGGGTCGAAGCGCTGGCCTCCCGCAAGGCGTCCAGCAGTACACCGGCGGCTGCGGGATGAAGCGCCACTTCAGGTTCCTCGATTCCTACCAGTGGGACCCTGGGCGCGCCGGAGTTTCCGGATTGAAAGAGGCAGACCAGGATTCCCAGTGCGCGCAAGGTTCCATCCGACATGTTGGCGGCCAGGAAACGCCAAGGGTACCTGGCGCCGTGTATCGCCTGGCGGAATTCAAGCGTCTCCTTCGGCCCCAGCTTGATCACCGCCACGCCTTCCAATCCGGGAACGAGTCTCGAGAGGTACTGTTCGATGCGTTCTTTCCGCTCGGGTGCACGCGATTCTAACTGCGATAGCACGCTGGTGAGATTGCTGCCATCCCTCTCCAGCAAATCGCCCACGTGCGGCTGTTGCAAATCACGAATCCGATCTGGATTCAGGTTGTAAAAGCCCATTCGCGACAGAGCGTCATGAACCTCCCGGAACTCCGGCAGCCCTGAGGCGCTGACCAGGTAGAGCCGATCCTTGGCCGCTGCCGGACCGCGAGGTTGGGCGACTAGTAGTTGTCCGTTGCGGACCCGGAATGTCGCAGGGTGCGGCCCAACAACCGAACATTCCTCTTGCCGGACCTCGTAGCCGCCGTGCGCCTGCGCGGCGATTTCGAACGCGTAATGCCCCCTGCGTCGCTCGCTGAGGCAGAAATCCAGGCGGATTCCGAAGTGCGTTGGGTGCCCGCTGCTACGTCGTCGGACTTCGTTCACGCCACCGCGGTCGCGCAACGCGTGCTCCAAAGAGGTCCGTAATGCGTCTCGGACAAACCGCAGTGCGTCCAGAAAATTGCTCTTGCCTGACCCGTTGGGCCCCACAAGGAACGTCAGCGAAGCGAGCTCGACATCGCAGGAAGCGATGCTCTTGTAATTCTTTAACCGGACTCGCTCCAACAACACCATGGGCCCGCTCGCGCCAGTGAGAATTGTACTCCATTGGCGGGCGCCGAACCGCCCTGCGGGCAATCAGGCCTCCAGGCCTGACCCCGCGCACGGCTCTTATTGTGAAAGCTCAACGCGCTCGGAGCCAGAGGAGCCAGTCGCCTTCCCCAGGCGTCTTCAAAGTAACTTCCGGCAACGGCTTCAGCCGTCCCGCTGGCCGGCGCTCGCCCGCGCGCGGATCCAGCCAGACGGCCTCGACCGCCCGTCGGAAGCCGCTCAAATTCAACTTCACCTCGGGATTGGCCGGCAGATAGATCAGAGCGAAATCGCCCCCCTCCGAGCGCGCCGGCATGATGTAGGTGCGGAACTCGGGATCCCGCGGATCCTCGGCCAGCAGCGAGCGATCCGGCCTCAACCGCCACCACTCCAGCGAATCGAAGATCCGCCGGAGCGCCTGCATCTGCCGCGCTCCCGGATAATTCAGGCACGCGTGCCACGGCTCGGCCACCCCGCTGCGCGGATGGTCCAACGGTTCTTCGGGCTTGCGGATCCACGGCCAGATCCCGTGCGCCCCATAAGTGACGCCTGCGGGCGGCGCGGCCAGCAGGCTGTAATAGGCCGCACGCCTGACCTGCGCGTCGCCGATAGGTTGTTTGGTGTGGTAGTCCAGATGCCCTTCGTAATTGATTTCACCGTCAATGACGGGGCGCGGCGGCTCCAGCTTCCAGCCCGCGGCGCATCCCTGCGTGGCGTTCCACTCCCACTTCTTGGCGTTGTTGCCGTGCCCGCTCTGGTACATCAGGAAATCCAGCCACGGCTCGTCCTTCAGAGCCGGCCACGGATCCTGCATGCCGCGCGGATGCAAGGTCACGGGCCGCCGCGCGAATCCGTTGGGGAAAACGGCGCGCCCGATGGCGCGCCACCTCTCGGCTTTCTCGCCCCGGTAGTCGCCGTCGCCGCCAAGAATCCACATCACGGCGAAGGCGTTGTACCGCGCCACCATATACCGGGCCAGCACGATCGCCTGGTGCTCGGGCAACACCTCGCCCGGGCTCTCGCGATCCTTCGACGTGAGCGCCCACAACAGCACGCAACCGGCCACCAGCCCGTGGTCGTTCAACGCCCGGATCTTGCGGTCCATGCGCTGGAAAAAGGCCGGTCGGATCTCGATGCGATCCGTGCCGGTGAACGCCACCTCGCCCCGCTCGTCGCTCCGACCGGCGCGCCACTGCGTCATCACGAGCTGGACCAGCGTGAATCCCTTCGCCGCCCGGTCTTTCAGATAACGGTCCCACTCCTCATCGGTGGACAGGAGCGCCCCGTTCCAGGCCGTGTCCCCGAGCCACAACCACGGCTTGCCGTCCGCGTGCACGAAGTAGCGGCGGCTCGGGGAGAGCCGCGGCGCACCACGCCGGGCCAGTTCCGTCGGACCGCCCGCCGGCAGCACGCGGAAAGCCCCCACCTGCTGATGCAGGCCCGGATCCGCGCCGTCCGCCGTCCGCGTTCGGTACTTCCACAGGCCGGCCTTCTCGGCTGAGAAACGCACCCGCCACGTTCGCCCGCCGTCCCAGAACCCCGGCACGACTTCACGCGCGCCTTCCGGCCCCGTGAATTCCACCATCAGGTCCACCTCCAGCGGGTCGGCGTACTCCCGCGCCGCGGTGAACGTCGCCTCGAACACCCCGTAACGACGAACTTCTGCTCCCTGGATGCCGGCCGCCAGGGCCAGCGCAACCACTACGGCGCGGGACGCGGCCGCGGCGCGGCGTCGCCCGATATCATGCCCATCAGCCATTTCATGTGCTCCACGATCATTTTCTGGATGTCGGGATTGTCCCAAACTTCATAGACGTGGCCCAGCCCGTTGTAAATCACGCGGCCCTTGCCATAGTTGCGCGCCCAGATCACGGCGAAATCCTTGTCCGCCCGCTTGATGTTGGGCCGGCTGTAATCCAGCTTCGTCTCGTCAAGTCGTACCAGCACGCGCACGCGCTCGCGCGAGAAATCCCGCACCTGGTAAATTTCGTCTTTCAGCGTGAAGGCGCGGGGAAGGTGCTTCATCCCGGGAAACTCAGGGTCTTCGACGATCAGCGGCGCGTCGAATACGTTCCAGGGATGATGATCGAAATAACCACCGATCATTTCTCCGTAGTCCGGCCACTTGTAGAAAGTGTCCGTGGCCGAGTGGATGCCGAGAAATCCCTTGCCGTCATCACGGATGAATGAGAGCAAGTCGGCTTTTTGTTCCTCGTCCATGTCGAGCTCGCCCGTCGTGTAAAAGACCACCACGTCGAAAAAGCTCAGATTTTTGGCATTGCCGGTGAGTTTCTTTTTGGTAATGAGCTGGCAGTCGGTCCGGATGTAAGTCTCCCACAGGCCGGTCTCCTTGCCCAGCTTCCAGAGGGTGCCCGCGGCGTAGGGAACCGTATCGTGCTGGAACCCTTTGGTCTGGCCGATGTAGAGAACCCGCTTGCGCGCCGGTTGCGCCCACGCCCCCGTCGCCAGCAAAGTGCAAACCAACGCTACCAGGCCTCCTCGCAAGCTTTTCATGCGCACCTCCGAACAGGCATCTTCGCACCGCCCGCGCGCCCGCCGCAACACACAGGCCGGCGACGGCGGACTTGTTGGCAAGCCCTCCACGGCAGTATAGTACTATTCGGGTCCTTAGATCCGATTTTCGCGTTCGGCCGCCCCCGGCGCCCAGGAGGCTTTATGGCCGGTAGCACCACCGTCCTGATCATTGACGACGATGACGATTTCCGTGCCTCCGTTCGCGCCCTGCTGGAAAGCCGCGGTTTCACGGTCGCCGAAGCCGCCAGCGGGCAGGAGGGCCTGGCCCTTCTAACAGAATGCCGGCCCGATCTCATCCTCCTCGACGTCATGATGGAATGCTCGACCGAGGGCTACGGCATCAACCAGGCCATCAAATGGCGCGAGGAGTGCCGCGACTTCCGCCACATCCCCGTCGTCATGGTTTCCTCGATTCAGGAGTCCCCCGACCAGTTGTTTCCGATGGCCGGTGAGGTGGACATGATCCGCCCGGACTTCTACGTCACCAAGCCCCTGGACATCCCCGCTTTCCTCGCCACCCTCGAAAAGGCGCTGGAACGGGCGCCGCACCACCGCTCCCAACCCGGATGAGCAGCGCCCCCGCCCAAACCGCGCCTCCGCCCTCGATCGTCGTCATTGACGACGATCCCGCCATGCGGCTTTCCTGCCGCAAGATCCTCGACAAATCCGGCTATCGCGTGGAAACCTTCGAGGACGGCGCCGGTGGTCTGGACGGCGTTGAACGCCTCAAGCCCGACCTGATCATCGTGGACCTCAAGATGCCCGGCATCAGCGGCTTCGAGGTCATCAGCCGCGTGCTCGAAACCGATCCGGCCGCCGTCCTCGTCGTCATCACCGGCTACGCCACCATTGATACCGCCGTCGAGGCCATGAAGGCCGGCGCCTACGATTTCCTGCCCAAGCCCTTCTCGCCCGACGAGCTCCGCATCATCGTGCAGCGCGGCCTGGAACGCCGCCGCCTGATGCTCGAAGCCCGCCGGCAGGAGCTGGAACGCGAATTGTTGCGCCGCCGCTTGGTCACCTTCGTCTCCCACCAGCTCCAGACGCCGCTGGCCGCCGTCCACCAGTACCTCAACGTGCTGCGCCAGCTCGAGGATGACTCCGCAGGCGCCGCTCGCCGGCGGGAATGGTACGAGCGCTGCCTCATCCGCGTCGAGGAAATGCTCGCCCTCATCCGCAACTGGCTCACCCTCGCCGCCATCGAAGGCCAGTGCCTCGCCCAGCAGCGACTTCCCGTGGACCTGAATCCCATCATGGTCTCCGTGCTCGAAGAGTGCCGCCCGCTGGCCGAACCCGACGGGATCACGCTCGAGGTCCGGCCCGCCCCCGAGCCTTGCTTCTGTCTGGGCGATCCCGTCTGCCTGCGCGTGCTGGTGGAGAACCTGGTCAGCAACGCCGTCAAGTACAACCGTCCCGGCGGCCGCGTCGAGGTCGCCGTCCGACCCGTCAACGGCGAACTCGAGCTCAGTGTCAGCGACACGGGCCTCGGCATACCGAAACAATATCAGCCGTTTTTGTTCGATGAGTTCTTCCGCGTCCGGCAGCCCGGCGCCGCCGGCAAACCCGGCGCCGGATTGGGACTGGCCATCGTCAAACGCATCGTGGCCGAACTGGGAGGCCGCATCGAGGTTTCCAGCGAGCCCGGACAGGGCAGCACCTTCCGCGTCCGCCTGCCCGCCGCCCCGTCCGGCGCCTCCGCCGTCTCTTCCCTCCGCGTGGCGCCCGCCACCGATCCACCCCCGTCCTGCGCCGCGCCGCGCCGCGAAACCCGCCATGCAGGTTAAACTGCGCTCGCGTCCCCCCAGCATCAAGGCGCGGCTGATTACCAGTTATCTCGTCATTCTCTTTATCGGCGGCCTGACCACTTCCATCGTCGGCTCCTGGATCGTCAGCACCACTATCATGGCCCAGGCGCGCCGCATGGTGGACCACAGCATGGCCATGGCGCGCACCATCTACCGGCATCAGGCCGACGACATCCACCGCACGGTCACCCTCGCCGCCTCCGGCACGACCATCGCGCGCTACCTCGACTCCGCCAACCGCGCCGGTCTCCAGGCCTACCTCGACGGGGTGCGCCGCCAGGGCGATTTCGACTTCCTCACGCTGGTTTCTCCCCAAGGACGCGTGCTCTTGCGCGCCACACAGCCGGCTTCCGCCCCCGACGATGTCTCCTGGGTGGAACCGGTGCGCCGCGCCCTCGCCGGCCGTCCCGTCGCCGGCCCCCTCGCTGTCCCCGCCGCTTTTCTCGCCGCCGAAGACCCTGCCTTGGCCGCTCGCGCCCGCATCCGCCTTGTCCCTACTCCCCGGGCGCGCCCCGGCGGCGACGGTGAGCTGACCTCGGGCCTGGTGCTGATGAGCGCGGCGCCCGTGCGCGGCCCCGATGGCTCGATCGTGGGCGCCCTTTACGGAGGCATCCTCCTGAATCGCGATTTCCGCATGGTGGACCGCGTCTGGGAGCTGGTCTTCAAGGGCGAGCGCTTTGACGGCAAGGACGTCGGTGCAGTCACTCTGTTTCAGGACGACGTCCGCATCGCCACCACCGTGAAAACCGCCGGGGGCGAGCGCGCCATCGGCACCCGCGTCTCCGAGGAGGTCTACCAGACCGTGCTAGCCGGCGGCAGCGTCTGGCGCGGCCGCGCCTTCGTCGTCAACGACTGGTACATCAGCGCCTACGAGCCGCTGCGCGATTCCGCCGGCCGCGTCGTGGGCATGCTTTATGTCGGCCTGCTCGAAAAAGCCTATACTTCCATCCGCGACCGCGTCATTCTCTCTTTCTTCGGCATCGCCAGCATCGGCTTCCTGCTCATCGCCGGCATCACCTACTACATGATTGGCAGCATCACGCGCCCCATCGGCGAGCTCGTCGAAGCTACCCGCAAAATCGCCGCCGGCCGGTTCGATCAGGAAGTCACCGTGCATTCCAGCGGCGAGCTGGCCCTGCTGGCCGAGTCCTTCAACGCCATGCTCGCCAGTCTGCGCAGGATGCGCAGCGATCTGGAGGAGTGGGGCCGCACCCTCGAAGACAAAGTCCGCCAGCGAACCGAGGAACTCGTCGCCTTGCACGACCGCATCGCCCAGGCGGAACGTCTCGCCTCGCTGGGCAAGCTCTCGGCCGGCGTCGCCCACGAGATCAACAACCCGCTGGGCGCCGTGCTCGCGCTCACCGCCCTCACGCTCGAGGATCTCAAACCCGACGATCCGGCCCGTGAAAACCTCGAAGAGGTCGTCCGCCAGGCCGAACGCTGCCGCAACATCGTTCGCGGCCTGCTTGAATTCGCGCGTCAGAGCGAGCCGCATGTCGAACCCCTCGACCTCAACCGCGTGGTCGAGGAAACGCTGGCCCTGGTCGCCCGCCAGTCCATGTTCCTCAACATCAGCGTGGAAAAGAATCTGGATCCGGCACTGCCCCGCGTGCTGGGCGATCGCAGCCAGCTTCAGCAGGTCTTCATGAACCTGCTCATGAACGCCGTCCAGGCCATGGAGGAAAAAGGAACCCTCAAGTTGACCTCGCGCGCCGCCTCCGACGGCTTCGTCGAAATCGGCATCCGCGACACCGGCTGCGGCATCCCGCCCGACAAGCTAGGCCGCATCTTCGATCCCTTCTTCACCACCAAGCCCAGCGGCAAAGGTGTGGGCCTGGGTCTCTCCATCGCCTACGGCATCGTCAGCAAACACGGCGGTGACATCCGCGTGGAAAGCGAAGTCGGCAAGGGGAGCACCTTCACCGTCCGCCTGCCTGTTGCACCTGCCGCAACCGAGCCCGCCGCAACAGAGGCCGGCGAGCAAGCTTCGTGAGCGGCACCTGATCTTTCTTGCCCTGTGCCCGCGCGCGGGCCACGGGTTCAGGGCTGCCCCTCGCAAGGACGCCCGGAAGCAGGCAGGTAAGGAAGTAAGGAGATCTGCGCTATAATGCCGGCGTGGCAACCAAACGTGGCTCCCCGAAGGCAACCAGACTGGTCGCCAAGGTCACCGCAAAGGGCCAGACCACCATACCCAAAAAAGTCCGGGAAGCGTTACGAGTCCGCACGGGCGACCTCCTGCTCTGGGAGATCCAGCCCGGAGGCAAGGCCTCCGTCCGGCGCGTACAGCCTCTCGATCTGGATTACCTCCACGCGCTGGAAATGACCCTCTCCGAGTGGGCGGGACCCGCCGACGAGGAGGCTTACCGTGACCTTTGACCAATTCGCCGTAGTCCGCGTGCCGTTCCCGTTCACGGATCGCGAGGCCACGAAAAACCGACCTGCCCTCGTTCTTTCCGACCCCGTTGCTTTCAACAAGGAAGCGGGCGCCTCTGTGATGGCCATGATTACTTCCGCCGCCAACCCACCCTGGCCGCTCGATTGCCCGATCACCGACCTGCACAGCGCAGGCCTCCCGGCGCCCTCCAAAGTTCGGTTCAAGCTGTTTACTCTGGATCACCGACTGGTGCGGGGCAAGCTGGGGCGACTCGGTCCGGCCGACCGACAGCGAGTCCGAGAAGCATTAGCCAAGCTTCTCGGTCAGCCGAGCCTCGAGACTCCCGGGGCCCAGCCCCGCCGCTGAAAGCTCGTTGCGACCGGAATCTGTTCGCCGCGCGCCGAGCAGCCTCCGCACAATCTCCCCGCGCCCCTCAGCCCACCTTGTACTTGCGGATCCGCTCCGCGCTCACCTCGGTGCCCATACCCGGAGCTTCCGGCGCAAGGATTTCGCCGTTGACCAGCTTCTGCGGCCCGCTCGTCTCCATGTAAATCGCATTCGGCATCGCCAAAAGCATGTTCAGGTTCGCCGCGCCGCCCCCGTGACTGGCCACCTCCAGCCCGAACGCGTCCGCTACCGCCGCAATCTCCATCCACTCGCAAACTCCGCCCGCGCGCCGGTTGTCCGGCTGCACCACGTCGGCCCCGCGTCGCGCAATCAGATCGGCGAACTGGTACTTGGTGTAGAGATTCTCCCCCGTCGCAATGCGGATGTCGAGCGCCGCAGCCAGCTCGGCGTAGCCCTCCATCTCGTGCGGCGGCATCGGTTCTTCGTACCAGAAGCATCCCATCTGCTGGTACAGCCGCCCGCGCCGCAACGCCTCATTGCGGTTGAAAGCCTGATTGGCGTCCACCATCACGCGCCGCTCCCGGCCCGCCAGATCCAGCGCCAGCCGGATCCGCCGCTCGTCATCCTCCATCGAACCGCGCCCCACCTTGATCTTCACCGCGCGGTAGCCCTGCTCGAAGGCCTCTTCCACGGAGCGCCGGTATTGGGAAAGATCGTTGTCATCGGGATAGTACCAGCCGCACATCGAATAGACCGGCATGCGATCGCGGCACGCGCCCAGCAGCCTGTAAACCGGAACGCCCAGCGCCCTCCCCAGAATGTCCCACAGCGCAATGTCCACCGCCGCCATCGCAAACTGGACGATGCCGGTCACCCCGTGGTACTCCAGCGCCCGCCACAGCTCGGCGCGGATGCGCCGCGGAAAGGCAGGATCCTGGTCTCTCACCACGGGTTTCACTTCCTCTTCGAGGATCGCTTGCAGCGCGCCGGCCCCGCCCTCGGCCGTCCCGAACGACGAGGACGCCCAACCCGTGATGCCGGCGTCGGTGTGCAGCCGTAACACCACCGCCCCGCTGCCGGCGCCGAATTCGTGAATGGCGTCGTAGTAGCGCCTCCCGGGCGGAAAACGCAGCCGGTCCGTCTCCACACCGGTGATCTTCATCTGCTTCGCCACCGCGGCTGAGGCCCGCTCGGCCATCATCGCCATGGC
>Ga0209017_10000211_pt1 | contig 59596 bp, 35 predicted proteins | sample YNPBryunderm2012_FD_185812 | JGI IMG/M metagenome (GOLD analysis project Ga0209017, IMG submission 185812) | Anoxygenic and chlorotrophic microbial mat microbial communities from Yellowstone National Park, USA - YNP Bryant MS undermat 2012... ... | reverse complement strand
CCCGCAACGCCCCACTCTGTATCAAACCTGGAGGCGTCTGCTGTTCCTACACTGGCCGTTGCCCGCCGAGGAGGTCCAGGCGCGTTTGCCCCAGGGTCTGGGGTTGACGGTCGATTGTTTCGAGGGATCGGCCTATGTGGGGTTGGTTCCGTTCATCATGAGTGGAGTCAGGCCGCGGGGTCTGCCGGCGCTCCCCTGGCTCTCGGAGTTCCCTGAAATCAACGTCCGCACCTACGTCAACCACCCGAAGACGGGTCCGGGCGTCTGGTTTTTCAGTCTGGACGCGGGTCATCCGGTGGCGGTGGCGATCGCCCGTTTCTGGTTCGGCCTGCCATATTTCCGGGCAACGATGTCCGAACGGCTCGAAATGGCCGAGCACGACAGCGCGACGGCGTTGAGGCCCCGGCGGGTCGTCTACCGGACCGAGCGACGGAGTGGCCGCGGCGTTTCGGCGGGAAGCCTCTTGAGCTACGAACTGGACCCGCACGCCTTGGCGGTTCCAGCCCCGTCGGGAAGCCTCGAGGAGTTTCTGGTCGAGCGTTACCGGCTCTACTGCGTTCGGAGGGGGCGGTTGCTCACCGGCCTGGTCCGCCATCTCCCCTACCGCCTGACCGCCATCAACGGGTTGCAACTGGAGGACCGCCTCGTGAGCGCCGCTGGGTTCGGTCCTTGGACAAGTGGGCCTCCGGTGTCGGCTCGTTTTGTTGACAAGGTAGATGTAGAGATTTTTGCGCCAACGGTCGTTGAGAGGACCAGGAGGATGGAGGAGACGGCATGAGTGCAACGGGAGCGGCGCGGGGGCAACGCTGGTGGCGGTCAATGTCGGCCCGGGTCGTCGCGGCGATTGTGACCGGCATCCTCATTGGCGTCGTTTCTCCCGACCTAGGCGCGTCGCTGGGTCCGTTGGGTGTTGGCTTCGTCAATTTGATCAAGATGTTGATTGGACCAGTCATCTTCTGTACGATCGTGCATGGTATCGCCTCAGTGGGCGATCTCCGCCAGGCCGGTCGGGTCGGCGTTAAGGCATTGGTTTATTTCGAGGTGGTCACAACACTGGCGTTGGTGATTGGGTTGGTGGTGGTCAATCTGATTTGGCCGGGGGCGGGTCTCAATGTCGATCCGGCCAGCTTGACGACCAAGGGATTGCCAATCGCCGCGGTCGAAGCCGCTGGCGACCACCCGGAAGGGGTCGAGGGTTTTGTTGATTTTGTGATGAGGATCATCCCGCGTTCGTTTGTGGCGGCATTCGTGGATGGCGAATTGTTGCAGGTGGTGCTGGTCTCGTTGCTCTTCGGCGCGGCGTTAGCGGGTCTGGGCGAGGCGGGCCGTCCGGTCTTGGAAGGGGTGGAGCATCTCAACCGGGTCTTTTTTGGGATTGTCAATCTCATTATGAAGATCGCGCCGCTGGGGGCCCTGGGCGCGATGGCCTTTACGGTGGGCCGCTACGGCCTGGGGTCACTGGTTGCGCTGGCCTGGTTGATGGGCAGCTTTTATCTGACCTGCCTGCTGTTCGTCTTCCTGGTCCTGGGGCCGATCCTATGGTGGACTTGCCGGGTGCGAATCGATCGGTTGCTCAGACATTTGAGTGAGGAATTATGGATTGTCTTGGGCACATCGTCGTCGGAAACGGTGCTGCCCCGTTTGATGGAGAAGCTGACCCGTCTGGGCTGCGCGCGGCCGGTGGTGGGCCTGACGCTGCCGACCGGCTATTCGTTCAACCTGGATGGGACGTCGATTTACCTGACGATGGCGGCGGTCTTTGTGGCTCAGGCGGTCAATGTCCCGTTGAGCCTAGGCGACCAACTCGGGCTGCTGGCAGTGCTTCTGATCACCTCGAAGGGGGCCGCGGGCGTCACCGGCAGCGGCTTCATCGTGCTGGCGGCGACCCTGCAATCGACCAGCGCGGTGCCGGTGGCGGCCCTCACCTTGATTCTGGGGATCGACCGTTTCATGTCCGAAGCCCGGGCCTTGACCAACGTGGTCGGCAACACGGTGGCCACCCTGGTGGTCGCCCGCTGGGAGAATGCCCTCGATCTGGACACCCTGCAGAGGACTCTCAACCCAACTCACTCATCGGTTCCCGACGCCCCGGGTTCCCTGTCCACCGTCGCCGAGCATCGGACCGAAACCTCCGCGCGGTCCTAGGACGGGTCTGGCCGGCCTCGACCTTCCAACCCGCATGGTGTCACCAACCGGGAGCGGCGCGAATCGGCCCGCATGAGCGATCGGCGACGAATCGCCTGTTCACTCTACCAGGTCTTCCACATCGTATTCGCGCAGTGACTGCACCACCACTCGGGCGAACTGGCGGAAAGTGTGGACCACCTGGTAGGGGATCAATCCTTCTTCATAGAGCAGGTAATAATCGGCCATCAAGGCGTCGCTTTGAGGCATGGAGAACCGCGCTAGGATGACCTTGTCGTTCAAGGTGTTGACCAGACGGAGCTTGTCCTCCTCGCTGGCGTCCTCGCGTAAGCCGTACACGCTGGTGAAGCGGACAAGTTTACGGTCGGGATCAACGTTGAGATAGACGCGGCAACCAAAATCCGAGTAGACCCGCAGATCCCCGTCGTCGTCGATCTCAGTCTTGAGAAAGGCGGCGCGGAAGAACTTCTGGAGCAGAAAGGCGTCCACTTCGGATTCGGCGACCGGCACTCGGGGGTCCATCGCAAGGCTCCCGAACCAGCGCGGGGCGGAGGGGTCAACTCAGTCAACAACAGCGCGACTCCAGTCTCCAAAAGGGAGCGGGACTCGGCTTGTCAAATTGGACCATGCTTCGGCCTGCGGGTCAACTGTGGAGTCGGGATAGGAGGGGACACATCGAAACCGTGCTATTTTGCGAACGATTGGTTATCAAACTATTGGAGGGTGATGGAAAGTCCAGGGGCGGCGGTTCGATTGCCTATCTTCCCCGCTTTCTTTTGGCCGCGGCCCCACTTCCGCCAAAATCGTCTTGGTCAAGGTGAATGCCCAACTTGAAAAAGGGATTCCACTTCGGAGTTGGGTGAACTCGCCGAGGACCAGACCTAGGACGTCCAAGGCGTTGGTCTTTTGCTGGCTCAACCGCCGACCAGACCTAAGCGCAACGCGATGCCAACCGCGACGGGCGATTGGTGAACTCGAAGAAAGTTCATTCCGAGGACGGGGAACGGTCCCTGAAGATTTGAGCCGCTTGAGGGACGGATGGCTTCGACAACGCGGCAAGCCGAGCCCTGCCGCCTGCCGAACCGGCAACCAGAATCACCCGATCAACCCAACGCGATGAATGGACGCGCGTTGGGGAAATTTTACCAGAACAGCATGGTGGTCATGGGACGAAGGAGAAGCTAAACTTAGAGTTAAGCGACATTTTCTGGTGGTTGGTCCCAACCCCGGGGTGCAATTCGGCGTCTTTCCACACCCACGCTGGAATTTTCTCCCTGGTTTGCCTTCGCCATCGACTTGTTGCGTGTCACGTCCGTCTTTGTCCGATGGTTCATTTCGATTGATTCTGGTTTTTCCTCGAAAGGAACGCCTCCGGTGCGGATTAGGCGCGGTTCGAGGTCGTCTCCGACATTGTTCCCGATTTTCTCCCTAGTCGTACCGTTTTTGCTGGCGGGATGGGGTGGGGGATGGCAACAGGATGATCCCATCGCCAACCCCGCGCGTTGGGAGTCCGCCCTGGCCAAGTTCGAGGAGGAAGACCGCGCCATGATGTCCCTGGCGTTGTCCGAATCCCACACCAACCACCCGCCAGCCACCGCAACGTCGCACCGTCCCATCGTGTTCGTGGGATCGTCGAGTATTCGTCTGTGGAATCTCCGAACCTGGTTTCCCCACCATCGTCCGCTCAACCGCGGCTTCGGCGGCTCGCATCTGAGCGACGTGGCGCATTACGTCGATCGTCTGGTGCTCAAACATCGCCCCGATGTGGTGGTGGTTTACGCCGGCGAGAACGACATCGCCGCGGGACGCTCCCCCGAAGGCGTGGCCGCCTCCTATCGCGCCTTCATCAGTAAGCTCCGCGCTGAGTTGCCCGAGTGCCGAGTCGTGTTCATTGGGCTCAAGCCCAGTCTCAAACGCTGGGATCAAATCGAGTCGATGCGACGGACCAACAACCTGATCCGCGAGGTCATCGCCGCTGACCCGCTCCAGAGCTTCCTAGATGTCGAACCAGCGATGCTCGACGAGAAAGGACGGCCCCGACCCGCGTTGTTTCGCAACGACGGCCTGCATCTCAGCGAGGAGGGGTATCGGGTTTGGACCGAGATGGTCACGCCCAAGCTTGGTCCTCCACCGTTCAAGACTACAGAACACTGAATGATTGATTGATCTCAAACCGCTCGACTCTGGACATTCCCAGCGAGGTGTGGTTCCGATCAACAAATCTCCAAGGCGGCGTCCGTGTCCATCGTTAGTCGATGGCTCGTTCATCCACCCTCCCTCACTTTCCAGAGTGGCCTTCAATCCGAAGGAAGCGTCTTGCCTCGCTTCGATGGTCTCACTTTGGGAGGAGAGTTCTTGGGCCAAAGCTCGCAAAGCCGCGCCAACGTGGAGTTGGGTACGCTCAAAGTGGCGTTCGGCAAGGGAGTTAGGTCAGTCGGGGTGGGCGGATTCGAACCGCCGACCTCCTGCTCCCAAGGCAGGCGCGCTAACCAGGCTGCGCTACACCCCGAAGGCTTCGAGATCCTCTGCTTCAGGATGGCGATCGGAGCGTTGAAAGTCAAGGGAGATTCGCGCCGAATTGTTCGGTCTCCAGGATTCAATCGAAGGGGAAGGGGTCAAGAAACGGTGAAAGTACGATGAAAACGGATTCAGGTTCACGGATGAGACTTGCCATGAAAGGGTGGCTCCGCTTAGAGTAAAGGGGGTGATTCAAGGTTTCCGCCTTGAAACATGCCTCAATGATGGGGATTGGGTAAGGGCGTCACTCTTGTCCGGTTCGATGTCGGAAGGACTTGTGAAAGCGAACCGGCTCAATGATAGGATTATACTTATCTATGAAAAGTTGGCAACTGTTGATTGGTTTGGTGGTGCTGCCGTGTTTTGCCGGTTTGGGTGGCTGTGGTGGGCAAAGTGATGGGCTGCCGCGGGAGGCGGTTTCGGGAACGGTGCGGGTTGGGGACCAGCCGCTGGCTCAGGGAACCGTGATGTTCACTCCGGTCGCGTCGGGTGCTGACGCGGTTCAGGTGGCGGGTCGGATCGAGGGGGGATCGTTCTCGATTCCTCGTTCGGAGGGACCGACGCCAGGCACGTATCGGGTCATGATTATTCCCACGCAGAAGGTGGCTCCTGCGCCTGAGGCGGCTTACCCCGAGGACGAGGATCCGGCGTTGGCCAAGGCGGCGACGGTTTCCAACATCCCGGCCCAGGACGGCTTCGAGGCGGTTGTCAAGGCGGGCGGACCCAACCGATTCGAATTTACGCTCAAACCCAACCCCTGAACCGAACACCGTTCGATGCGCTCATCCATCCACCGAGACCGAATTGCGTGAGCCCAACCATTCCGCGATGCCAAGCCGAAACGTGTTTGAGTCGAACGAGGTGTGTCGCGGAAGAAATATTGTTGTTCCGGTCGTTGTTTTCCTTTCGTTTTTGTTCTTTTCCCTGGGAGCTCCGGGATCTATGATGCGGACACGCGCTCGCCTTGGTTTCACTCTGATCGAGCTTCTGGTGGTCATTGCCATCATTGCGGTCTTGATCGCTCTGCTGCTGCCGGCGGTGCAATCAGCCCGCGAGGCAGCCCGCCGGGCTCAGTGTGTCAACAACCTCAAGCAGATCGGTCTGGCGATCCTCAACTATGAGAGCACCTTCTCGGCCCTGCCTCCGGGTCGCAAGGACTGCTGCTGGGGCACCTGGCAGATGTTCGTGCTGCCGTACCTGGAACAGTCAGCCATGTTCAATGGCTTCAACTTCAACGGCGGCCGTGGGGTGCCCGAAGAAAATCGGTTTTTGCGTTATGAGGGGTTCGCCAACATCACGGTCACTGGCAATCGGCTCAACGTCCTGACCTGCCCCTCCAGCCCTTTGAATGCGCCCTGGCGTTCTGAGCCGCTGCGACGGTTAGGGATTGGCCCGATGTTGCCCTCGCATAACTACGCGGTCAACTACGGCACCACCGACATTGTTCAGCAGAATCTGTTTGTGGGCACGCCTCAGGAGGTGCGTTGGTTTGGGGCTCCGTTCACGAACTTGTACCTCAGCCCGGTCAACGGCGGGGACCGTGGAGGCGCGGTGACTCTGGCCTCGATCACTGACGGCACCAGCAATACCCTGATGGCCGCCGAAGTGCTTCAGGGCATTGGCAACGACCTGCGCGGCTTCACCTGGTGGGGCGACGCGGCCGGCTTCACCTCCTTCCGCGCTCCCAACTCGACCGTGCCTGACGCGCTTTATTCCGCCGCCTGGTGCAACCCAATCCGGCAAAACCCTCCCTGCGTGGGTCCGACCGACGGCATCCCGCAAGGCTTCGCCGCTCGGAGCAACCATCCCGGCGGCGTCAATGGCCTGCGGGTTGACGGCTCGGTGTCCTTCTTCAAGAACACCGTCAACCTGTTCACCTGGCGGGCGGTCACCACGTCCCAGGGCGGCGAGATTCTCAGCGCCGACGCCCTCTGATCCCACAAATAAAATAGAATATCTTATGGCGTCATTCCCGGGTTGGCACTACAGGGCCAAACTGGGAGGGGGAGGGGGAGGGCGGGACGGGACTTCTCATGCCTCGCGTGGACGCTCCTGCCCCTCACGCAACCGAAGCCTGCGACCAGCGGTCTGTTTGCGACTCCTTCTCCACCTGTTTTCAAATCGTTGCGATCCCGTCACGTTCGCCGCTCAACGGTGTTCCGCGACGGGATCGGCGTGTTTTGAAGGCCCTTGAAGACCCAGCAACCGCGCGGGTTGAATGGTTCGTATCGCCTAAGAGAAACGCGATGGGTCGTTTGGACTGACTGACGCGCGACGGTCGAACCGATTTCATGGGCGACGCCAACGTGTGAACCGAAGTAGGATGGGGAGGAGCCGATTGATGGAACCGGAAAGCGAACCGACCACGCCTTCGTCGCCAAGGTCCCAGGCCGAATCGTCCGGCACCCCGTCATCGCGTTTGGAATCTCAAGGTTCACCCGACATCGAGGAACCGCGTGCGACCGAACCGACCGGCCCTGCCGAGACGACCGCCCAAGCCTGGTACGACCGGGGAGTGGCCGCTCACGAAGCCGGCCATTGGGAGGAGGCGGTCGAAGCGCTCACGAAGGCGTTGGAGTTGCACGACGCTTCTCGAACCGATCCCCGCGACGAGGCGGTGACTCGTCACCATCTTGGGTTGGCCCTAGAGGCGTTGGGACGCACTGAGGAGGCGATCGAGGAATACCGCGCCGCGGCGGCGGCTCTCGAAACGGCGAGGCGGGCTCTCGACCCCAAAAGCGACCCGTCAAATGCGCGGCGGCTCACTGCGGAACTCGCCAACGCTCTAGGCACTCTGGCCGGGGCGTTAGACCCATCGGATCCCTCCGAGGCGATTGAACTCAACCGCCGGGCGGTGGGTCTACTCGACGAGGTGATCGCCGGAGCCAACGAAGATGATCCAGCACTGTCCTCCGAGACCAGGGCAACCCGTGCCTCGTTGCTGAGCAGTCTAGGCTATCTCTTGCGCGAGACTGGGCGAAGCGACGAAGCGGTGAGGGTCTTCGGCGAGGCGGTGACCGCTTATCGCGACCTGATTGCTCAGGGACGACTCGACCTGCGGGCCGACGAGGCGATCGCCTGGTCCAACTATATTTTCACTCTGGAAGAACTTCAACGCATCGAAGAGGCGCTGGCTCCTGCCTCCGCCGCCGTCAAACTCTTCGCCGAGCGCGTGGCCCGAGGTGCGTGGGAGCATCGTTTGGACCAAGCCCGCGCGCTGGGACGAGCCGCCCGGGTTTTGGATCGGATGGGACGACCCGATGAGGCGGCCGTGGAGTATCCCAAGGCGCTGGCCGTGTTGGAGAATTTGGTGGCCTCCGCGCCGGCCTCGGCCTGCCAACCCGACGAAGCGCGGGAGGAACTGGCAGCGCTGCGTTACCAGTACGGCGGTGTTCTCGACTCGCTGGGTCACTACCGCGACGCTCTGGTTCATTACCGCGCGGCGGTGGCGGACTACCAGGCTCTTGTGAAGGCCGGACGAAGCGACCTGCGGGCCGAGCTCGCCAATGCCCACACCAACCTCGGCAGCGTTCTGGGCACCCAGGGACGTTTGGAGGACGCGGTGCCCCACTTCCTGGAGGCCGTTGCCCTCGACGGCGCATTGGCTCAGGAGGGGCGGCGGGAGCGAATGGCCGAATTGATCGACGCTCAGGTGAACCTCGGACTAGCCTATCAGGCGATGGGTCGTCCCCGCGACGCGGCCGCCCGCTACGAAAAGGCGGTCGAGGGACACGATTTGCTCGACCCGGCGCTGTATCTGGCCCGCGCTGGCGACCACGCCCAGACCCTGGCGCGGTTGGGACTCATCTTGGAGGAACTGGGTTGTCGCAACGAGGCGCTGAGTCGTTTCGAGCAAGCCCGCGACTTGCTAGCCGGTCTTCTCGCCGACGGTCACGACGAATGGCAATCCGACCACGCAATGATCCTTAGTCACATCGGTCGCAATCTGGTGGCGCTGGGGCGTCCCGAGGAGGCCGAGGTCATTCTGAATCAGGCGTTGCGACTGTTGGAGGAATTGACCGAACTTCCCGAATCCGACCCCGATCTCCGCGCCGAGGTGGCCCGCACGCGAATCACTCTAGGCCACGCCCTACGCGGCCTGGGGCGAGACCACCAGGCGCGGGAACAGTACCGTCAAGCCGACCACGACCTCGTTCAACTCCTCGCCAACGAGAAGCGTGACGAACACCAAGCGATGCGCGACCGCCTGGTGATTCACCTGCGGCTCGTCGAAGAACCCCAGGCCGTCGGTTCCTGAGCGTCCATTAGGGTAGGACAAGAGAACCATCCGGCCAACGTCTTCGAGAACAAGATCGGTCGGTCAGGCTCCTCATCATCGCTCCTCCCGGCTCAACTTCCTCCCGGCGACACGAATCCCGTTCAAGATGGCGGCTTCCCCGGAGCGCGATGCGTCTCATGGACATCGGAAGGCTAAAAAAACCACCGAGGTTGATCAACCCAGCTGCTCGATCAATCGGGCGGCCTGTCGGACTTGCTCGGTTGAAACGTTCAAGTGAGTGCAGGCACGAACAACCTGATCCCCCAGCGCCGAGACGAAAACCCCCTGTTCCTTGAGACGACGGACAACCTGGGCGGCGGTTGCGAAGGAGGGATCGACCTCGATCCAAACCAGGTTCGTCTCGACCAGGCCTGACTCCAGTTTGAGATGGGGGTTGCGTTCGACGGCCTCGGCCAGGATTTGGGCGTGGGCGTGGTCGTCGGCCAGACGCTCGACGTGGTGGTCGAGCGCGTAGAGGGCCGCGGCGGCCAGGATTCCGGCCTGCCTCATCCCGCCGCCGAACAACTTACGCAGCCGGTGCGCCCTGGCGATCGTTTCAGACGACCCTACTAAGGCCGATCCCACCGGCGCGCCGAGTCCCTTGGAGAAGCAGACCGACACCGTGTCGAATCCCTCGGCCCAGGTCGCCGCCGGAACGCCGGTGGCCACCACCGCGTTGAACAGTCGCGCGCCGTCGAGGTGGGTGGCCAGACCGTGACGCTTAGCCCAAGCGGTCAAGGCGCGCACCTGTTCCAGGGGATGCACCTTACCGCCGCCGCGGTTGTGGGTGTTCTCGAGGCAAAGCAAACGGGTGCGGACGTAATGGCCGTCGTCGGGACGAATCAAGCCCTCGACCTCGCTCAAGCTGAGCAGTCCCGGCCCTCCTTGCGGGGAGCGGGGATGGATCGTTCGGGTCGTTACGCCGGAAAGCCGGGCAATTCCACCACACTCCCAAACATAGACATGCGCGTTCGCGTCGCAAAGCAGCTCGTCGCCCGGTGAGGTATGGACCCCCACCGCGATCTGGTTGGCCATCGTGCCCGAGGGCGTGAACAGCGCCGCCTCTTTGCCCAAAAGTTCGGCAATCCGTCGTTGCAGACGGTTGACCGTCGGATCCTCGCCATACACGTCGTCGCCCACCTCGGCTTGAGCCATCGCCTGGCGCATCGCGGGGGTCGGTTGAGTCAGGGTGTCGGAACGCAGGTCGATCGTCATAGGGGGGGACTCGTCGTCGGAGGCCGAGGTCGCCGAACCGTGGCGGAGGAAATCGGCTCGGCTCGGCTCGGTTAGGTTCGATTTCGCGTCGATCGCGTTGAGAACGGACGGATTGATTGAACCAAACTGCGCGGCAAGGAAGGAAGGTAGGCCCGCTCGGGGCGGACTTGAACAGGAACGGAACGGAGTCCCCAATCGATTCGCCACTCCTTGCCCGTCGCGGCGGCTTGAGGAGGGAGGGGTTAGCGTTGGAAATTGTGTCGAATCTCCAACCAGAGGGCTTTCTGACCTCAACCGCGCGGAGGCGCGTCGTCTATGATAAAACGTCCGTAAGCCGATCGTACTCCACCCACCGCAGAAAGAAATTCGGGTCAGTGGGGCTTGATCTGATCGCCCTCCCGATCGGCTGCCGCGACAGCCCGCCGCCAACACGTTGCGGACGGCGATTTCGGACCCTCCGGCGTTCTTCTGGAAACGCGACCATTCGTCAGCAAGAGACCTCGCGCTATGTCCGCACCGGCTCCCTCCGACCTCCGCGATCGCCCCTATCCCCCTCCCGGCGCCACGAACTTGGCAATGCCCCTCATTGACGCGACCCGCGACCCCCAGACCGCCGCCGACACCCTCAAGGCGCTCAGAGCCAAACTTAGTCCCCAGGGGGATGTCGTGAGTCCCCGAGGTCGTGCGCTGACTCGGGAGGTCTTCGGCGAGGCGCTGGCCCCCCGCGAGGTCGTCCAACGGATTTTGGAGCAGGTTCGAACCCGCGGTTGCGAGGCGCTGCTGGAGTTCACCCGCAAGCTCGACCACGCTGATCTGACCCCCGACACCCTGCGTGTCTCCGCCGACGAACTCGCCCAGGCCCATCGCGCCGCTGCTCCGGAATACCTCGACACGATCCGCCGGGTCCGTGGCCACCTCGAAGCGTTCCAAACCGCGATTTTGCACCAGGACATCACCGTGCAACGCGGCCCCGGACACCGGCTCACCCAGCGCTACCGCCCTCTCAAGAGGGTGGGGGTCTGCGTGCCGGGCGGAGCGGCGGCCTATCCCTCCTCGCTGATGATGACGGTCATCCCCGCGCGGGCCGCCGGAGTCGAACAGATCGCCGTTGTCGTGCCGCCCACTGCGTTCGGCGGCTACAACGCCAACCTTTTGGCCGCCTGTCACGAACTGGGCGTCACCGAGATTTATCGAATCGGCGGCGCTCAGGCGGTCGCGGCGCTGGCTTACGGCGTGGAGGGAATCGCCCCGGTGGACAAGATCGTGGGACCAGGCAACCTGTTCGTCGCTTTGGCCAAGCAAGCAGTATACGGGGTGGTCGATATCGACTCGATCGCCGGTCCCAGCGAGGTGGTCGTGCTGGCCGACGGAACCGCCCGACCCGACTACCTGGCCGCCGACCTCATCAGCCAGGCCGAACACGCCCCTGGCTCCAGCCTGCTCATCACCTGGGTTGAAGGTCTGGCCGAACAGGTGTTGATCCACCTGGAACGCCAACTCGCCGGTCTCGAACGCGGCGACCTGGCCCGCGAAAGCCTGGAACAATTCGGCGCGCTGATCCGCGTGGCGAATCGCGACGAGGCCATCGCCCTGACAAATCAAATCGCCCCCGAACATCTTCACATTTCCACAAACCAACCGGCCGAGGACGCCGAACGCCTGCACGCCGCCGGCGCGATCTTCCTGGGCCACGATGCTCCAGTGGCCGCCGGCGACTACGCCGCTGGTCCCTCCCACGTCTTGCCCACCGGCGGAACCCCGCGCTGGGCTTCGGGCCTGTGCTCCAACGACTTCCTCAAACGCACCAGCCTCATCGAAATCGACCACGACGGCCTGGCCGCCCTCGCCCCCGACATCACTCGGCTCGCCGATATCGAAGGACTCCCCGGCCACAAGCTCAGCGTTACCATCCGACTCGACAGCCGCCCAACCCCCGGCCAGCCCGGCCAATCCTAATTCCCTGCGTCGTCTCCCGGCCCACCTCCTAATGGAACCCCCAATCTCCCTACCCCAACCCCAAACCCGATCGTCTCCGGTTGGAAACCCTCGTCCCATGACCACCGCCGTTCCCTTCACGATTCGTCCCGCTCATCCTGACGATTGCCCGGCGATCGACGCCCTCATCCGCGAATTGGCGGTCTATGAAAAACTGGAACATTTGGTGAAGTCGTCACCCCAAGCACTCCGAACCCACCTGTTCGAATCCTCCGGGTTCGTCGAAGCGATCGTGGCCGAGATCGAGGACGAAGCGCAAGAACGACGAATCGTCGGATTCGCGCTGTTCTTTTCGACCTACTCGACCTTCCGAGGCCAGGCCGGGTTGTACTTAGAAGACCTGTATGTGCAACCGCCCTACCGAGGCGTGGGGATCGGCAAGGCGCTGTTGGCGAGTGTGGCCGCCCGAGCCGTCGAGCGCGGCTGCGGACGTTTGGAGTGGTCGGTCCTCAACTGGAACGAACCGGCGATCGGCTTCTACCGCGCGCTGGGAGCCACGCCGCTGGACGAATGGACAATGTATCGGATCGACGAAGAACCATTGCGGCGTCTCGCCGACTTCGCTCCGGTTGGCGGCCCGTCCAAGCGCCCGAACTGAATCGCCCGTCGTCGCTTCCCGACCCGGGGTGAACGCCACCGTTCATTCCACGTCCTCTCAAACCTAACGGATGATCCAATGAACGCCCCCGCCAACGCGCGCACGTCCGCCGCCTCAGAGGAGATCGCCTCGTGGTTTCAACCGCATGTGCCAGCGATGGCCGGTTACACGCCGGGCGAGCAACCGCGTGGTGGCAATCCCATCAAACTCAACACCAATGAAAACCCCTATCCACCCTCGCCCCGAGTCCTGGAGGCCCTCCGCAACGCCATCGACGAACGCTTGAGACTCTATCCCGACCCGGCGGCGACCGCCTACCGTCAGGCGGTCGCGGATGTTTTGGGAGTGGACCCAGCGATGGTGTTGGCAGGCAACGGCTCCGACGACCTGCTGACCATTCTGACGCGCGCCTTCGCCGGACCAGGTCGGCTGATCGTCGCGCCCACGCCCAGTTATATTCTATATCGCACCCTCGCCCAGCTTCAAAACGCCCCCTTCGTGGAAGTTCCTTACCGCGACGACTGGTCGCTCGACTTCGATGCGATCGTGGCCCACCAACCCCGTCTGACCCTGCTAGCCAACCCCAACAGTCCTTCGGGGACCGCGTTGGCTCCTGAACATGTCGGCGAACTCGCCGCGCGTCTCGAAGGTCCGCTCGTGGTAGACGAAGCCTACGCCGATTTCGCGGACGCCAACTGTCTCAACTTGATCGCCCGTCACCCCAACGTCATCGTCACCCGCTCGCTCAGCAAGGGATACGGCCTGGCCGGGTTGCGGGTCGGACATCTGATCGCACGTCCCGAAGTGGTCGCCCACCTCAACAAAGTCAAAGACTCGTACAATTGCGACGCTTTGAGTATCGTCGGAGCCGCCGCGGCGTTGAAAGACGCCACCTATCTCGCCCACACTCGACGTCTCGTCATCGCCACCCGCCAACGTTTAGCTCAGGCGATGCGTTCCCAATTTGGTTGTCAGGTGCCCGAGAGCCAAGCCAACTTCGTGTGGTGTGTGGGCGGCGTCGCCACCGAGGCGACCTATCTCGCCCTCAAGGAACGCGGCATCCTCACCCGCTGGATGCGTTATCCCGGCATCGTCGAGGGGCTCCGAATCAGCGTCGGCACCGACGAGCACATCGATCAACTTCTTAGCGCGTTGAACGACATTGTCAAGCTCTCTTGAGTCGTTGAGATGAGAGGCTTGTTTCCCAACTTGGCGGTCATCCTTTTTGGTCTTATCACATGAGGAGCTGGACCATTGGCTTGTCCAGATCGCCCGTCGTCACCTGGTCGTTGATCTTCTCCCGAGTGGCACCGATGAACTCCGAACCCGCTTCGCCTTGGCCCCACCGAACCGCCGAGATCGTCCGCACGACGCGGGAGACTGATATTCGCCTGACGCTCAACCTGGACGGCCAGGGACACGCGCGGGTCGAAACGGGAGTGGGCTTCTTCGATCACATGCTCGACGCGCTGGCACGACATAGCCTGTTCGATCTGGAAATCGCCTGTCGGGGCGACCTACATGTGGATGACCATCATACAGTCGAAGACGTGGGAATTTGTTTGGGTCAGGCCCTTCACGCGGCTCTTGGGGACAAGCGGGGTATTAGGCGCTACGGGCATTGTGTATTGCCGATGGATGAAACCTTGGTGACGGTGGCGGTCGATCTGGGAGGACGTCCGCACTGGTCCTGGAAAGTGACCATGCCTACCCCCAAAATCGGCCGCTTTGACAGCGAGCTGGTGGCCGAATTCTGGCGGGCGGTGGCTATCCATGGAAACCTTAATTTTCATGCGATTCTCCACGACGGCGGCAACTGCCATCATGTGGCCGAAGCTGTCTTTAAAGCCGCCGCCCAGGCACTCCGTGACGCTTCAGCCCACGACCCCCGCCGTCCCGATGTGCCCTCAACCAAAGGAACGCTGACTCAATGAACACACCCGCGTCAATCAAATCCGATAGGTCGCCGTCCTCCCAAACCCGACCAGCGGGCCGGGCCGGTCTCAAGAACGGGTTGCTGGTGGGGGTCGCCCTGGCCCTTTTGGGTTGGGCGATCTGGACCAACCGCGTGGAAATTAACCAGGTTCTGCAACGTCCACTTGATCCGGTTGCCTGGGCAAGCGCGTTTGGAATCTACTTTGTTGGACTGATTCTGACCTTTTCACGATGGCATACACTCGTCAGGGCGTTGGAACTTCCCTTCGCCTATCGCGACGCTCTGCGGTTGGGTTTCATTGGCAATGTCTTCAATTTGGTGATACCAGGGGCGGTGGGAGGGGATGTCATCAAAGGAGCGTTCTTCTGCCGCGAACAGACCCGCAAACGCAACACCCGGGCCATTGCCTCGATCGTGATGGACCGCATCCTCGGCCTGACCGGACTCTTCCTTCTAGGAGCCCTGGCCGGAGCCTGGGGCTGGTCGGCAGCAGCTCCGCAAACGCGCCTGGTGATTCTCTCCGTTGTGTTGATGTTAGGATGTGGTTTTATTGCTATTGCAATTATGTTCACTCCTACTCTATTTCGTCCTATTAATCGAAGGCTTCAGAACCGTCCGCGTTTGCAAGGGATCGTGGTTGAACTGGAATTCATGGCCTCGTGCTACCGCAAGCGTCTTCCTCTGGTCTTTGGCATGTTGGCGGTGTCGGCATTCATCCACGGCCTCAACGTGCTGGCCTTTGCGTTGGTCAGCCGCTCGCTGTTTGCTGAGGATCCCAATCTGCCCGACTTCGCCGCCCATTTTGTTTTGACCCCTCTGGTGCTGTTCTCGTTGGCCATCCCTTTGCCTTTTGGAGCGCTTGGCGTGGGCGAGCAGGTGGGTCGTCAACTCTTCGAACTGGTGGGGTACACTGGCGGCGGGGTGGCGATGATGGGATTTCGTGTCGTCATGTACTTCGGGGGATTCATCAGTGTATTGGTCTATCTAGCCAATTTGGCTCAGGTCCGCAAGCTCTCTCACGCCGCCGAAACCCTCGACCTAGAACACGCCCTGGTCCCCGACGCGCCCGATCCCGAGATGCTCGCTGCCGTCGAAACCGAGGACGAAGGAGTTGTTGTCTCAATGGATCCAGATTCCTCTCAGACTCAAGTCTGAACGCACTTGTGTTTTCTTGCTTAATGTCCCGGAGACTCCACGGATGCCGCTGACCATCCCGTTCCGGCTTGTGATTGTCTGTCTGGTCTTCGTCGTCTCGGGCCAACCGCCCTTGATCGCGGGACAAGCGGGACAAGAGCACATTCCGTCCGGCTCGAGCGCTATCAAGTTCGAGTTGATTTGGGGACCCTCGTGCGTGGTGGCGACCGATCGTCCGGGACGACAAGCCGACCGAATGTTGGTTGAAACCCGCGCCGATGTAGAAACCATCAAGCAAGCTGCCTCTGGTCTGACCGGAACCCGGTTTAACCCTCAAACGCTTGCCGAGCGGGCCCGTGATTTGGGGGCCAACGAGCTTATCATTTCAGCGCGGACTCCGGAGGGATTCCTCTGGTGGGACGACCCCTCCACCCCCCTGAACTCGGCCCGAGCCACCCCTCTCAAACGCGACGTCGTGCGCGACTTGGCAGACGCTTGTGAAACTCTTAATCTGAAACTTGGCTTGGTTGTTCATCTCGACGACCTTAATGATCTTGATTCAGAACCATTTGACGCCAACGTCATTATCGAACCGATTGAGCGGTTGTTGCGGACTGTTCCGGCGTCGTCGCTCCGATTCGCCGGCGACGAGGGACTCGACGCTGACGCGATGCGGTCCGAATGGGTGTTGGAGCGGCTTCGCACAGGGCGTTCTCTTCAGGTCAACGGACGTTTGGGCCGTGGGGCCGATCGCAAGCCGTTGGTTCCCGACTTCCTGGACCGCGACGATGGCGTGCCCGAGCCGCCGCGGCCCTGGCGAGGACGCGACTTGCCTTGGGAATGTCGTCTGGGATTTCCGCTGGAAGGTGGTCCCGCTTTCCGAGCCGGTCCCCGTCCGCTTCGTTCCAGTCGCGCGGTGGTCGAAACCCTGGTTCTGACTGTGTGTCGTGGCGGTTCGTTCGTCCTGGCCGTGGGACTGGACCCCACCGGGGCAATTCCAGAACCAATCGATATACGATTACGTGAAGTTGCCCATTGGCTCAAACGTCAGCGAGCAGCGGTGGTTGGCGTAGCGCCCTTCGAACCCGAGGATGGCGAACCCAACCCCGCTGGTCCCCAGGTTGTCCGGGCCGATCAACCGGAGCGGCGATTCTTGTTCCTTACCCAACGTCCCCGTCCCCCCTTGGTCGAATGGCCACTAGCCGCCGACGAAGTCGCCTCGGTTCGTCTTTGGCCGGAAGGTCCCCAACTCGCCGTGCAACCACTTGCCGACGCTTTGCCGCCCCGCTGTCGGGTCATGCTACCCGACACCCCGAGCGATCCTCTGATCGAGGTCGTGGAAATCCTCCTCCACCCCCAATGATCCAACCACGCGACGCCGACCTGTCGAACGGATCTCGCAGGGTTCGTGTCCGAATCCACGCCATCGGTTGTCGTGTCGAAGAGGTCTCCACGCCCTCCGAGCGAACCGAAATGAACTTGGGCTGTACTGACAATCAGGCGAGTCATTCCAATCGAGGATCGCTGTTGTGGAAACGATTCGCTCCCTTGCCTTCCCATGATTTCCGGACCGCGTTGGGGGCGGCGTATCGCGGCCACCCGTGACGATTTCTCAACGTACTAGGCAGCTTGAGAAGCAGTTGGATTGGCAGCGAATAGGACATGTGAATTGCGAGAGGCATGAGGAATCATTATGGCAGAACGACGTGTTTCACTTAGTTTGGTCCGTGAGGCGTGGAATCGCTGGGTCCGACCCGATTACCAACCCGAACCAGCGTGGCGCTGGACGTGGAATCCGCCACTCCAACGTCTCGCCGACGCTCAACTTCTCTGGCCCACGGAATATCAGTGGCCTCCCGCCGCCAAGTGGCTATTTCACCTCAAGCATGCCTTGAGTCGCCTGATCCCCGTCGAAACGGCTCCCATCGACCAGTCCGACTGCGAAGGAGTGGCGCGGGTCGTCCTTTGCCCACGCGGCCGCAATTCCCAACCCCGCGCTATCATGATCTTCGACTATTCCGACTACGCCGACCGAATCAACCATTCCGCCTTGAAATCGTCCGTCGTGTATTTCAAGTTTCAGTACCATCCCGACCATGCCGAAGATCCACGCATCGTTCCCGGAGGATATTACCCGAACTCCCCCTGGTTATATCGCCACCTGGTTCCCCTCCGCGCCCTGAGGGATCGGCAACAATGGCGGTTCGACGTCCACGGCCGCTTCGGTTTGCGATATCGGGCCGACCTGCGCCGTAGAGCGATCGATCTACTCACCCATCAGAATCGGTTTCGGTACGAAGGCGGCGCGAAGCTAATCCGCCACTATGAGTTCCTGGAGGAGTTGGCGGTCTCCAAAGTGGCGATTGACCTGCCGGGCAACGGCGATCTCTGTTTCCGGCTGATCGACCAACTGGCGTTGGGGGTGACGGTGGTTCGCCCCCGCTCGCCCGTGAGGTTGCCTGAACCGTTGGTCAATGGGGTTCATGTCGTCGAGTGCGCCGAGGATGGTTCCGACCTAGTGGAAACCTGCGCGCGGCTTTTGGAGGACGAACCGACCCGGCAACGAATCGGCCAGGCGGCGCGGGAGTATCACGATCGGTTCCTTCACCGCGACCAACTGGCCCGCTATGTGTTACATCACGTTCTCGAACGACTTTGAGCCCAGGTCCAACGACGAGGGCGGAGCAGGGCAGGGCGGTCGTGATATAATCCGGCTCGCGGCGATTCGCAACGGAACGGATCCGATCGCTTGGTCGTGAGCCAGTCAGGCCAAATCGGTTCAGACGCGATCGGGTCGGTTTGGACTAGACGGGCCAGACGGGAGCAAGCGGCGCGATGCGGATTTTATGCACCGGCGGGGCGGGATATGTGGGCAGTGCGTGTCTGCGTTGGCTGTTGGCCCACGGCCATGAGGCGTTCGCCTTCGATAATCTGTCCGAAGGTAACCGGGCGGCCGTTCCCGACTACGCCCAACGCCTGATCGTGGGCGAGTTGATCGACACCGACCTAGTGATCGACACCCTACGAACCCGCTCGATCGACGCGGTGATGCACTTCGCCGCCCTGGCGTCGGTGCCCGACTCGATCAGCGACCCCAGCAACTATTACCGCGTCAACGTGTTGGGCACTTACAGTCTTCTGGAGGCGATGAGGGCCGCCGGAGTCAAAAAGCTGGTCTTCTCCAGCACGGCGGCGACCTATGGGTTTCACGGTCCCGAGGCGATGCCGCTCCAGGAAACCGCCGCCAAGAACCCCGAAACCCCCTACGGGACCACCAAAAGGGCGGGGGAGTGGATGATCGCCGACTACGCCCGCGCTTATGGTTGGGGCTATGCGATCTTCCGCTACTTCAACGCCGCCGGGGCCGACCCCGACGGCAACCACGGCGAACATCGTCGCCACGAAAGTCACCTCATTCCGCTGACCCTGGCGGTGGCCGTGGGCAAACGGCCGGCGCTCAAAATCTTCGGCGACGATTATCCCACTCGCGACGGCACTTGCGTGCGTGACTATGTGCATACCTCCGACCTCGCGCAAGCCCACCAACGGGCGGTCGAGCGTCTAGAACCGGGCTATGGCGAGGCGTTCAACCTTGGCTCGGGGGAAGGAGCAACGGTCAAAGAGGTCCACGCCGCTTGTGAGCGGGCGGTGGGCCGCTCCATCCCGGTCGAATACGCCCCCCGACGTCCCGGCGACCCCGCGGTGCTGGTGGCCGACCCCGCCAAGGCGATCCGGGAACTTGGCTGGACTCCTTGCTTCTCCGACATCGCCACCATCGTCCGCACCGCCTGGCAATGGCATTCCCGCCACCCCGACGGCTATCCCGACTGACAACCTTCCTCCTCCTCTCCTCTCCCCCCCTCGCCGCGACGCCGTCCCGTATCGACCACACCCATCCCACCTGCCGCGAGGTCCAAAACAGCCGCAAGCGACCACGCTCTAGCTCCCATCACGTCCCACCCGGCGATCGTGGGTGGCGGACGCGGACGCCTGTGCTTCGCCCCGTCTGCGTTTGGCCACTGCCCCCTGCAACGCTTGCCAAGCCAACACCTTCGCCTGGTCGATCCCGCTTCCTCACCGCGAAACTGGGGGAGGACTCGGATTCGACATCGGCGGAGGGGCTGGAGTCACGGCCGCCTCCGCGTCAATCGTCAACGGCGAAGGTGACGACGACGGTGGAGCGACCAGAAGCGGCGAAGCCGAAATCAGGGTGGTCGGTGAGTGAGCGGACTGGGAAATGACCGAAATGGGCGTTACTCCAGCGTTGGGGAACGCCGTCTGAGTTGCAGCGCGGCTAGCTCCGTTTGTTCGGGTGGGCGGTTGCGCGGAACGGCGGGGCCGGTCGATCAGCGCATCGAATTCGTTGAACATCACTACGGTCGCAAAGACGGCCAGCCCCACATAGACAATCGCTATGACCAAGCCGTGGCGGTAATCGGTGATCCGATCAACTAAAAACCGTCCTTGGGCTTGGAGCAACCAATCGCTCCGTTGGATCAACTCGTTCCAATCGCGCCACGAGATTCCTAGTGAGGCGATCACCGCGTCAGGTTTGAAGAAAGACTGGGCGTCCACAGGTAAACGCCTTCCGAAGACCAGAAGCAGGCTCAGCCCGAGCGCTCCAATGATGATGATCGAAGGGCGTGAACGAACCAGCACAGCAAAAAACGTTGCGGCGAGCGCCGCCAACCAGGTGATCGCCGCCAAGGTGATCCAACGCAGCAGAGCGCCGACAGGGTGGACAATGCCCGAGCTGACCGCCAGGGTCTCGGTCACCAGGAAGGCCACGGCGATCGGCCACAACCGGACCACGCACCCCAGCGCCTTGCCTCGGATCAACTCCGGGCCGCTCAACGGGGTGGAGAGCAGCGTCACCCAAGTATCCTGGAGCCGTTCCCGAATCCAGCCGTCGGTCACGACCACCACCACGCCCATCAGCCAGATCAGAGTGGCGAACCGAAAGAACTGTTCGAGGTAGGTGTGGGCGGCGGGCCGGGGGTCGAGGGGGGCCATGCCGAATCCGAATCCATCCAACCACGGCGCAATCCCTGGATAGGTGAAGGCGAACGCCGGCCCGAAATACCACTGCCATCCTCGGATCAGCAGCCAAACCGCCCCCACCAGGATTGCCAGCTGCACCAACCGCGCCCCCAAACCTCCTGGTGGCGCGGCGAAAATCTCCTTCCAGGCGACTGGATTGCCGAAGACCCGGGGACGGGGCAACAGCGGACGGGAACGCCGCGACGCCGAGCGACTCTCCCCCTGCTGACGAGCGTTGATTGGTCGCAACAGCGCCGCGGACAACCCGACGAGGGCGGTTCCATAAACCAGCTGTAAGCCAATCAACGCTAGCAGACGGGTGGTGAGCCACTCCTCGGGCAACCAACCGAACTGATACTGCGCCCAGAAGCTCACTGGGCTGACCCAGAGCAGCCAAGCAAGGTAGAACTCCAGTTCCAGGCGGTAAGGAATGACGCCGGGCAAGACGATCAACACCAAGCCATCCAAAAGCAATGAGGGGATGACCAGAATCCCCACTGCCAGGGCGTAGGAGGCGAAAATCGCCTCGTTGAGCCGTTGCGACACGGTCGAGGCTAGGATCGCGCAGCCGCCCACAAAGTAGGAGGTGCTGGCCACCATCGTTAGCACCAGCGCCACGAACCAGCCTTTGATGTCGGCGAGGGTCGCGGTGAAGACCAGAAACGGCACCGCTAGGCCAACGAGGATCCCCACCTGCATGAGGAGCGCCAACAGCTTGGGCCAGAGGATCGAGAACGGTTCGAGCTGGGTGGTGAGAAGCTCCGGCAAGGTGCGTTGCTGTTTTTCCTCGACGACCACCCCGGCCATGAACGAGGGGGCCAGGCTTAACACCACGAACACCAGCGAGGCGATCGTCCCCACAAAGGCGTCGGCAGCCAAACTGCCCAGACTCTGGGGCGAGACGAAGGGACGCCCCCCCACTGAACCGGCCCTCGATTGAAACTGTTGCCAGGGAACCCACACCGCCAACACCGCCAAAATGGCCACCATGCAGGCGACCCGAAGGCGATAGTAACCAGCGCGCCGCGCCGCTCCTACCAATTCGCGGCGAAAGATCAGCTGACCATCCCACATGACGTTGCGTTACTCCACGCCCTCGGCTTCGGGGAGGGATTCCGCGCCGAGAGCGATCGAGTTCGGCGGCGAGCCGGCCTGGATCATCCCCGGTGGGAATCGAAGCGGCAGGGTTCCAGAGAAGTCTAGATCGCGTTCTCTTCAGGAGACGGCGGCCCACCACGCCTTCGCTGGACCTCCCGCCAAAGCGCCTCCAAGCTTTGCTCCCAGGAGAACGCGGGAACCCAGCCGGTTCGGGCCACAAGTTTGTCGATCGCCGCGCGCGAGTCCCGCGGGTTGCTCGGATCGGTGGTAGGCCGTGGCCCAGCGCGAGGGGACCACGTCACTTGACGGCCCGCCAGCGCCGCCAGGGCCTCCAACCCTTCGCGGATCGAGTGTGATCGGCCCGTGCCTACATGATAATGTTCGCCAGGGTCGCCCCGATCGGCCAGAAGCCTCAGAGCCTCGGCCAGATCGCGGACATCCAAAAAATCGCGCCGGGTCTCCAGATCGCCTACCTCGAGGTGAACGGGAAGTCGCGGGTCGGGTTGCGTTTGCGTCGCGTCGGCCAAACGACGGGCGAACCGACCCAACGCCTGGGATTCAGGCAGACCGGGACCGATCGGGTTGAACGCCCGCGCCAGGATGCCCGCGATTGGTGGGGAAGCGCGCTGGATCGCCAGACCAGCCAGCCACTTGCTCAGGCCATAGGAGGTCGCCGGACGGCAAACCCAATCCTCGGCCACCGGCAACGCCTCCTTGGGGACTGGGCCGAGTTCCGCTGCTGAACCGACCGCCACTACCCGGCAGGGTTGTCCCCACTCGCGTAGCGCCTCCAGCAGGTTGAGGGTTGCCAAGAGGTTGACCCGATAGAACTCGAACGGCGAGGCCGGAGGGGTCAATCCGGCCGCGTGGATGACCCGGTCGGGTTGAACAGCGTGGATCAATTCACGCGCTTGGACTGGGTCGCAAAGGTCGGCGACCAGATGGCCCCAACCACCCCGCCGCGCTTGTCCAACCACTTTGGCCCCAGTCCCCCGCGTGCATTCGACCAAACGGGCCATGACATGACGCCCCACAAACCCCGATGCGCCGGTGACCAACCAACATCGTCCTTCCGGTCCACTCCACCGCCGAGGGGAGGAGATCGCGTCGTTGGCTGACGGCGTGTTCGTCTCCACGTCAGCATTCTCAACCGCCATTGCCAAGAGGCCCTCCTCCGCGACTAAACTGCGCGACCGGTTGGCAACTCGACCCGGTTAGTCTCGACTGGGTTCAACTTGGTCGGATCGCCCCGCTCATCGACTCGAGTGATCCGATCCGGTTCAAACGGGTCGTCACGCCTTCCTGCCAGTTCCCAACTCGACCGCCACGCCCTTGCGAACTGGCCGGAGGCGGTCTATCCTGCGGTTTTCCGCTTCGCGGTCAAGCCAACGCTCCCAGGAGGCCGACGCGAAGCCCTCCCTCTCGGGCGAGGATCACCGAACCATCAGCCTGCCTGGTCTCCGATTTTCCCTCCTCTCCTCCCTCTCCACACCCTGACGAGGAGTCCACCCATGGCCGTGACAAACGACAAGCCGATCCGCGTGGCGATCGTCGGTCTGGGGTTTGGGGCCGAGTTCATCCCGATCTTTCAGGCCCACCCCGACGCTGAAATGGCGGCGATCTGCCGCCGCAACCGCACTGAACTGGATCGCTGTGGCGACAAGTTCGGTGTTGCCAAACGCTACACCCGCTACGACGACCTGTTGGCCGATCCCGACATCGACGCCGTCCATATCAACAGCCCCATTCCCGACCACGCCCCGATGTCGATCGCCGCCCTCAAGGCCGGTAAGCATGTCGCCTGTACCGTGCCGATGGGCACCAGCGTCGAGGAGTGCCGGGCGATCGTCGAGGCCCAACGCGCTTCGGGCAAGGTCTACATGATGATGGAAACCGTGGTCTACAGCCGCGAATATCTGTTCGTCAAGGAGTTGTACGACAAAGGCGAGCTGGGCCGTCTTCAGTTTTTGCGGGGTAGCCATCAGCAGGATATGGATGGCTGGCCCGACTACTGGCCCGGGTTGCCGCCGATGCACTACGCCACCCACTGCGTCAGCCCCTGCCTGGCGTTGGTGGGCAAACCGGCCGAGAGCGTTGTCTGCCACGGCTCGGGCCGCATCCGCGAAGAACTCATTTCGAGATACAACAGCCCGTTTGCCGTCGAGACCGCCACCTTTAAAATCGAAGGCTCCGACGTGGTGGCTGAGGTCACCCGCAGCCTGTTCGACACGGCGCGTCAGTACCGCGAGAGTTTCGACGTTTACGGTTCGCTCAAATCGTTCGAGTGGCAGCAAATCGAACATGAGCAACCGGTGATCCACACCAAAGGTCTGCCCGAGCCGGAGATCCCCCGGCGGGTTGAGGTGCCCGACTACGCCGATCGTCTGCCCGAACCGATCCGCAAATTCACCCAACCCACCGCGATCCAGGACGCCGAACATCTCTCGTTCGTGCAGGGCGGAGGTCACGGAGGCAGTCACCCCCACCTGGCCCACCACTTCCTCATGGCCTGCCTGGGCCGTCAACCCGCCTTCCCCGACGCCGAAACCGCCGCCAACTGGACCTTGGTGGGAATTATGGCCCACGAGTCGGCCATGAAAGGCGGCGAGCGCATGGCCATCCCGCGGTTCTGACCTGACCCCGTCCCCGCTGGTCGCATCAAGCTGGATCGCCCCTAACCCCAGACCAGAGAACAGATCCCACCCACTTCACGCCCCAGCGGTCCGCTTGCCGAACCTTCGGCGATGGGATACGATGACCACAAGTCGATTGACGCCGCCCCAGTCCGCGGCGTCACGGCCACTGCCAGGTCCAGCCCCCCCATTCGTTCCGCTCCGAAGGGACGCGACGCTTGTCCGACAAGCCCCGCATCCTCGTCATTGCTCGCGGTTCCCCACGCGGCTCCGCCGCGGACGCCTCAAGCGAATCCGCGCCAAGCGCCAATGGCTTGGCTTCGATCTGGGGCGAAGCGGCTGAGACCGTGCGCGTCAGTTCGATTGCCCGCGCCATTCACCTTCTAGGGATGCAGGACTTTGCCGGTGTGTTCGTGGAACGCTCCCAGCTTCCCCTGGTGCGCGACGCCGGACAACTCCTGCAGGCCGAGGAAATTCTTGAAGTCATCGCCGACGGCGTGGCGTTGCTTGACAACCAATATCGCATCACCTGGCGCAACGCCGCCTTCGACAATCTCGCCGCCCCCGGCCCCGCCATGTTGGGTCGAGGATTCGCCGAGATGTTCGCCGGGTCCGTGGAACTCGTCGATCTGGAAGCCCTCCCCTCCGCGGATCGGGGCGACGCCGCCACGCCGGTCACGGAGTTTCTCGACCGTGCCCAACGCGAACGCAAGAGCGTCGAAGTCCTGCTCAAAGTCAGTACGCCCCCCCCCCACACCCCTCCCCACGAAGCGACGCCGGACGCCCCACCATCTTCCAACTCGCCTGGATCCGACCCCGCCGTCCGCTACCTCAAGGTTGCCGCCACGCCGGTCTGGGATCCCGCCCCCCCCCACAACCTGCTTCACTTGGTTCTCCTCGTCCGCGACGTCACCGCCGAAGTCCTTGAACGGCTCAAACTCGATGCCATCCACCACGCTGGCGAGGAACTGGCCGACATCCTCCCCCAAGACCTCTCCACCATGACGGTCGAGGACCGCAAGGATCTGCTCAAGCATAACATTGGTCGGCACATGAAAACCCTTTTGGGTTTGGACTACTTCGAGATCCGTCTGCTCGACAAGTCGACTCAAAGGCTGATCCCCTTGTTGGCCGAAGGGATGACCGAGGACGCCGCCAGCCGCGCTTTGTTGGCGCGAGTCGAAGGCTCGGGGGTCACTGGCTACGTCGCAGCCACCGCCAAAAGCTACCTCTGCCCCGACACCGCCCACGACCCGCTTTACCTCCCAGGCGCGGAAGGGGCTCGAAGTTCCTTGACGGTCCCCCTGATCGACCACGGCCAGGTTATCGGCACCCTCAACGTTGAGAACAGCCAGCCCCACGCCTTCGACGACCGCGACCGCCGTATTCTGGAAATTTATGCGCGAAGCGTCGCCTCGGCATTGCATACCCTAGAACTCCTCGAAGCCGAAAAGGCCACCACCGTTCAGGAGTCAGTCGAAACCATCCGCCGTCAACTGGCGCTGCCGATTGACCAAATCCTGGCCGACGGGATGCGCATCCTCGACCGCTACGCCGGGCACGATGACGAGATCCTCCAACGCCTGCGCCGCCTGATCGCCACGGCGCGACGGATCGCTCGGATGCTCGAGGATGTCGGCAGCACCCTGGCCCCCACCTCGCTCACCAGCGGCGATCCTCAAACCGCTGGCGCGAGCAAACGATTCGCCGGGCGCACGATTTTGGTGGCCGACGCGCAGGACACCATTCGAGTCCGCGTCCACGAGATTCTGGGCCAACTCGGTGCGGTGGTCGAAACCGTCGCCGACGGCCAAACCGCCGTGGCCCAGGCCCGTCACTCTCCCTACTCGCTGGCCCTGGTCGATATCCGCTTGCCTGACATGAAGGCCTACGACGTGTTTCGGCGGCTCCGCGAGGTCCAACCCGACCTACCTGTGATCTTCATCACCGGCTTCGGCTACGACCCCTCGCACGCCATCGTCAAGGCCCGTCAGGAAGGGCTTAAATATGTCCTCTTCAAACCATTTAAGCCTGACAAGCTCATCGAACTCGTCGAACTCGCGTTGCGCGACCGCGACGCCAACGGCGACTCCTCCGCACCCTCGCTTTCCCCTCAACACCCCTCCGGAAATTCCCCTGACGATCCCCACGCCAACCCTCCCCGCACCACCACCGTCGTTTAGGCTGTCCTGACAAGCTGCCGGATGGTCCCCATCCTCATCCTCAAGGCAGTCCGATCCTTCCGACGGTTGGCTGCCTGATCATCCCCAACCCCAACGGGGTCGTTCCCCAAGCCCAGAGCGAAGCCTTGGGAAACAACAACACACGAAGGGCCAAAACCATTCCTTTGATGTCAATTTTAACTGAAACGGAAGCGTTCCTTCCCTGGGGCTTGTGCCCTAGATTTGGAGAGCGAGCCCAACGGGGTCGGAGAACAACGCGATGAACCAGGGTGGTGGGATGCGATGGCGCGTGGTCCTCGTCGTTCCCTCAGAGCTTGCAGCCTAGGCTTGGGGAGTGACCTCGTCGAGGTCGGAGAATCATGGGGAAGGCAAGGGAGTGAGTCGCTTCCACAACAGCAATCTTCGATTGGAAAGCCCCGCATGATCGTGAGTACAGCCTAGCCAACCCCATCCCGTGCGGTCATCTTCTCGATGAGCCAACAAGACTCTCGTCACTCAGCCTCTCACCCCGCTTGCATGACCACTCGCCTTCCCCCGACAAACCCTTGCCAAACCAACCGCGCTTCAGTATGCTTGAAAAGCGCAGTCGGAGAGGTGACCGAGAGGCCGAAGGTGCGGCACTGGAAATGCCGTGTACGCCAAAAGCGTACCGAGGGTTCGAATCCCTCCCTCTCCGCTCAGACCCAACTCAACCCAACCAAGTTGCGGCGCATAGTTCGAGACGAGTGACCACCTCATGCTGGTTCATGTTGTGATCTCGACCTGCGTTTTGTCGCTCTGAACCATCGTCCACCCTGCGCGGAGCGATCGGTTTGGCTCAAACTTGAGAAGATGTTGATCTTTGGGAAGCATGGCGTTCTGGCTCGTCTTTCCTTCCCTGGCGAGCCAATCCGTTTGACCAACTTGACGGACTTACTTATCGCTGGTTGTTCTGAAACTGGATTGCGTAGAGGTCGCCATCCTGGAGGACGAAGCGCAACCGCACTGGCTGACCCGCCAGCCGCGAAAGGTCCGGGTTGGTTCTCCAGCGGACGACCTGCTCGATGGAATCTCCCACCAACTCAACGCAGTCCTCAAGCTGGAAACCGGGTTGAGGTCGGCCCGACTCGTCTTGAATCTCGACCCGCAAGCCACCGCCAGCGCTCGTCGAGTAGTTCACGATCAGTTTGGAACCTGAGAACCGCAGTGGTCGGGTGACCATCTCGGCCGGATCGGCACCGGCATGAACCGAGGCGAATCCGTCGGTGCGGAGGGTGAATCGACGAAACGGCGTGACGTAAATCGACATCTCGGTCGGGCCGGTGGGCACGACGTTCAGGGCGGCGTAGTTGGAGCGGTTGCCCCAACGGGCGGAGTCCAACCCCGGCCGGAGGAACGCTTCGCGGAAGGTCCGGTCATAGGGAGCGTCGCCGCGGGCGGTCATGAACAGGATGTCGGTACTCTCGCCGCGGGAGGGGTGGAAACGGGTTGGCAGAGCAATCAAGATATGCGGAGCGTTGAAGTAGGGATGCGTTTGCGTGGTGTAGAGGTGTTCTCCTGGAAAGTTGGGACGCATCGGCACCGGTTCCGACCAGGTTATGAAGTCGTCGGAGGTGGTGCGGCAGACCGAACGCCACTGATTGTCGAGGAAATGCCGGAAGTAGCAAACGTAGCATCCTTCCGTCTCGGACCAGAACGAGACATTCTGCGAGTCGAAGGCATACTCCTTGGTGTAGGTGATGACCGGCTGGTCGCGCAACTTCCGCCAGCGCACGCCGTCAGCCGAGACGAACGCGAACAGACCCGACGGCATGGTGCCCGCTAGCGCCTTGAAGCGTTGATCCGCCGGCGTCCCTGGACGCTGGTCGAGGAACGGCGAAAAGTTGTGGCAGAATGGAGCCTCGTGCAGGATGACATTGTTGTCTCGGGAACCGTCGATCTCGACCAAGCCGAGTTTGGGCTTGGTCCAGTGAATGCCGTCTTTGCTTTCGCAGTACCGGGTCACTTCGGAGGAGTCGCCGTCGGATTTCGCGCCGCGACTGTCGCGGGTGTAGAGGCGGAAGAGGTCGCCGTCCTTGATGACTGTGCCATATTCCAGAGGGTCTGCCGGTTCCGTCATGGGCGGGGTGGGGTGAGGCTCGTGCAGTTTCAGGGTCGCATTGTCCAGCCGCTCAATCAGATAATGATCTATGAACAACTCGCGGCGCGAGCCGATGTCGCGCACGGGGTTCTTGATCGGCATCTTAGCTAGATAGATTGATGTTTTGCCCTCGTGGGAGGAGTAATAGCTGATCCAGAGGTGATCCTGATGCAGCGCGAGCCCAGCGTAACTGGTGTCGCCGCCGGAGGGCAGGGTGAGGAACTCGGTCAGCTTGCCCGCTTCCGGGTCGATCCAGCACAACGAGGTGCGAACCGCCTTGTCGTAAAGCCGCACGGCAGCCACCAAGCGACCGTCGGGCAGACGGATCATGTGCGGCCCGCCGATGAGCGTGCCTAGAGTCTTCCACTCCCACTGCGTGAACGGGGCGTTCGACACTCCCAACAAGCCGGAGTTGTTCGCTGCCCCGTCGCGCCGGAGCAGACAATAAGCTGTGTCCCCGTCGAAGACAATTGACGTTTCATTGGGATAGCCCTCGTCGAAGAGTCGTTCGACGAGGGTCTCGAAATTCTTGCCGTCCTTGCTGACATGAAGCCGAATCGACTTATCTGGCCCGCAAGCGTAGCTGATGCCGTAAGCCACGCCGTGATGCCAGGTGATGCGCCAGAGCCAAAAGTCGGGGTCGCCGATGAGGTGCTTTTCACTCCAGACGCGGCCGTCGCGGGAGAACCAAGCCACCGACTGATGACTGTGCCGTGAGCGGTCGTGAAGCGCCTCGGCCGCGTAAAGCATCAACTGCCCATCCGGCGTCACGGTCATCTTCGGGTCGCGCAGGTCGGAGTCGGTTGAGGTGATCAGGGCGGCCGATTCCCAAGTCACGCCGTCCGTCGATGTGATGACCCGTAACGCACCGTCGGCGGAAAGGTGGTCCTTCCCTTCCCGGAATACGCAGAACCAACGTCCCTGAAAGCGGACCAGATCCGTAAACGCCTGATGTGAGGCCTGATCCCAAATCTTGACCACCGTGATCGGCTGGTCCGGCCCGTCTGCCGCCGCGTCCTCGGCACGAACAACGGAGGACGCGCAACACACCAATACGATGATTTCTTGCCATTTCAACATAAAATCACCAATCTTGTCAAAGGTGTGGTGGGCACGGGATGCTTCGCCCCACAGCGCGTCCGACGGGGTTCCGCGGGCGGCTGGGGGCGACTGGACATGGAATCTTAGGCGATGATCTCGTTGATGGGTTGGCCGTGGTCGATATCGAGCCGTTTGCGTCCGGGAATCTCTAGCCGGCGCGAGTCCAGGCCGAGTTGTTTCAAGATGGTGGCGTGGACGTCGGTGACGTAGTGACGGTGTTCGACGGCGTGGAAGCCGATTTCGTCGGTCGCGCCGTGAACCACGCCGCCTTTGATTCCGCCGCCTGCCATCCAGACGCTGAAGCCGTAGATGTGGTGGTCGCGGCCATCCGCCCCTTGGGAGCCGGGCGTCCGGCCGAACTCGGTGGCGAAGACGACCAGGGTTTCTTCGAGCAGGCCACGACGGTGCAAGTCTTCCAAAAGCGCGGCGATCGGCTGATCGACCGCCAGGGCGTTGTTTTGATGGTTGGTCCTCAGCGCCGAGTGGGCGTCCCAAGCGCCTGCGCCTCCGCCTCCGTGTTGAACCTGGATGAACCGCACCCCACGTTCCACGAGGCGTCGAGCCGCCAACATCTGCATCCCGAACTCGCGGCAGTGCGGCAGGTCCAGGCCATAGAGTCGCTTCGTCTCCTCGGTTTCCGTGCTGAAATCGACCGCTTCCGGGACTGAGCGTTGCATTCGGAACGCCAACTCGTAGGAGGCGATCCGGGCCGACAGTTCGGCGTCCTCGGGCGATTCGACCGCGCGTTGCGCGTTGAGTTGCTTGATCAGATTGATTCCGACCGAGCGGGCCGATGTTGAAAGCGGTCGCTCAGGCTGGCTGAAGTCGAGCGGGTTGTTGGGATCGACCCGCAGGGGGACTGCGTCGTGGGCCGGTCCGAGGTAGTGCCCATCGCGTTTGTTCCAGTATTCGCGATATCCAAACGAGATGTATTGGGGCAACTCGTCGTTCAGCGAGGCCAGGCCATAATGCACCCAGGCCCCGAGGTTGGGGAATAGACCGTCATTGGAGTGTCGCCCCGAATGGAACTGCGTCTGAGCGCCGTGATTGCTATCGGTGGTCCACATCGACCGAATGACGGCGATGCGATCGATCTGCTGGGCGATGTGGGGAAACCAGTCGCTGACCTCGATGCCACTTTGGCCGTGCTTTTTGAAACCGACCTGCAACGGGAAGAGGGTGTTGCGTTGGAGGCCGTTGCCGTCGGGGGCCACGAGCCGTTGGATGGCCAGTTTGTTCGGATCCTGCACGTCGGCGAACGGCGTCTCCTGGATGGTCTTGCCGGCGTATTTCGTCAGCATCGGCTTGGGATCGAAGCTCTCGACGTGACTCAGCCCGCCATTCATGAACAGCCAGATCACGCTCTTGGCTTTAGGGGGGAAATGGGGCCGTCCGTCGGGCGGGCTCCATTGGCCCTCTCGCGCATAGCCGTCGCGGTGAAGGATCGCTCCAGCGGCAATGGCGGCAAAGCCCGACAGGAATTGCCGTCGCGTTGCCAACCACGGGGGGGGCGCGATGGTCGTCGTCATGGTCCCTTCTCCTCTTGTCAGCTCAACGAATCGTGATGAAATCATGGTGATTGAGCAGCGCCCACACCAGGTTGGCTCGGGCGAAATTGGTAGCCGCCTCGTCCACGCCCGCCTCCGGAAGGGTTCGCCATTCCGCGAGGGCGTGCAAGCAGTCTTGGCGTTCCTGGTCGCTTGGTTCCACGGCCAAGATCAAGAGGAACGCTTCATGAAGGAATGCTTCGTCGCTGGCCGGTTGTCCCTGAGCGACGAGAAATCGGGTGATCCGTTCGGCGATCGGCCGGGAGCAATCGAGAACCAACCGACTATTGGTCATCGCCAACGCTTGTTGGGGAACGATGCTTTGTTCGCGTCGATAACAATCCGTGACCATCGCCTCGTCGAACATTGTCAGGAACAGGTTGCGTTCGTTGTTGGAGTGAACGAAGTAGATGCTCCGCCGCTTCGAGTCGGCTTGCTGGTCGGACGGAATGGACGGTCCCCCCCTTTGATCGTCGAGCTGGTCGGCCAGCGCTAAGAGGGAATCGCGCACCACCTGGGATTCCATGCGAATCGGGGTTTTCCTCCAGAGATGGAGATTGTCCGGATCGCGGGCGCGGTTGGATTCGGCACCGTGGGCAGAGCTGGCGAGTCGGTATGTAGCGGATTGCACAATCAGACGGTGCAGATGTTTCATCCTCCAGCCGCTCTCGATTAGTTCGCTGGCCAACCAGTCGAGGAGTTCGGGATGGGTCGGCGGTTGTCCATTGCGACCAAAGTCGAAAACAGTGGGCACCAACGGCGTCCCGAAATGCCGATTCCAGAGGTGATTGACGGCCACGCGGGCGGTCAGCGGATGGCGAGGATCGGTAATCCACCGGGCCAGAGCCGCGCGGCGTCCGGTGCTTTGGGGTGAGAACGTGGGTGCTGGGTCATCGGTCAACGTGCTGAGGAATCGGGTTGGGGTCCACCGAGCACCGATGAACTCGTCGAGGTTTTCTGCGGGGTCCACTTCCGCATTCGCGGCGGCTTGCGCTTGGGCGAGCGCCTCCTTGGCCGACTCCACCGCCTTGGCCGCCGCCTCTTGGTTCTCCGCGGACGTCCGGAGTTGCTCGCGTTGCGCGACCGCCAGAGCCTGCTTGGCCTGCGCGATCGCCACCTCGCGCTTGGCCTGAATCGCCGAGGCATGGCGGGACCGCCGCTCGTCTTCGGGAGCCTCAGACCAAGTCGCCCGCCAGGCTTCGGCGCGTCGCTGAACAGCCGTTAACTCCGCCTGAGCTGTGGCCACCGCCGCCTCCGCCACGGCTTGCAGGGCGTGAGCCTCTTCAGCGTCCAGGTTGGGCTGGCCGGTTAGCAACGGGCTTTGGGGGTCGAGCAGGTTTACGTTGGGGTCCAGAGCTTCCAGGCGGAATTCATGCAACCGCGCCAAGGCGTCGAAGGTGAAAATTTGAAAACACCCGTCTCGACGAGCCTGTGATGTTTGACACGCGAGCACCGGCACACCGTTGATCCAAGCGTTGATCCAGCGGTCGCGGACTTGAACCCGCAGCACATACTCGTGGTTGAGTTGGATCGGCAGCGTCCGAACCGCCGGACCCAGCGGGTAATGCCATTGACCGGCGACGTTGTAGGACGCTTGAATCTTCGGGCCGCCGGCGTTGGCGCTGACATAAACATTTTGCTCGTGATAATCCGTGGTCGCGTCTTGCGAAGGATCAATGTCGGCCACGTCAAAACCCAGCCCGATACTACGCCATTGACTGCCGCCGAGGAGCGTGAATCGAAGGGTCGCGTCGAAATCGCGCGGTACGGTGCCGCTCAGACGGAGGATCGACCGTTGGGGACCATCCTGCGTCTGCTCAAGTTGGCCGTCGCGCCACTGCCATTGGCCGCCGAACTGCCGCCAGCGGTTGGGGTCGATCGTCTCGAAGCGCTCGGCGACAACGGGCGGCGTCTTGGTCGGGTTGGACGAAGGCGACTGGGGCCCCGAGGCAAGTGTCGCTTCGCTGAGCGAAAGGTTCTCCCGGATCGCGGCCAGATCGGCTTTCGCCCGCGCGAGTTTGCGGGTCGCGTCGGCGATGTACGCCGGGATCACCCAATCTCGACGCTGGGGCTGCCAGGCTTCCACCGGGAGAGCGATCGGCGTGATTTCCGGCAAGTCCGGCCCCAGCAGCTTCGGAACCCCCGGCGCGACCGCTTGGGACTTGTCCGGATTCCTTTCATCTCCGCGGATGAAACGATACGTCGGCTCGTCAGGAAAAGCGTCGAACACGCGTGGAATACCATCGCGCTCGAGGTCGGTTTCGCCAGGAACCAGATCGAGTCGGGCGTGGTATGGCTCGAAAAACGCGCGTAGGCGATAGTAGCTGATCTGCGGGAACGGGTCATATTTGTGGTCGTGGCAGCGCGCGCAGTTCATGGTCAGCCCAAGCAAGCCTTTGCTGACATGCTCAACGGTTTCATCCATCCACTGGTGACGATTGAACAGGTAAAAATTGCGGGCTAGAAACCCGGTCGCGCGCAGCTTGGCCAGATCGTTGGGATACAGTTCGTCGGCTGCGAGCATCTGCCGGATCATTTCGTCGTAGGGCATATCATTGTTCAACGATTCAATGATCCAGTCGCGCCAATGCCAGAGATGCTTTTGGCTGTTGCGCAGTTGGTCGCCAAGTCCCCACCAGTCGCTGTAGCGCCAGATGTCCATCCAATGGCGGGCCCAGCGTTCGCCGTGGCGGGGATCGTTGAGTAACCGGTCCACCGCCCGTTCGTACCAGTCGGGGCGTTGATCGGCCTGAATCGCCGCGATCTCCTCAGGGGTTGGTGGCAAGCCGATCAGGTCAAGCGACAGCCGACGCAGCAGCAAGACCCGCGACGCCTCCGGCTGGGGGGTCAGTCCGAGTTGCTCGTGCCGTTGGGCGACGAAGGCGTCGATCGGATTGCGCACCCAAGCCGGGTTTAGGACCGTGGGCACCGCCGGGCGAGTAATTGGCCGAAACGCCCAGTGATCCCGCGGATCGGCTTCGGGCTGTTCATCTTCTGGATGGGGTGCGCCGGCCTGAATCCATCGGCGCAGCAGGTCAATTTGATCCGGACTCAGGGGCGCTCCCTCATGCTCGGGTGGCATCCGTTCGGCGGGGTCCTCGGACGAGACCCGCAGAATCAGTTCACTTTCCTCGGGATTCCCCTCAATAATCGCCGGCCCCGACGAGCCGCCCTTGATCGCCAGCGCGGCCGTATCCAGCCGGAGCTGACCGTTCTGCTTGAGCGCGCCGTGGCAAGCGTAGCAACGGGATTCCAAAATGGGTTTGACCTGCGTAAGGTAGTCCACCTCCTCGGTTCGTCCCTCGGCCGTCATGGCCATGAACGCCGCGCAGGCGACAACGCCCACTCGTCGGATGCCGCGGATCAATCGGTTCATCGCGAAGGCTCCGTGATCGTTTGGCCACCATGCGTCGGTGACAGTACTGCTTCAAGGCCCAACAGCCTTGCCAAACGTTCAACATCGATTTTAGGAACGTTTAACATCTTTGGTCAAGATCCCGTCCAGACGGCCGGCTTGTCAAACCCTCGACTCATCGAGCAGAATCGAGTTCCGTCATCGTTCCTCGTTGCGTCCCGTCTCGCCACGGTGAAACCCATGTGCCAGCTGTTGCCGCTGTTTGCGGCGCTGCTCTCGATCTCGACTCATCCTTTGGCCTCGGCGGTGGGGATGGACACCGTTTCCTCGAAGGCGGCTGGTGGAGTAGAGGAGTCGCGCGATTCCTGGCCGGAGGACTGGGAACGCGAGTTTCAGGCCCGCAAACAGCACGTTTTGGAGGGGATGTGCCGCTCCCAGAAAGCCAAGGGGTTGGGTGGTCACACCCACTTCGAGAATGAAAAGCGGGCTTACGGCTTCCTGATGGCCCATTTATTGGCCGGTGATCGGGAAACTGCGTTGCAGGAAATCCAAAAGGAGGACGTCCAAGCGCGATCCTGGCACGCGCACACCGCGGGGATCGACTACTACGCCTGTTTCACCCTCAAGCATCAGGTCCGCAAATATTTCCTCTTCAGCGATCAGCTCGACCCGGCCTACAAGCAACGCATGTTCGACGGAGCTAAGGTCTGGACCGAACGCGACCCACTGCGACGCCCCCACCCAGCGTTCGTCAAACCCGGCGACGGCTGGGGACCGGACGCCAAGAACTCCTGGGTCGATGTGCGAAACACGGAAAACCTCTTCCTGATGCGGATCAGCAGCGTTTATCTCATGGCGGAGGAGACCGGCAACGAGGCCACTCGGGACCTATACAAAAGTCAGATTCTGCGGTATGTCGCGTCGCTCTATCGAGTCGGCATGGGCGAATGGGATTCGGAGAACTACCACGGCCATTCGATCGTTCCGTTGCTCAACCTGTTCGACTTCGCCAAAGACCCGGAGGTGAAGGCGGCCGCGCGGGCGGGGTTGGATTACCTGTACGCCCTTGGCGCAGTCAAGTATTGGCGTGGCGGGTTCAACGGTCCGTCCAACCGCGACTATTCCCACCCCCAACCCTTCGGCGGCAGCGCGGCGTGTCTGCTTTGGCTCTTCTTCGGCGATGCCCCCCTGGACAATACCCGCTACGAGTCCGACGAGGTCCATGTCCTCAGCAGCTCATACCGCCCGCCGGAAGCGATTGTCCGACTCGCCCGCAAGGAGTTCGACCGGCCCGCCGAACTATTCGCCAGCAAGCCAGGGTATTCGGCCACCACGAGCTCGAATTGGACGAGTCCGCCGGAGTTCTTCGAGACCCAGTTCATTGGACGCACTTTCCAAATGGGGTCGCTGGTGAACGGCACCACGGCGGGTCAAACCGCGGTCAACGGGTTCAAGATCCTAGCGCGCAACACGCGACGCGGGGCTGTGGCCCTTCAGGCCGTTCCTGGTCCCGACCCCCGCTTCGTCGGCTCAGCGCGATATGCGGCAGGCAAAGTGAGCGGCGAAAACCGGGTCGGACAACACCGTGGCCTCGCGGTCTGGCTAACGCGCGACGGTCAGTCGCCCTGGGTTTGGGTGCTTCCCGAGGATGTTGAGGTCGAAACCACCGAGGGCGTGACCTTCCTTCAATGCGAATCGACCTGGGTGGCTCTCCATCCGATCCAGACCACTCCGCCGATGCTTGACTCGGAACGGACCCGGGCTCTGACCACAACCGACAAGGGCAAGAGCGACCCCCTCTGGACGGGTCATCGCGTCCTTTCGGCCCAGGGGAAAGGGGGGAATTTCTGCGGCGTTGCCGTAGAGGTCGGTGAGGCTCCCGACTTCGCCGACTTCGCCGACTTCAAGCGGGCGACACGCGACCACGCCCGACTTGACACCCGACAGATTGCCGAGGGTGAGGTTGAGTTTCTGGGAGCCAACGGCCGACGAGTGCGGCTGCGGTTCGCCGACCAACCCGGCCAAACCACCGTCTGGCGCGACGCGGTTTGGCACGACTGGGCCGAACATGCCCGCCACCTTTATCGACCCGCGCCCGGCAGTCCCGCCGTCATCGAGCAAGCCTGGCTTGGCGGCACCCTCACCGTCCGCGCCGGCGGCTCAACCTTCACCGCGACCGTGGACCCCCAAGGCCACGCGACCTTCTCGAACCAGTAAAGACAACCCCGCCCCGCACAAAACCCCTTGTCCTGCCCACTCAGCCCCGCGTTACCACTTTTTTCCTTGATCGGTCGTTAATCCCGGTGTCTCCGACGCGCTCGACTCGCCTGAGCGGGCGTGTCGCCGCGGAGGAGACGCACTCCTTGTTCGCGCAACCGGTTCTCCTCGGCGGTTCCTAAACGTGGGCGCTGGAGGGCCACGAGGGTGGGGGTCAAACGCTCGACCTGGGCTTTGCCCAGCGCTGCCATAACCCGGTCGGCAGTCTCGGCGTCGTCGCAACGGAGCAGAATCCGCAATTCAGCGGTCACGCTCCGCACCGACGCGCCCCAGGTCTCCAACTGACGGATCACATTAGCCGGCGGCGTCTTGTCCGAACGGGTTTGCAACACCGCGAGCAGCGTGGCGAGCGAATGACCCTGAACCACCGCTCTTTGAACCGATTCGCGGGTCAGCTTGAACACGACCGAGCCCGGTTGGATTGGGCCGGAAGGCCGCTGGCTGTAAGGCATCAGATCCACCACCGGCCCGTCGTCGGGACCGATCACCATCACGCTGAAGTCGGGTTGAACCACCACCCGGGTGGGCGGTTCGCGCTGTGGGGGGGCCGTCTCTCCGCCATCACGGTCCTCCTGGCCGTCGGCCTGTGCAACCGGATCGGCCCCCGCGGCGCGGAACCATTCCCGCAACGCCGGCAGACGGCGTACCGTCGCCTTGCCCCGGGCGTCCACTCCGAGTTGAACGGCTCCCCAAGGGACCAGACGCAGAAGGAGGTGATTCCTCACCAGACGCTCAGCGCACTGCCGAATCTGCTCGGGTTGGTTCAGGGGTTGGCTCTCGAAAGCGGTCCGATGAATTTGCGGACGCGGGCGGCGACCTTCCAACAACAAGGGATTGTGCTCGGGACGGCTGAACTGGTCGATCACGTCGCTCAACGGGGTGTGATGCCCTTCGGGCAGCGTCATCAACAAGCGTCCGAGCGTGGCGCGAAGGTCGCGGTACAGGTCCCATTCGGGTCGATCCGCCTCACCCACGACCTTGACCTTGGTGTCGGCGCGTTGGGAGACGGGAGCCCTCACAAGCACCGGATCGCCCAGAAACCGCGCGTCGGCGATCCGACGAACCAGCCCGAAGGAGGGCAGGTAGAAGAACCGATTCGAGGAGGGGGGCTCGCTTAGGCTCTCGAACAAAAGGCGGCGACGCTGGCTGGGATCAGCGCGCAGCCAGTCGCGGCCCGCCTCAGTCAATTCGATGCGGGGTTCTTCGAGGTCGCCGCGCCGCGCCGTTGCCACCTCCTGAACCAACCCCGCGGCGGCGGCGTGGGCGACCAGTTCGGCCAGGCGGTCTTGGGAATCGCGCGAACCGTTGAACACTCCGTCGAGCCAGTCGGGGCGGGGAGGCAGAACCTCGGCGAACCTCTTGAGTTCGGTCGCATAAAACCCGTGGCCGCTCTTGAGGACGCGCAACGGCGCGACAATCAGTTCCAACAGGAGCGCCCGCAACTCCTGAATCACTAGACCTGTTTCGGGCGAGACCGCGACCGGCTCGACCTGCTTCCAGCTCATCCGAGCCAGCGGGGATCGTCGCGGTGGGGCCGCGAAACGTCGGACCCGGCGAATCAGTCCATCGGTGCGATCCAGCCATTCGCAGACGAGTTGGAAGCGGCCCATGAGGATCAAGAGGGGTCCCAGAGTCAAACGTTGAGCGGTTGGAACCTGGGCGAACAGATCGCTCAGACGCACCGGGTGGTCACCGAACGGCTCGAAACAATCCCATAACGCCGCGGACGCCTCGGGGTTGCCGGTCGCCTTGAAAGCCCATTCTAGCCAACGAGGATGAGCGAACCATTCGGCGGGTTGGGAACGCCCGCGGGTCAGGGGAGTCACGCCGGCGCGCTCCAGAACCTCCCGCGCCGCCCATTCGAGCTCCTCGGGAGTCGGTTCGTTCCGTGGGCCGCGTTGGGCCAAGCGGCGTAGACGCTCCAAATACGGGCGAACCGACGCCGGGAACACCACGCAATCCCGGTGCGCGACCGACTCGCGGCGGAGGAACCCAGCCTCCCTCAACGAAGTCTCGGCCCGATCGGGACGCCCCACCACGGGGCGAGGCATCCCCAGATTGGTCGGCCCTTCCAACAAATGATCCAGCAAGCGCTGCCGGGCTTCAATCGTCAAGCTGTTCCAGACCCGCTCGAAGCCGAAATCAACTGCCTCGGTGAGTTCGGGAACCTCGCCGGGTTTCAACGAGGCGGGCCAAATCGCCGAGACTTTAAGACGAGCCATGACCGAATCAACTCGTGCGAACGGACCCCTCCACGGACCGCACCTCCACGATCCGGTCCGGGCGGCCTCAGTCTAGCAACCCCAGCCACGCTCTCCCAGCCCCTCACCTCTGGGAGTTCTCACGCCGCGCGGTTATCCTCAATCCCCTGCGACGCTTCCCCTTGAGCCCTTGCGGCGGACCGCCTTCCCTCTTGCCCAAGCGAATCCAGATGACAACCTTGCTCAAGTCTCTTGACACGATTTTGCTTCATCGGCGCGCGCTTTCTTGGACGTTGATTCTTGCGAGCCTCGCGGTGCGTCCGCCAATCGCCCGAGGCGACGAGAGGGAGACGATCCCGCCGCCAGACAACCGCCGCGAGGTGGTCGAAACCCTTGCTGCCTGGATTGAAACCGAGCGGGAGCGGTTGGACATCCCTGCCATCTCAATCGCCGTGGTCGAGGATCAGACGATTGTCTGGGCACGAGGGTTCGGCTGGGAGGACCAGGCCCGCACTCGTCCGGCGACCGGTCACACGGTGCATCGGGTCGCCTCGGTCTCCAAGCTGTACACCGCCACCGCAGCGCTGAGGTTGGTGGAGCGGGGTCAGCTCGACCTGGACGCGGCGGTGGAGCGGTTCGTGGCCGAATGGCGGCCAACCAACCCGTTTGATCAGCCGATCACCTTGCGGCATCTGATGAGCCATCGTTCCGGCCTGGTGCGGGAACCGCTCCGGGGTGGCTACTTCGACCCCGTACCAGTAAGTCTGGCCGACTCGGTCGCCTCGCTCAACGCCACGCGGGTGCTGTTTCGTCCCGGCGACAAGCTCAAATATTCTAACGCTGGGGTCGCCGTGGTCGGCCTGGCGGTCGAACGGGCCGCCGGCGAGCCGTTCGCCCTCCACCTCAAACGGACCGTCTTTGAGCCTCTCGGCATGAACGACTCTGACTTCGACCCCGACGACGCGCTCAAGGCCCGCATCGCCCAGGGGATCATGGCCACCGACCACGGCACCACTTTCCCCGCTCCTAACTTCACCATCGGCACCGTCCCGGCCGGCAACCTCGCCTCCACGGTCCTCGACCAAGCCAAGTTCCTGTCGGCTCTCTTTCGAGGCGGAGGCGGGGTGATCTCATCTCAAACGCTCGAACAGATGATAACTCCTCAGTTCGCCGACCGTGACTCGTCGGCTCGGTTTGGTCTGGGGTTTGTGGTCCGCAACGATAAGGGACGGCGGCGGATCGGTCACGATGGCGCGGTGTACGGCTTTGCCACCCACGTCTCGGCGCTGATCGACGACAAGCTTGGGGTCGCGGTGGTGGCGACCCGCGACTGTGCGAACGCGCTGGCTGACCGGATCGCCGACGAGACCCTCGATCGGTTCCTGGCGGCCCGCGAGGGCAAGACGCTCCCGCCGCCGGTCAGTCGGACAATTCTTGCCCCCGAGCGGGCCCGCGACCTCGCCGGGGTTTACACTGACGGCACCCATCGGATCGAACTGTATCCTCGAAATGGCCGTTTGATCGCCGACGCCAAGGGAGCCGATCGTCTTTGGGAACTCCGCGCCGAGGGAGCGACCCTGGTGGTGGATGGTCCGACCGCGCGGGGGGCTTCGCTGGTTCCTCTCGAGGACGCGGTGGTGGGCGATGGTCGGCGTTTGGACCGGATCGAGCCGCCCGCCCCGCTGGAGTGTCCCGCCGACCTGGCCGACCTCCTCGGCGAATACGGACCCGATCACAACATCCTTGCTCTTTACGAAGAGGATCAACAGCTGTTCGTCCGCATCGAATGGTTCTTCCGCTACCCCCTCAAGCGGATCGGCCCCGACGAGTTTGCCTTCCCGGACTTCGGGTTGTATCACGACGAGACCCTGCGGATCGAACGGGACGACCAAGGCGCTCCGGCGGCGGTGCTGGCCGGGAGCTTCCGATTCGCCCGCCGCAAGCTCGACGGCGACGGCGCGACCTTCCGAGTCGAGCCGCTTGAGCCGGTGGCGGTGCTCAGGGAACGGGCCCTCAAGGCAACCCCCCCGGTCGAAACCGGCGAGTTCCGCCGGCCCGACCTGGTCGCCCTCGACCAACTCGACCCCACCCTCAAACTGGACATCCGCTACGCCACCGACAACAACTTCCTCGGCGCGCCGTTCTACGACCGACCCGCCGCCTATCTGCAGCGTCCGGCCGCTGAGGCCCTGGTCCGGGCTCATCGCTTGCTTGAGTCTCAAGGCTTGGGTCTTCTGATTTATGATGCCTATCGCCCCTGGTTCGTGACCCGGATGTTTTGGGACGGCACGCCGGCGGCATTCCACGACTTTGTGGCTGATCCGGCCAAGGGGTCGCGGCACAACCGGGGCTGCGCGATCGATCTGACCTTGTACGACCGAACGACCGGGCAACCCGTGAGGATGGTGGCGGGCTTCGACGAATTTTCCAACCGCGCTGCGGCGTGGTATCCGGGTGGCACGGCGCGTCAGCGTTGGGCGCGTCGCGTGCTGTGGCGGGCGATGACCCGTCAGGGATTCGAGGTCTACGAGCGCGAATGGTGGCACTTCGACTTCCAGGATTGGCGGGCTTACCCCATCCTGAACCTCACCTTCGAGGAACTGGAGGCCCAACGCCAGCCCACGCCGGATCATCCCGAACCGCCGCGGCCATGAGAAGTGGAGCGGGCCGCCTCGTCCGGTCGATCTTGACGGCCAGGGCGTTTTGATCTCAAGTAGCCTCCGGAATCGACCGATTCCCCAACCTGGAGCGACCAAACCGCGCCGGAATCCTTTTGGGGCGGGGCGCGGGCTGGATGAACCGATGGAATCCCGATGCCCGAGTCACGCGATGGATCGCGGGAGTAGGCGTCCGAGGGCGGATCGGCGAAGTGGGTCGAACCAGCTTAACCGCTGGTGGGGATCGGGTGCGATGGCCGGCGGATGAACGCCTTCGACGACGCGGACGACGTGGACCTGGGTTGGAAGAGGCGAGGGTTTGACTTGAGCGCGCGTGATCGCGCGGTTGGAGCCATCTCCCGTTCCTGCCCCCTTCCCGTCGCCTCGGCTGAGATGGTCTCCGCGCCTGGGCGGCGACGATAGAATTCTCCCTTTCTGGTGGGGATGGTTTCTCCGACGTGATTCGAGGGCTTTAGGGAGGGAGAGTGGCCGGGGGTGAGGGGTGATGTTCGGCGAGCCGACCAAACCGGACCTGGCGCGGTTGTCCTGGCCTGGGTTGGTCCGACTTGCCTGGTCGTCCCTCAATGGTCCCCTCGCACGCCGACGATGCCCCAGCGCTTTGGAGAACCCCGACCGACGAGCGAATTCGAGCGAGCCGACGGACGTGGACCACGACGCGACACCCACGGAGGGGGAGGGTTGGCGAATGGCCCTGATGACCAGTGACATGATTCACCCCACGGCGGTAATCGGCCCCGAGGTCGAGTTGGGAGCCGAGGTTTCGATCGGTCCCTACGCCATCCTCGAGGGTCCGATCCGTATCGGCTCGGGCTGCGTGATCGAAGCCCACGCCTGCCTCAGCGGCCCCCTGGAAATGGGCGAAGGCAACTTCGTCGGACACGGGGCGGTGCTAGGCAAGCCTCCTCAGCACAAGGGTTACCGCGGCGAGGAGACCTGGTTGCGAATCGGATCGCACAACACCTTCCGCGAACACGTCACGATTCACCGCGGCACCGTTGAAGGAGGCGGCGTCACCCTGGTGGGGGACCGCAACCTGTTGATGGTCAACTCCCACGTGGGCCACGACGCCCGCGTGGGCAACGGTTGCACCCTGGTCAACAACGCATTGGTCGCAGGCCATTGCATCCTCATGGATCAATGTATCCTCTCGGGGCACGCCGCCATCCAGCAGCGGGTTCGGGTAGGACGACTGGCCATGCTCGGCGGCCTGGGATCGACCACCAAGGATATTCCTCCGTTCATCCTTCAACAGGGCTACAATTCCGTCGTCGGCCTCAATCTCGTGGGCCTACGCCGCGCGGGGATGTCCAGCGCCACTATCGACGCCCTGCGGACCATGTACCGGATTGTCTATCTGGAACGCTGTCCACTGCCTCAAGCACTCGATCGCGCTGAGGCGGAATTGGGAAGCGTTCCCGAGGTCCGGGAATATCTCGAATTTGTGCGGGAATCCAAATTGGGGATCAATCGTTCCCGATTCGTTCGCGGTACCCACGTTCGCAACGACGACTGAGTTGGAACGACCAAACCCGAATCCGTTTCGTCCCAGCCTCATCCCGTGCGACCCAATTCCAAACCCAATGCTCCACCCAACCCCCTTCCCCCGACCGACCGCTCTTCCCCGATCCGCCCTCGGCTCCTTCGGCTCAACGGAGGGTGGGTAGGTCGGGGTCGGTTGCTTCAGCGAGTCGCGGATCGGGCGGGGGCGGGATGACCGGAGGATCGGCGACGGTCGGAGACTGACTCGAACGCGCGGAGGTGACACGCGGCGAGTCGAGCGCGGCTGGCAACACGCCGGCCCGACGACCCCGCTCGATCAAGCGTTCGCGCACCCGTCGATATTCCTCCTCGGTGATGTCACCTTGGTCGCGGGCCTCGGTGAAGGCGGTGAGAAGGTTGAACTCCTCTTGCTCGTCGGTCTCCAACGAGCGTTTCCACCAGCGAAACGCCCCAATTATCACCGCGATCGCCACAATCAGCCCGATCCCGGCGGCAGCCAGCCACATCAGATTCTCCACCTGCTCGGCGTCCAGGCCTCGAGCCGCCCAAAGCACCATGCCACCCGCTCCCCTTTTTCGACACGAACCCGCGCCGCCTCCCCGCGCGTGGACCGCCAGGCCATGCCAACGAGGGGGCAACGACCTACCCCTCTTAGCTCACAACTTCAACCTGATCAGCGTTATCCCTTAGGATAGCGGACCCGCGCTCTTCCTCGCCACACGTGCCTCTGGCGCAATCGCGGCGGTTTGCCGCCCAATTGGAGCGTCGTTGGTTGCGAGGCCCCTTGCGTGTCATCTATGATTGGGTCGGTCGCGGGCGGTCGCCGATGCCGCAGCCGGACGGCGTTGACCTCTTCGAGCGGTCTCAAACGAGGGAGATGTTCTCGAATCCCCGACCGTCTCTAGTCCGGTCTCAACCCACCCATGCCGTGAGGGAGTTCGGCCATGTCGAATCCGATCCAATCGTGGGACTTGGCAACGAGTCCCGATCGTCTCAAGGCGCGGCGGTCGAAACAGGGTCGTTTGGTCCTCCTGGCCGTCTTGACCGTCTTGACGCTGGCGTGGGGTTCGGCTCCGGCCCAGGCTCAGTTCGGCGGCTTCGGCGGTCCCCAGACCGACCCCTTCTCCGCCTTCTACGGCTTTTTCCTGCCCCGTCAACAAGCACTGGCCAACCAACCGTCCATCAATCGTCAGCTCAACGAAATCGCCATCCAACGTCAAAGACGCATTCCCACCATCAACCGCGACGAATTCGGCGACCCCTTCGATTCGTTCGGTCTGGAAGCGCTGGATCGTGAGCTGCTCATGGAAGCCGACCCCTACGCCTCCCGCGAGCGACGCACTCCGGTTCTCGACCCCACCGGTCCTGCCTCGCTCAACACCAACGGTCGCGGTCCCTTGGGATACTTCGACAACTCCACGCGCTACTTTCCCAACCGCGTCCAATACAGTAACCCCGACACCAGCGGCGGTGAGGGATTCGGCGGTGGTCGCGGTCGAGGAGTACGCGGCGGCGGCTTCCCAGGGGTTGGGAGAGGCTTTGGCTCCTAAGCAAAGTCGCACGCATGACGGACCCAACCTGAGCCAATAAATCAATAATTTATTCCTCCTCCGTCGCAGCTTCCCAACCTCTCGCAACGCTCGCTCGCCCTGCCTCGACTCGAACATTTCCCCACTGCTGCCCCGAAGCCGCTCCTCAGGAAAGGCCTCGGGGTTGGCCTGACCGTTTTTCATCCCCTTCCATTTTTTGCTTGCATCCAACCACGCAATCGTTATAGACTGTCGAGGACGGCGTTCGCGTTGGGGCGTCGCGTTCGGCTTGGCCAGAGGGATGGGATGAGGCCGATTCGATCGCGGCATAGTCCAGCGGCTGACGTTGTTCCGTAGAGCATGATGCGGCACCAGGAGTTGGCGTAGGGTCATTCGACGAGGGATGAGCCGCGCGGTCCGACCGGGAAACGCGACCATGAGTGGCGAACGGACAACGAGCGAGCGACAAGGCGCGGTTTGGCGGCGTTGGGACGGGGCGCGTCCGCGAATTCGGCGATCTGTCCGGGCGTGTCCTGGTTCGGAAAGCCTGGAGGAGCGTCGATTGCTGAGTGGTGAACCGCTTCTCTCGTTGGCGTGGCTGGGAAACGAGGCGGCAGCGGTGGCGGTGGCGGGCCGTCCCTTCTTTGTGGGGCGGGCCGAGGCCACTGGGTTCGAGTTGTGGACCATCGACACGTGGCCGACGGGATCCAGCGGCGGCGGATCGACTCGGCCGGGAGGCGTGTCGTCTCCGGGAGGATCCAGCGGCGCAGCAGGAGCGAACGACTCGGGTTCGGCAACCGTGACCCGTCTGGTAGCCGATTTGCTGCCGGGGCCCGCTAGTTCCAATCCGCACCACTTGACGCCGGTAGGTAACCGCCTGTTCTTCATCGCCGACGACGGTCGGGATGGCTGGCAATTGTTCGTCGCTGACGCCTCGGGCGCGACGATCCGCAAACTAACCACTCAGCCCCACGGACTCAAACCGCGCGACCTGATCCCTGTGGGCGACCGTCTACTGATGACCGTGGAGCGTCCCGGCCCTGTGGGAGCGGCGGGGTCTCCGGGTGAGGGTCTGGAACTTTGGGTCAGTGACGGTTCGCCCGCGGGAACCGGCCGATTGCTAACCACTAACGCGGGCGTGACGGGGGTGCGGCTGCTGACTCTGGCGGGACCTCGCGTCTACTTCGAGGCGCTCCGCGACAACGGGACTCGGGATCTCTGGCGAACCGACGGCACCGCAGCGGGAACCCGTCCCGTCTCCGAGGCGTTGGACGCGGTGTTCGAGGAAGGGCCCCTTCATTGGATCGCCGTCTCGGGGTCAACGGTGTTCGTCGCCGACGAGTCGGGCCGCCTTGGGGTGGTGGAGGACGCCGGGTGGCCGGGCGTGGGGCTGCCCGCGAGCGGATCGGTCTCCCTCCGAACGATCCCCCTTAACCTGCCGCCTAACGCCACGCTCGAACTTCTGATCGGTCTGAGTTTGCCCGCGGAAACGGCGATCGATCCCATCGAGTCGGGTGTCGCGGTGGCGGTGATCTCCGACCCGGCGCGAGCGGGTCGAGGGGTGTGGCGAATCGCCTCCCAGGGGGTGGTAGACACGGTTTGGCTGACTGAGGCCGATGAATTGCGGGCCGCGGTGCAGCTGGGCGATCGGATCGCCCTGGCCGCCTCGTCCCGAGTCTGGCTCAGCGACGGCACCGCCCTCGGTACCCACGCGGTTCTTCAGGAGATCGCCGCCGCCCCTGGCTCACTCGACCGGGGACACCTGGGATTGGTCGATCACCTGACCGCCTCCAATGGCTCGGCCTGGTTCACCACCCGCGACTCGTGGGGCCACCAACGGCTCAGAGTCGTCGAAACCACTCAATCCACTCTAGGTGACCCTGCGGGCGTCGCTCCATCCCCCCCCATCGCTCGTGTGGTGTTTGATCTAGACTCCAGTGGTCATGACGCGATGTTAGGCGGTCTGGGCAATCTGCACGATGATCGGGTCGCGCTGTTGGTGCGGGATACACTGACCAACTCGGCCAGTCTTTGGAGTATTGGTTCAGAGCCGGGCGAGGGCGCGATTCAGCTTTTGACTCAATTCACCCTGGCCGCCGATCCTTCCAGCCGCCCCGAACATCTGGTCGCTTTGGGCGACCGTGTTCTCTTTAGCGCCTGGCATCCCCGATTCGGTCGGGAACTGTGGACCAGCGATGGCACCTCGGCTGGAACCTTTTTGGTACGCGACATCCGTGCTGGGGTCGAGGGGTCGCAGCCCGACGGTCTCGTGGTCTCGGGCGGTTTGGCGTTCTTCACCGCCGATGACGGCCGCCACGGCCGCGAGTTGTGGGTCAGCGACGGTACCCGCGAGGGAACCCGCCTGGTGCGCGACCTCGTGCCCGGTCCTGCCTCGGGCGAGTTCAGCCGATTGCATCCGGTCGTCACCCACGATCCAGCGCGACGCCGCATCTACTTCACCTTCGCCGACCCGGTTCTGGGCCGGGAACTGTGGACCAGCGACGGCACTCCGGAAGGAACCCATCCTGTCCTTGATCTCCGGGTTGGGCCGGGCGGTTCAAACCCCCGCGACCTGTTGGTCGACGCGCGAACCGGACGGGTCGTCTTCACAGCCGACGACGGCCAGGGTGTCGAGCGCCTCTGGTTGGCTGGACCTGCCGCGGCAGCTCCCGGCGGCAACGGTCCAGGTGGAGGGGTGGGTTGGGCGAGGACCGGCGTGCGGGGCTTCGGCGTTTCGCCGATCACCGACACGCTGGGCTCGAACGACCAGGCGACCTCACCCGTGGCGTTGGGGATCCTGGGGAATCGCATTTACTTCGCCGCCACTCACGCCGCTTATGGTCGGGAACTATGGGCCGCGTCGGTGGACACCGGCGCGGTCTGGATCGTGGCCGACCTTCAACCAGGTCCCTTAGGTTCGTCTCCGCGTTCGGGCGTGATGCTGGGCGATCGCCTCTACTTCACCGCCAGCACCCAGATGCACGGTTCGGAGGTGTGGTCCACCAACGGCACTCCGCAGGGGACCGGCTTGGTGGCCGACCTCCGTTTCGGACCGGACGGCTCGAATCCCCGCGATCTTACCGCCTGGAACCACGACCTTGCCTGGATCGCTGATCACCCCGACGGCGGCCCCGGCTCGTTGTTGTTACGGTTCGACCCCACGACCGGGACCCTCAGCGCCACGGCGGGACCGGACGGCTCGAATCCGACCCGGTTGGTTCCGACCCATCTCAAGGGAATGGGTGAGGCTGAGGACTCCCCGCCTCCTCCGGTCGGGTCGGGGCTCTACGTCCTGATCGACCATCCCGCTCGCGGCGAAGAGTTGGCGTGGTGGGACGGTCAAAACGCGCTGACTTCCGCCGGCGATCTCGTGCCCGGCGTCGCCTCACCCCGCATCTTGGAGGAGACTCCCGATTCGTCAAGCCCCGCATGGGCGGCGGCGACCCCGCGCGGTCTGTTCTTTGCCGCCGAGGTGCCCGGCCACGGTCGAGAATTGTGGTGCTTCGACCCGCGCGATGGATCGATGACTCTGGTCAAGGACATTGTTGATTTCAACACGAGTGGCGATGGTCCTCCCCCCCCTCCCCAACTGGTGCCGACTTCCGCCGATCCCATTGACCTCGACGGCGAACCCAACCTCATCGTGGTGGACGGCGATCGACGGGTCCGCCTGCTGCGTGATGATCTGGCCGTCCCGACGCTGGCGGAAGGGGATTCGCTGCGCTTCGACCCGTGGAATCCCGAAGCGCGGGGATTGATCCCCACCGAGCGGGTGCTGCTGGAATGGCGTCCCGACGCAGCTCCGTCCGACCCCGTCGGCGGCCCCGGCTCTGGGCGTTCGCCCGCGACTTCCACCGGGTCGGTTCGGATCGACCCTGACTCGGGCGTGGTGATCTTCGAGGGACTCCCGCCCGGCCTGCACTCCGGCCGCCTGATTGTGAAGGACGCCGCCCATCCCGAGGTGGTCGTCGAGCGCCTCATGGTGGTCGTGGTCGAGAACCGTCCGCCCGAAGTCGAGGCTGGCGATGACGTTCAGGTCGTCAACGCCCAGGGGATCCGCCTGATCCGCCACGGAGTCGTCCGCGACCCCGGAGGCGTGACCGAGGCTTGGGTCGATTACGGCGACGGCCAGGGACCAAGGTTCCTGGCGATTGGACCTGACGGTGGATTCACGCTCGATCATGTTTACCATCACGCTGGATCGTTCCAGGTCGTCGTGACCGTCATGGACGCCTTCGGCGGCGTGGGCGAGGATCGGTTCCAAGTGACGGTCACGCTGCCTCCTCCTCCCACGCCTTCGCCACCGATCGCGCCGCCTCCCGTCGCGTTGACCGCGGTGACGGTGACCGACCCCTCCCAATTGCGGTTTGCGCTGCAGTTTGACGGCGCGGTAACGGTGCCGCCTCAGGCGGTTCAACTGCGCGACCCGCGCGGCCGCCTGATCGCGTTGCGGTTGCAAACCACCACCCAAAATGGCCAAACCGTGGTGGTGGCCCAGGCTCCTCCGGCTCCCTCGTCGGCCCGTCCTCGGGGCGTGTATACGCTGACGGTGTTGGGCGATGGGTTACGGGACCGGCAAGGGCGAGCGGTTCGAGTGAGTGACGACGGCGCGGATCGCGTGGTCCGCTTCACTTATCCCGCTGGTCCCCAGGCGACCCGTCGCCAGCCCTCCCGACCGGGTCGCGTTCGCTTCGCCCGCCGTTGAGGTTGATTGGGTGGACGGTGAGAGATGGAGTTGCGATCACCCCGCGCGGGTCATGGCTTCGGGTGGAACCGTTTCCAGACGAATCACGTCGCGGTGGATTCGAGCGCGCCTTGAAAGCGCCTCGGCCGACGCGCCGGAACGAGCGGGTGCCGCCGCGCCTCGGGTGTTGAAACCAAACCGATGGGGAGCCGAGAAGGGGTCGTCCCACGACGAATCGGTCGGTTCGGCCTGGTCAAACCTGGGTGCTGGTGTCACCTCGAAGCGCGAGGGAGCGGGAGGCGAGTCGGATCGGCCCTCCTCGGACTCCGGTTTTGGAGGAAGGGAGGTGGCGCGGGAGGTGGTTGCGGAGTCGCCCTCAGCGCGACTGGTGCTGTCGCGGTCCTCGTCGCGTTGGTCCGCCGCCGCAAACGCCGCCGATTTGGGAGGAGCAGGCAATCGAAAGACGGTGTGGGGAGCTGGTTCGGGCCAGGTGACTAGTCGCCTTCGCGCGGGGCCAGCATTTTGAAACGAGGAGTCGAACTCGTTGCCCGAGGTGACCGGGTAAGAGGGGGAAGGAACGGGAATCGTGGGTCGAACCGTGTCATAACGCGGTGGTGCCTCGCCGAACGTGGTGGTCACCCCCGAATGGGGAACGATCAGGGACGGGGCAGCGTGGGGTTGGACAGGGTGGGTCGTCGCCGAGAGGGAACCGCTTCCCTGACCAACGACCGCGGCCTCGCAGCCCACGCATGGGTCGCCGTCCGCGTGGTCGGTCCGGATAAACCGACCATGGTGGCGACAAAGACCAAGTTGTTCCAAGCAGCGGCTTAGCCTGCCCAGGGGACGAAACGCGGCCGGGCAGCAGTAGGAAGGGTCGAGGTCGCACATCGTCGCCGACGTCTCCAACCCCGGACGGACACAGCGGCAGACTGGTCCCGCGCAGCCGCTCAGGGGGAGGATGATCAGGATCAAGGTGGCGAGGCGAATGAATAATGAACGCATACGTGATCTCATGGGTTCCTATTCCTCCCGCGCTCCGAGGCGGAGCAACGACGTTGGCCGGTTCCGGCCCTCGATGGCGCGTGGTTGATCGAGCCGGGGGATCGACGCCAATGGCGGACCTCGTCGCCCGGAACCCCGGCCCGGACTTCCGTGCGTGTGGCGTGTGGTTCCGGGTCGAATCTACGACGCCTCGGCGGAAGCGACGCGGAATTGTAAAATGGGGCACGTCGAGTCGATCGGTGGTTTCTCCCCACGCCCTCGCCCCCTCAATCCTCCGCTCTCCCGGAGCGCCTGCGATGCCTCCCAGCCACGACTCCTCCCCACCGTCCGCCACCGAGTTTGGCTTCGACCCGTTGGGCCTGGATCGCCACCAGCTTGAAACCCTCTGGAGCGAGTGGCTGAGCCTGGACGACCACACTATGCCCGGGCTGGTGACCCGATTCCGCGAAGCCATCCAGGCCGCTGACCGCCTGGGCGAGGTGGATCTGGGAGTGCGTCTGCGGTTGGCGCTGGTGACCATCGCCTTCGATCAAGGTCAGTATCCCGAGGCGCTCAACGCCTTCGCTTGGGCTGAGGCCAAGCTGGCCGCCAACCCCGAATTGGAATCCCAGCATCCGATCATGCCTCATCTGGTTCGGCTCAGCCACGCGCTTTGCCTCTCGGCACTTTCGGACTATCCGACCATCCCCCGCGACCGCATCGAAGCCGTTTACGGCGAATTGGCGCGGCGTTTAGAGCGTCTGGGCGAGGATCACGGCCTCCTGTACTGGCTGCGCTGCTTCACGGAATTAGACATGCTAAACCACGACGCGGCCCGTCATGCCTTCGCCACCTGGAACCGCCATACCCACGCCGACGTGCTGGACGACCCAACCTGTTCGGCCTATTTACGGGTGTATTACTATGCGGAACTCGGCGAGGACGCCAAGGCGTTCGACGAGGCCCAGCGGGTTTTCGAGGCGCAAGGGGCCCATCATTCGCTGCGTCCCCACACGATCGGGCGACTGCTGGAACCCCTCAGACGCCAAGGACGGCTCGCCGAAGCAGCCCGCCTGCAAGCCGAAGGGCTGCGGTTGATCGAAACCCGCCGGGCGGGCGACGCCCGGTTGCCCCTAGCGCTGCATTTGGCGTTTCTGACTCGAACCGATCAGTTGGCGCGCGCTTATGCACTTGATCGGACGTATGGGCGTTCGGTTATAGAGCAGGGATCCCCCTGGCAGCGCTACCACTACCTTTGCTCCTCGGCAATGCTGTGGCGGCATCTGGCCGAAACCGGGCGTCTCCGCGAGATCGAGGCGGCAACCCAAGGCGACGCCTCCCCCGGCCTGCCCCAAAGCCCCGAGTCCCCAGCCGAACGGGCCGCCCGCCTAAGCGCATCCAGCCGCGCCCTGGCGCTGGCCTTCGACCGCCGCGAAGGCCACCACCGCTTCCTTGAACACTGGACTGCCACCGTCGAACAGCCCCCTACGATCACCCCCATCGAGCCGCGGTAAGGCCGGATCAACTGTCGCCGATGTTACCTATGGCCAAGAAACGTTTTGGAAGCACGTGCCAGCCGAAGATCACGTCGTCTTGGCCCGCGACTTGAGACCCAAAATCGAACCGGACGTGTTCAACCTTCACCAGGTTCGCCACAGAGTCGATTGTCGGGACCTCCCCTACGACGATGCATCAATGGATTAGGTGGTGCTCGCCCCCCCTGACATAGAGGGACTGCTGAGGGATCCAATCGATCATTTGGCGGGTCGAGGAACCCATCGGGCCTTCCGACACGCCTACTTGCATGGTCGGTGAGGCGAGGGAACCGCCAAATGGCACGATCAGGTCGGCCAGGATGAACCTGAACTCCCCATTTCAGAGGCAAGCGATCCGTGAGAGTGAATTGCGAGATGGTCAAACCCTCGACGCGAAAGGCGCGTGGTCTCAACGATCGAGTGGGTTGTCAAGAGCGCACCTCGGGTTCTGCGACTCTGTTCGAGAACATGATCATGCTTGGGAACGATGTTAAGAGTGGTCGGTCATTCACGCATTCCGCGGTGACCAAACAACCGTGTCTTTGCGACAGGATCAAAAGCCTAGATGAAGGGTTGGGGCTGTTCCCGCTCAACCCGCGCGATGGAAAGGGGGGGGCAATTGATTGCGATGAGCCAATTCCTCCTGGAACAAGCCATGTTCCAAGCGAAGTTGCCGCGGGCGACGATCAAAAGCGATTCAACACGTCATCCCTCGGACTCATGGTCTTGGTTATGTTATGGTCATGGGACAGGGAGGGAATCGGCGGCGGCGGACGATGAGTCACACCCGAGCGGTTGGTTTCCGGACAAGGCAGGTCTTGGTTTTCGCGGGAGTTTCGGCGATACTAAAAGACCGGGGCGGCGAGTGGTGGGCTCGTATGCCCGGACTGGAACCCTTTACGCACAGTTAGGGATGGCCGCGAACCGATGTCCGTCAAGCCGTTCGACCCCTCGACGTTGTTCGCCAAGCTCCGCGAGCTTTCTAGGAACCTCTGGTGGACCTGGCAGCCGGGCGCGGATCAGATTCTCGAATTGATCGACCCCGAGCTTTGGGCCAAGGTCAACCACAACGCCGTCGAGTTTCTAGCCAAGCTGCCGCCTGATGCCCTGGAGCGTTCCACTGGCCTGCAAGCGCTGCGGGCGCGGGTCGATTCGGGCGCGCGGCGTTTGGCGGAATACCTCCACAAAGAAAAAGCGTGGGGCACCATCCACGCCTATAACCTGCGGACCCAGCCGGTGGCCTACTTCTCGGCTGAGTTCGGCCTGCACGAGTCGCTGCCGATCTACTCGGGCGGTCTGGGGGTGCTGGCCGGCGACCACCTCAAGAGCGCCAGCGACCTGGACATCCCCTTGGTGGGGGTGGGGCTGCTGTACAACCAGGGCTACTTCAGCCAATCGCTCAACGCCGAGGGTTGGCAAATTGAAACCTACGCCAACACCGACGTGACCAAGCTGCCAGTCGATCCGGTACCCGACCCCTCGGGTTCAAGCGACCAGCTCCAGGTCTCCATCGATACCCCCCAGGGAGCGCTGCACGCCCGGGTCTGGAAGGTGGAGGTGGGGCGTCGCACCCTCTATCTGCTGGATTCCGACGTGCCAGCCAACCGTCCCGAGGACCGCACGCTGACGGCCCGGCTTTACGGTGGCGACGCCCGGGTGCGGATTCGCCAGGAACTGTTGCTGGGAGTCGGCGGTCTTCGGGCGCTGTTTGTCATGGGGATTCGACCCAGCGTGATCCATCTCAACGAAGGCCACAGCGCCTTCGCGGCGTTGGAGATGGGCCGGATCAAGATGGAGGAGCAGGGGGAGAACTTCTGGAGCGTGTTCCGGGACGTGGCGGCGATGACGGTCTTCACTACTCACACCCCGGTGGCCGCCGGTCACGACCGCTTCTCGCCGGCGTTGGTCGAGGAGACCCTAGGCAAATACCGCGAGTCGCTCCACATCAGCCACGACGCGCTAATGAGCCTGGGACGAGTCAACACCGCTGACCACAACGAACCATTCTGCATGACCGTGCTGGCGCTCAAGATGACCCGGCGCTGCAACGGCGTCAGTGCGCTGCACGGCGAGGTGTCGCGGCGGATGTGGCAGGCGCTGTACCCCGAAAAGCGGCTCGAAGAGGTGCCGATTGGTCACATCACCAATGGGGTCCACGTGGGAAGCTGGCTGGCCCCCCCAATGCGGATGCTCTACAACCGGGTGCTCGGACCGGATTGGCTGACTCGTTTGGAGCAGCCCGAGCAGCTGCTGCCGCTGGAGGGGATCGACCCGGCTGAGCTTTGGGAAGTTCACCAAATTCTCAAAGCGCGGCTGATCGAGTTCGCCCGGAAACGCCTGGCTGCCCAGGCCGCCCGTCGCGGGGAAGGAGCCGCGGCGATCACCCAAGCCTCCCGGGCGTTGGACCTGGAGACCCTCACCATCGGCTTTGCGCGGCGCTTCGCCACCTACAAACGGGCCACTTTGTCGATTTCCGACGCCGACAAGCTCGATCAGATGATCAATTCGACCGACCAACCGATTCAGATTATCTTCGCGGGCAAGGCGCACCCCGAGGACAAGTACGGCAAGGAGTTGATCCAGTCGATCGTCCAGAGGGGCCGAGACCCCCGGTTCGCCGGTCGGATCGTCTTCCTGGAGGATTACGACATGAACGTGGCCCGCCACCTCGTGCAGGGGGTGGACGTGTGGCTCAACAACCCCCGGCGTCCCCAGGAAGCCTCCGGCACCTCGGGCCAGAAGGCGGCGATCAACGGCGTGCTGAATTGCTCGATCCTGGACGGCTGGTGGGCCGAAGCCTACGACGGCCTCAACGGCTTTGCCATCGGCCGCGGACAGGTCCATCAAGATGTGCGGATTCAAGACCAACGCGACCAGGCCGACCTGCTCAAAACCTTGACCGAGGAGGTCGTGCCGCTGTACTACGAGCGGGACGGCGACGGTCTGCCCCGCCGCTGGATCGCCCGGATGAAGCACGCGATGGCCACCCTGTGCTGGCGTTTCAGCGCCGAGCGGATGGTTCGGGACTACACGCTGAGAGCCTACCTGCCCGCCGCCGGCCGTTGCCTGGCCGACTTGCCGTCCAACTGAGCGCGGGTTGGTCCCTCGCTCGCAAAGCCGAGTCGCCCTATTTCGGATAGGGTGGATCGACCAGCCCGATTCTCCCGGTCAACCCGTCGCCCCATCCTGGGTTGTTCCCGGAGTTCGGTCCCGACCAGCCCACGCTGGGATCCCCCCTGATCGGTTTCGTTTCCGTTTCCCGTTGGCCTAGTCGGATCGGAGTTGCCGCCATGAGCCTCGAACTCTCCGAATCAGACTCCTCCCCGTCTTTCGACAAGGAGAATCTGCCCCGCAAAATGGGATCCTTCAAACTGATCCGCAAGCTGGGCGAAGGAGCAATGGGAGTGGTCTACGAGGCGATCCATGAACCCTCCGGACGCCGCGCCGCGGTGAAGGAGATGACCACCGCCGACCTCCGCAACACCACCGGCTACAAACGCTGGGAACGTGAAATCGATATTCTGAAAACACTTAAGCATCCTAATATCGTTCGATTTTATGCTAATGGTCGTTCTAAGAGCGTTCCCTACCTGGCGATGGAACTCGTCGAAGGGGAAGCGCTGGATAAGCTGCTTAAGAAGCGTGGGGCATTTGACTGGAGGACCGTGGCGATCCTGGGGGCGCAGCTGTGCGACGCTTTGCACCACGCGCATCAATCCAAGATCATTCACCGGGATCTCAAACCGTCCAACCTGATGCTGACCGGCACCCCCCAGCGTCCGATTCTCAAGCTGGCCGACTTCGGCATCGCCAAAGCGCTTGAGGAAACCGGGATCACCGCGACGGGGCGAACTGTGGGGACCGCTGCCTACATGGCCCCCGAGCAGATCGCCGAACCGGACACTATCTCGCACAAAACCGACCTGTATTCGCTGGGTATCGTCCTTTATCAACTGGTGACCGGGGAACTACCGTTCAACGGCGCGACCTACGCGGCGATGATGACCCTGCATCTCAAAGAAAAGCCGCCCCGCGCCTCCTCCAAAGCCCATCTGCCGCCAGAGTTCGATGATCTCATCGATCAGCTTTTGAGCAAAGCCCCGCAGGATCGCCCGTTCGACGCCCTGGCGGTGGGCGAACGGTTGCGGGCCATCGCGGCCATGGACTGGAAGCCACAAGAGAAACTGCCCCCCCGCGCCACCACCGAGGTCCGAACCCGACCCCGACCAACCAGCGCCATCGAGCGGGCGGGCTGGAACCCCGAGACCATTGCCACCCTCGGCCTGGTTGCGTCCCTGGTGTTGATCCTGAGCTTCATGCTCTGGTACATCTTCGCCCCGGTCTCGACCGACTCGCTGTACACCCAGGTCAAAGCGGTCATGGACACGGACAACCGCCTGGCGATCCGCGACTCCCGCTTCCAGGCCAAACTCGACGAATTGCTCATCCGCTCCGACCTGGGCGATCGCTTCGAGCAAGTCCGCAGCTGGAAGGATCGCGCGATGTTTTTCGAGGCGGAGGACAAAGCGCGGACCATCAAGATCCCCGGCCAGGCTGGGTCACTCAAACGCGCTCCCAGCAACCCAATCGAGGAACTCTACGCCCAAACCGCTGCCGAGGCCCAACGGCTCGAAGCCGACCTCGAACTGGAAAAATCGGCCCAACGCTGGCGGAGCATGGCTGAACAGATCGACGCGGAGGCTCCCGAAGAACGCGGCTGGCGCGCCTTGGCACTAAGCGAAGCCGAGAAGAATCAAGCCAAGCTCCAGGAACTGCGCCAAGCGATCGACGACGAAATGAAACGGGCACGCAGCCTGATCGAAACGCAAAGCGGCGGCGTCCGCCAGGCCATCCCAATCTGGCAAAACCTGATCGAAAAATACTGGATCTACCCCGATCTCCGCCCCCTCCTCACACGCGGCCCCCTGCAACGCTTGGCCGACAATGGTATGGCTCCACCCGATATCGTCAACCGTCCTTGAAATCAGTTCGGTTTCGTTTCGTCCGTGCGGACGCGGCGGCGCGTCGAACCGAGTTGGGCCGACACCGATTCAACTCCCGCCGATTTTCCCGCGTCATCGAACGATTGGTCAGTTCGAATCGAACCAAAGTTGGAAGAAGGGTTGGGACTGAATTGCCCTCCTCCGCCTCGTCGTTCCGTGGGGTCGCGGTACCGTGAGGTTCACTCGTATTCAGATCGACCCGGATGCGATAGCGATGAAGAGCCGATGAATTCGGAGCCGGTTTGAGAAAACGCTGCCGCACGCCGTTGACGAAACCAAATCAGGCTGTTAAAGTCCCATGACCCTTCTCACGTTGGGAACCTGATCCCGTTCGCCCACGCGGCCCCTCGGTTCGGGATTCCCTTTTCAAGGGTCGTCACCGACCCAGTTTCACGATCAACGACGTGACTTCGCCTCTCCCCTCGTTGATCAATCATCTCAACTCCCGTCCTTCGACGAGACCCAATCATGGCCAAGTCCAACGTCCGCTTCGTGGGAAGCCGCGAACTGCACCGTGACCTTCCCGAGGTACTGGACGACCTCGACGATCTCAATAGCCGTTACGTTTTGACCATCCACAGCAAACCCCGCGCCGTGCTGATCGGAGCTGAGGCATTCGCTGCGTTGGTCCGAAGCGCCTCGGCAGGGGACCGTTTGCTGGCCCTGCAACTCGAGGCGCTCCTCCAAGGTCAACGCCCCAAGGCCACGTCCTCAAGCCGCAAGGCCAAAGCGCGCGCCAACTCTCCAGTCCGTCACTCCAACCACGACGACGACAACGCCGACGAATCCACCAACGACGACTCATGCCTGGTCGCCTTAGGTACCAAATCCTGACCTATCAATAAACCAAGCAGTGGGGGAACCCGCGAAACACGGGGAGAGGTGACCCTGAACCCCACTCACACTCTCACACTCAAATCAACTCCAACGAAATCGAATCAAACCAAACCGGCAGGGTTTGGTTTGATTCGATGGTGCCGTGTCACCCGTCGTTTTCCACTTCCTTTTCCTTTGGTTCGTTGTTCGTGAGTCGGGTTGGTGACAGTTCTTTTCCTTTCCACCTTGCTTCCGAACGAATTTCAATTTCGTTTTCCCAGTTTCAGTCCTCGATGATCCCGGTCTTGGAGGCCGACAACACAAAGGTGGGGTTGGCCGCCTCGAACCGCACTCGGTCGAGTTGATCGATTCCCCTTGCGATCCAGACCTGGCGTACCTCCACGACGCTCCCGCCGGCTAACTGCTTGAGGACGGTGTGGGCGGTGGCCAACCCATCGACGGTCGCCACGTTGACCACCAAGTGTCCCCCCTCGGCCAGACGGGTCCAGGCTTCACGCAGAATCGACTCGACCTGACGCCCGGTCCCGCCTACGAATATCGCGTCGGGAGTAGGCAAGCTGGCGAGAACCTCAGGCGCTCGGCCGGGGATCGCCCGAACATTGTCCACCGCGAACGCCTCGGCGTTGGACTCGATCAACGCCAGGTCGGTCGGCTCCGGCTCGATGGCGTACACCATCCCCCGGGGAGCCAATCGCGCTGCCTCGATCGACACCGAACCGCTGCCGGCCCCAATATCCCACACCACGCTCTCGGGCCGAAGATCCATCAACGCCAACGCGATCGCCCGCACCTCTGCCTGAGTGATCAACTCCCGCTTGGGCAGGCTCTGGGCGAATGCCTCGTCGGGGTTGCCGAACAGCCGCATCCCGCGGGTGGGAATTCGACGATCGGGCCGGTTGGGCTTACGCACCAACACCATCACGTTGAGCGGATGAAACTCCAAACCGACCAGATCGGCAAGTTCGGCGGTGGTGATCCGTTCATCCGGCGAACCGAGGTTCTCGCAGACCGACGCCTTGAAATAGTCGATCCCCCGATCCAACAACGCCCGCGCCACCTTGGCGGGCGGGTGACGGTCGCTGGAGAACAACCCGACCTTCTCGGCGGTGCGAATCCGCTCCAACACCACCTCCAGCGGCCGTTCGGCCAGACTGGTCAAATAGGCGTCCTCCCAACTCTCCTTGAGCCGCGCGAACGCCAGCTGCATACTCGACACATGAGGAATGACCTCGAACCGTTCCTTGCCCAGACGGTCGCACAGGAACCGCGCGATCCCATAAAACAGGGGATCGCCCTGGCTCACCAGCACTGGGCGGGACGCCTCATTGAGCGCCTGACGAGTCTGATCCAGCGCCGTGGTCATATCGGGGTCGAGTTCGACCCGTCGCGCGTGACCCGCCGCCGAGCCAATCGCTGCGAGCGCCGAAGTGGTACCAAGAATCCAATCGGCCTCTCGAATCACCGCGCGGCTCGATT
>Ga0209017_10000209_pt1 | contig 59872 bp, 48 predicted proteins | sample YNPBryunderm2012_FD_185812 | JGI IMG/M metagenome (GOLD analysis project Ga0209017, IMG submission 185812) | Anoxygenic and chlorotrophic microbial mat microbial communities from Yellowstone National Park, USA - YNP Bryant MS undermat 2012... ... | reverse complement strand
GCTCGGATGCTGCGCACAAACTTGCCATCCTCGCACAAATTGCCTTCGGAGTCACCGCCTTACCCGCGGACATCGAGCGACAGGGGATTGACACCGTCGATGCGATGGACATCCGCTTCGCGGATGAACTCGGTTACACCGTAAAGTTGCTGGCTGAAGCCTGGGCGAGCAACATTCATCCTGCGGAGAACACCCCCGCTGAACCGGCCGAGGTTGCCCTGCACGTTGCCCCGGTGTTGCTTCGCAAAACCGACATGCTCGCGCAAGTTCGCGGAGCCTTCAATGCCATCCTTCTTGTCGGCGATCTGGTTGGCGAAACCGTATTTCAGGGGCCCGGTGCCGGGATGTTCCCGACCGCCAGCGCCGTCGTTAGCGACTTGATTGATCTTGCGGTGGGTCGGGCCCAGCGAACCTTTGCCGTGACTCGACTCTGGTCCGAACAATCACCGCAGTTCCGCTTGGCGAGTTCGCAGCGCGTTCGCAGCCGCTTTTATCTCCGCTTACTGGTTCAGGATCGGCCGGGTGTGCTTGCCGATGTTTGCCGAGCTCTCGCCGATCACGACATCAGCATTTCCTCGGTCATTCAACATGAAGCCGTTGAGGGACACCCGGAGCAGGTGGTGCCCCTGGTGATTATGACTCATACTGCGGAAACCGGGCAGTTCCGGGCAGCCGTCGATTGCATCAATCGCCTCCCGGTGTTGCAACAACCCGCCGTTTACTATTCCGTCGATGATTGACCTTCCGAACCGGCTCCTGCCGGGCTTCGTGCAGGCAGCGGCAGTTCCCAGACCTGCTGGTCCTGATCGACGGCAAATACCCGGAACGGCACATGCTCGCTCTCGGATTCCGGAACGATGATGCGGAATCCCGCTTCTGGCAACACTCGCTTACCCGCAATAAGCAATTCCACATCCGGTCGGCGGAATCGCTGGACTTCAGCCTTCACCACCTGCTTGCCCCGGACGACGACCAGCGATACAGTTGCCGCCAACATTTGCTTCCGCCGGCGCGGGGGCTGATAGATCCAACCGAGGAGCACTGTTGACGGTTCCGGCTGACCCAGCACCTCCCGCCGCAGTCGCCGTTCTTCCGGCTGAAGAAGTCCTGGATATGGCGGCCAACGCTGCGATGTCAACGAATCCACGCTAAACGGGAATCCGACAGTCGGGATCGTTTTCCCCTGGTTCAAAAAAACTCGCACTGCTTGTTCTGCTGCCTTTTGCCGCTGTTCCACAGTCCGCAACCGAACCGCCATCGTCGCGACATTTGCCACGAGGATGACACTCAAAAGCAGTAACGCCAGAACATCGGCCTGGCGAGAGATCTTGAATCGATCCGCCACGACTTGCAAGATACCTCCGAGGAGCGCCACGCCCAGCAACAAAAACGGAACGATAAAAACGATTTGATTTAAATGGACATGCACGCACATATGATTGATCGCCAGCATTTGCCAGGAGATCGATGCCGCGAAGCCTAGCCCCAGAGCAGGGACCAGAGCCGAAACAGAAAGCGGCCACCGCCACCAGGTCATGCCCACCAATCCCGCCAGAACCCCCAAGAGGATTGTTGCCTGGCCGAGCGTAAATTCCCTGGGCGGCATTGCTATCGAAGCAGGTGTGGCAAACGTTGGCAGCCAAAAATAATTGGCAAAACACCGGACAGGCAGTCGCCATCGTTCTGGAAGAAACACCGGATCCGGAGCAGCAAACGGATAACGGACTTCCCGGGCCTGATCCGCCACCCCGGTGCGATGGCTGGCGCGGTCAAGGATCGCGGCCACACCATCGACTCCGACCACCTCGTTCAACTGCCAGACATGCAAGGCCAACGCCAAAGCAAAGCCAGCGACCCCGGCCAGCACCGCCACGGTAGCATGCCTCAGCCACGTTCGCAGCGGCAGCGATTCCCGGACACCGTGATAAACCACTGCCACCGCCGGACTCAGCACGATCGTCGAAACATATTCATAGCCACACAAACATTTGCAAAGTATCAACAAGCTGATTCCCAGTAACCAACCGAGTATCCGCTGCCTGTGACCGATCGCTCGGGGATAAACCCACCAGCTCCAGACGAATGGCGCAAAAAGCAGAAACGTGGCCCAATAAAGCGAAGTGGCAAACGGCAGCAGGATCGGCATCAGCACCGTGGCCGCAACCCCGACGTTCCCAGCCATTGGCCCAACACATCGGGACAACTCCAGGAAAAATAATGCCAAGGTCAATGCCGTTAACAAGGCAAATCCATTGGCTGCCAGCACCACAAAGTGATCGAATTCTGTGCCAAGATACTGGTGTATTGCCGCCAAGGTAACCCCTTGCAGACCGAACTGAGAAACATACAAGTCCGTCGTTTCTCGCTCGGGCCAGTAAATCAATAGCGGAGCCAGCGGCTGCGAGACCCTGTCCTCGCCTACCAGACGGTTGAATACAAGCCCGGAATCGTAGCCGATCGCCCGGTGTTGCCAAGCGATAGTGCTCCAGAACAACCCGGTCGGAATTAAAAACACATTGTGAGCCAGGGCTCCGTACAACACCAGCGTATATATCGTGACTCGGATCTTACCGCCTGGCATAAGCTTTTCTCCGCATCTTCAATGCATACTGCAAGCGCCGAGTCGGCTGACGCTGTCACGATCACTATCAGAGTTTAACGATTGGCACAAGTTCAGATTGTAGCCACCGGTGGAGGGGGAAGCGTCCAGGTTCAGTGCATGAGTGAATCTGTTGCCGGTGGGCCAAGATGCCAAAGCGACAGCATGGTTTCAGCCAATCCGGGCCAACATGGCAGGATCCGCTCGGCCTCGGAAGTTTCAAGTCAGGATAACTGCTTGCCAAGAAACGGTTTGTGTAATCGAATCGGGCTAGGCATGCTTGTTGCACACAACTTGTTGATCATCATTCGTTCGCTGATGGCAACCGGAGACACCCATGAAACTGACTCCGATAGGCGATCGGATTATCGTTCGCCGAGAATCTGCTGATTCAAAATCGTTCGGGGGTATCATCATCCCCGACACGGCCAAGAAAAAACCGCAGCGGGGCGAAGTGATCGCGGTCGGACCCGGCAAACTTAACAAAAAAGATGGCAGCCGCCTCCCGATGCAACTCAAAGTCGGGGACAAAGTTCTCTTTACTTCCTGGGCGGGGGATGAATTCAAAGATCGTCATCACGACGCGGAAATTCTGGTGATGCATGAATCAGATGTGATGGCGGTGCTGGAACCATAATTCCTGAACTTGGTTACACTCACTGTGGCTCCGATTTGACTTAAGGCAAGACACCCACACCCTCAAGGAGTTCAAAATGTCCGCGAAGCAAATTGCCTTTGACCAAGAAGCACGTGAAGCCATGAAGCGGGGGATCGCCAAGCTGGCCAAGGCGGTCAAAGTCACGCTCGGTCCGAAAGGACGCAACGTCATTATTCAGAAATCGTTCGGCAGCCCGACCGTGACGAAGGATGGAGTGACCGTCGCCAAGGAAATTTCCCTCCCGGATCACTATGAAAATATGGGGGCGGCGATGGTGAAGGAAGTTGCCTCGAAGACCGGCGATGTCGCAGGCGACGGCACCACAACCGCGACTGTCCTGGCTGAGGCGATCTTCAACGAAGGTCTCAAAGCCGTCGTGGCTGGCACGAATCCCATGCTGATGAAGCGAGGCATTGAAAAAGCTGTCGAAGACGTGGTTGCCAAGCTTCAATCCATGAAGATCGACGTGAAGGGCAAACAAGACCTGCAAAACGTCGCCACGGTTGCCGCCAACGGTGACAGCCACATCGGTGCAATCATCGCCGATGCGATGGACAAGGTCGGAAAAGATGGTGTGATCACCGTCGAAGAAGGGAAAACCCTCGAAACCAACCACGAGTTCGTCGAAGGGATGCAATTTGATCGGGGTTATTTGTCCCCGTACTTCGTCACGAATGTCGAGACGATGGAAGCGGAACTCGAAAACCCCTACATCCTCATTTACGAAAAGAAGATCAGCAGTAACCGCGACCTTGTCCCCGTGCTGGAAAAGGTTCTCAAACAAGGTCGACCGATCATGATTATCGCGGAGGATGTGGAAGGCGAAGCACTGGCGACCCTGGTGGTCAACAAAGTCCGCAACCCCGGTGCCTTCAAAGCCTGTGCGGTGAAAGCTCCCGGATACGGCGACCGACGCAAAGCCATGCTGGAAGACATTGCCATCCTCACCGGCGGCAAGGCCATTTTTGAAGATCTGGGGATTCAACTCGAAAATATCAAGCTTGAAGACCTCGGGACGGCCGCCAAGGTGAAGGTCGACAAGGACAACACCGTCATTATTCAAGGTGCCGGCAAGAAAGATGCGATCAAAGCTCGGGTTGCGCAAATTCAAAAAGAACTGGAGAAGAGCACCAGCGATTACGACAAGGAAAAGCTCTCCGAGCGGATCGCGAAGTTGCAGGGCGGCGTCGCCAAAATTAATGTCGGCGGAGCCACGGAAAGCGAAGTGAAAGAAAAGAAAATGCGTGTCGAGGATGCCATGTATGCCACGCGGGCAGCGAATCAGGAAGGGATTTTGCCCGGCGGCGGCGTGGCCCTGCTTCGTGCCAGCCACGGTCTTAAAGCGACCGGCCTCACTCATGATGAAGAGATTGGTTATAACATCGTGGTGCGTGCCTGCCGGGCACCGCTCAAGCAAATTGTGGAAAATGCCGGTGAGGACGGCAACGTGATCGCCGCAGAAGTCCTCCGCAAAGACGATCACAACTTCGGCTACGATGCTCGTGCCGGTGAATTCACCGACATGGTCAAGAAAGGCATCATTGACCCGATGAAAGTGGTCCGCTCGGCTTTGCAAAATGCCGCCAGTGTCGCCACTTTGCTGTTGACCTCTGATGCGCTGGTGGCGGATCTTCCCAAGGAAGAACCGAAGAAAGCGGGTGGCGGCTACGAAGATATGTATTAATACGATCAGCAACTTCGATTGCTGTCTCGACGCCTGGGAAATTCCCCGGGCGTTTTTTTTTTACAGTATCACCAGTATGGTTTGCGATCCTTGCCGAGATCACTTTGCCGATGACATTTCCGAAAACTCGAGAAATGCAACATTTTCTCCGACGGAATTCGTCAGCATTCTTGACACCCTAGTTTAACGCCAGTAAATTGTATTGAGATGCAATCTCAATAATTCCGCTGGCTAGGCCTACCATGCTTCTTCCCCTGGATATGCTTCGCTCCGGTGAGTGGGCGGAAGTGGAATTGATTACCGGTTCCGCGGAGTGGGTCGGCCGATTAGCGGCACTCGGGTTGCGAGAAGGATGCCGCTTGCGGATGTTGCAATCGGGGTCGCCTTGCGTGTTGCAAATTGACGATTGCAAGCTTTGTCTTCGCGGGAGTGATTGCTCGCAAATCCTTGTTCGCCCGGTGGTTGCCGCCTAATGGCCAGACTCGATCAGCTGCGTCCGGGGGATCGTAGCATCCTGGAATCGATCTCCGGTCCACCGGCCCTCATGCAACGCCTGTACGAAATTGGCATGCTGGAAGGTGAAGTCGTGGATGTTCTTGGAGTTGCTCCCCTGGGAGATCCCATTGAAATTCAGATCGGCCAGACTCGATTGTCACTGCGGCGACAAGAAGCCGCGGCCATCGCCGTGCGAATTCTTGACTAGCTCGGAAGAACCTGAATTCTTTAATTCTGCCTTTTTCAGTTATTTATACCATCAGCCCTCCTGTAGTCGTCAGCAATGAATTCATCGCCGTTGATTGTTGCCCTGGTCGGTAACCCGAATGTCGGAAAATCGACCCTATTTAATGCTCTTACCGGCCTCCGTCAGCAGGTGGGCAACTATCCGGGTGTGACCGTCGAAATGAAGAAGGGGTATTTCCAGGTCGACGGGATTCGCGTGGAATTAATCGATTTGCCGGGCACTTATAGCCTTGCGGCTCGGAGCCCCGATGAGATGGTGGCGGTTGATCTCCTGCTGGGGCGGCTGCCGAATCAACCACGTCCTGATCTGATCCTCTCGATTGTCGATGCCTCGAATTTGGATCGCCATTTATATTTGACGACGCAAGTGATGGAACTGGGCAAACCGGTTTTGTTGGCGGTCAACATGATTGATAACGCCGAACAACAAGGGGTTCGCATCGACTTTGAGCAATTATCGGTCAAGACCGGACTGCCGATTGTCCCGATTCAGGCCAATAAGGGGCTGGGGCTCGATCAGTTAAAATCGCAATTGGTTGCCGTGGCCAAATCGGCCAAGTCAGCCCCGGCTCCAGAATTGCCAGTGATATTTGAGGACGAGGCTCGGGCCTTGCGGGCAGAGCTTTCGCCGGATTTCCCGATGTTTCTCACGCGGCGATTGCTTTTTGATGTCGGCGGTTCTGTGGAACAATGGCTGGTGAGTCAGCATGGTTCGAAACTGCAACAGGATCTTCTCCAGGCTCGGCAACGACTGGCGGCCGCGGGTCAGCCCGTACCCGCCGCCGAGGCTCGGGCTCGGTATGCCTGGATTCGCAAGATTCTCAGCGATGCTGTGACCCGGCCCGGAGAACGATTGGTTACCTGGACGGATCGGATCGATCGGATTCTGGTGCACCGTGTCTGGGGTACCTTGTTTTTTTTGTTTGTGATGTTTCTGGTCTTTCAATCGATTTTTATTGCGGCACGACCGGTGATGGATGCGATCGATCAAGGAGCAGCTTGGCTGGCGGTACGGATTCGCGAGATCATGCCGGCCGGGCCGTTCCGCTCGCTGATCACCGAGGGAGTCATCCCGGGGGTTGGCGGCGTGCTGGTCTTTCTGCCGCAAATTGCCATTCTTTTCGGATTCATCGCGATTTTGGAAGGCTGCGGCTACATGGCCCGGGCCGCGTACCTGATGGATCGCGTGATGAGCCGATGCGGTCTGAGCGGGAAATCGTTTATTCCGCTGTTGTCGTCGGTGGCCTGTGCGGTGCCGGGAATCATGGCCACTCGGGTGATTGAAAATCGCCGGGATCGTTTCGCCACGATCATGGTGGCTCCGCTAATGAGTTGTTCCGCCCGGTTGCCGGTGTATACGCTGTTGATCGCGGCGTTTCTTACCGAGGGTTTTGCCTGGTGGGTGCCAGGCTTGACATTGTTCGGCATGTATCTTCTTGGATTTACCATCGCGCCGGTGATGGCGTTGATATTGAAGCGGACATTCCTTCGCGGTGAGACGCCATTGTTCGTCATGGAATTGCCAGCGTATCGACGGCCCTCGCTGCGTGCCGTGGCACAACGGATGCTGGATGCCAGTTTGTCGTTTCTCCGCCGCGCTGGGACATTAATTTTGGCCTCGATGGTGCTTGTCTGGGCGTGTCTTTATTTCCCGACACATGATTCGCTGGGGCAGTCCTACCCCGAGCGGATCGAAGCAGCGAGCAATGACGAGGAAATCAATCGCTTGAACGCCGAGTGGAAAGCGCAGAGCTTTCTTGGCCGGGCCGGGCATTTCCTGGAGCCGGTGTTTCGACCGCTTGGTTGGGACTGGAAGATCGGCATGGCGACGCTTGCGAGTTTCCCCGCCCGGGAAGTGATTGTCGGTACCTTGGGGATCATCTACGCCGAGGGGGAGATCGACGTGGGCGACGAGGAACAGCGGACTCGGCTGGGCGAAGCGGTCCGGAACGACTGGGCGGAGAATCCACTTCGTCAACGTTACGGCATCGTTGTGGCCCTGTCGGTGATGGTCTTTTTCGCTTTATGCTGCCAGTGTGCATCGACGTTGGCGGTAATTTATCGGGAAACCCGAAGTTGGCTGTGGCCTCTCTTCACTTTTGTGTACATGACGCTGCTGGCTTATGTTGGGGCGTTGCTGACGTTCCAGCTTGGTCGAATCCTCACGGATCTGCTAGCATGACCGATTTGTTTTCCCAGGACTGGCAACAGATAGCGGTTTTTGCCACGGTGGTGCTGGCTTTGCTCGGACTTATCCGAGCGAGCTACCGGACCTGGTTTCAAGAAGCGACGGGAGGCTGTGGGGCTGGCTGTGGCCAGTGCGGCGGAGTCGATGCGGGCGGGGTGGTGCGAGCTTCACAGTTGCGACTGACCGCCACAGCCCACGATGGGGGCCGGCGGATTCCGCTGCATTCGATCCGAACGGAATCGACCGCGAGTAGGGCCAGCGTGATCAGACTCCGTGAGTGAGTTGAGCCTGCTCGTGACTGTAGGCACCGAGCGCCCGAGAATCTTTCGCACCGAGGTTCTCATAAATTTGTCGAGTGGCGTCGGATCGATTAAGCGTGTAAAAGTGAATCCCTCGGACACGGTTTTCGAGTAGATCCAGGCACTGCTCGGTGGCCCAGTGAACACCGACGCGAGCCACGGCCTGATCATCATCGCCGCAGCGAAGGATGGCACGGAGCAGCTTGGCTGGAAACCGGGCCCCGGCGGCGAGATCGGCCATGCGAATCATCCCGGCTTTGCTGGTAATCGGCATGATGCCGGCGATGATCGGCACTTTAATCCCCGCGAGTTCACAGCGTTCTCGGAAATCGTAGAAGTCGCGGTTGTCGAAAAATAATTGTGTGCAAATGTAATCGGCACCCGCATCGACCTTCCGCTTCAAATACTCAAGTTCTCGCAAGCGATTGGGAGTGGCGGGGTGTCCTTCGGGGAAGCCGGCAACGCCGATGCCGAAGCCTCGGCTGCCGGGCGGATGTGCCCGAGAGCGGATAAAACGGACAAGATCCTCGGCATGTTGGAAGGCGTCCTGACTCCGATCGTAACCGGGCAAATGACGTGGGGGATCGCCACCGAGCGCCAGAATATTTTCGATTCCCGAGGCCACATACCGGTCGAGAATCGCGGTAATTTCTTCTTGTGAGTGGCAGACGCAGGTCAGGTGAGAAACGGCGGTCAGCCGGGTTTCTCGCTGAATTCGGCAGATGAGGTCGTGGGTGCGTTCCCGGGTCGAACCGCCCGCACCGTAGGTGACCGAGACAAATGAGGGCTTTAACTCTTGTAATTTGGCGATGGTCGCAAATAACTCTTCCGAGGCGGCATCGGTCTTCGGTGGGAAAAATTCAAAACTGAAAGTCGTCGCATCTCGCTGGAAAATCTCGCAAATATGCATGATTCGTTCCTGGTGAACCGAGTGAACTGCGAAGGTGGAACTCTCACTCTGGGGCCCTAGTTTTTACTCTACGGGGCGGTTCGATGGTGACCGCAGATTGGGAAACAACGCCGGCACACGGGGCCAACCCGCTTCGGGTGATGGGGCAAGGATGACCCCGGCTGCGGGTTCCGGGGGCAACGGAAACGGACCCAGCCGCTCCAACCGGGCCGGCTGCCGAAGAACATCAAATTGATATTGCTCGCTACGGGGCTGATTCCAAAGCAAGCGGTACTCTTGACCCCCCGCACGGAGGGGGAGGGCGAGGCTGAGCTGATCACCGGGATGGTATTCCAGGCGGACCGGCTTGCTTTCCGCGACAAATCGAAGCCGAGTCACCGGACGCTCCAAGCGGGGCATGCCCTCGGCGAGAAATCGAAACTCGCGAGGCTTCTGCGCGTCTCTGCTTTTCCAGGTCAGGATCAGTGGACCGCTCGGCTGGCCTCCGCGGTCCAGCAAGTCGTCCGGGAGCGATAATTCCAACGAGTCGACGCTGATGGTGAAGCGCTGGTCTTGAAGAAACCGGGCGAGTTCGGTGACCGGATCCACGTCGGCTTCGGTTATATTTGCCCAGCGTTGCATGTAACTAAGCAATCGGCGCCAGTCTTGCCAATGCGGTGGTTGCAACGCTGCCAAAAGCGCTTTGTTGAGCCCTGGATGATCGAATCGGCCAGTGTCTTGCCGAAGCTCGGCTTCGAGAATTCGCTGGCCGTGACGGATGCCGGTTTCGTAGACCGAGCGCAGACGGGGTTCGAGCCAGCGACGGACAGGATCAGGGAACTGGCTGACCGACCAGTCCGGATGGGCGGGGTCAGCGTCTGGGAACGCCTGTTCCAGAGCCATCAGTCGATCGTTCGCCAGTGCCCGGGACTGTTCCGCTGATTCGAGTTCGGGCAATTGCAAGAGTGCGGGAGTATCCCCGGAAGTTAATCCGAGCAGGTCACAGAGATCACGGAGGTTTGTCAGACGTTGCTGGCTGTCGTGCCAATCACGCAGAGCGAGGAGAATCCGATCGAATTCGAAGGCCGTGGCATAACGGATCGGCTCACCCCGGGCGATCCCCGGCAGAGACGGTGAACCGGGAATCGGATCGGCTGGGGAGAACGGCGGGGTAGCGGCTCGTTCAAATAAGGCGGCGACATCGCGGCGCCAGCGGTTGCCGGGTGGTTCCATGATGAACAACAAATCGCTGGCGCGACGTTCCAGACCGCGATACCAGGTGAAGAGAATATCCTCGGCAGAACTCAGCAATTCCAGGTCGATCCGCCACTTCTCCCGAAGTTGCGAGGCGGTGGTTTGCTGCCAGGCGTTGCGATATTCCGGCGGCGGGACAATTGTGGTTTCAAGTCGCTGACGCAGCTCCTCGATCTCGGCACGGGTTCGCAAATCTTGTGGTGCCAGCTGCGGCGGAGCAAACTGACGGCGATACACTTCGTAGGCTTGATATTCACGAACTCGGCTCTCCACATACTCTTGCAACTGGGCCGGGAGTCGCGAAAAGAGCGGCATCTGCTGGATGGCTTCGAGTTCTTTCTGATTGGCTTTACGGATGGAGTCGGCCAACCGCACGGCTGGCGGCCCTTCGTGGTTCTGATGCCGAATCACCCGACGGGCCAGGGCATCGACCGGGCCAGACATTCCCCACGATGTGAAGCTACCTGCCCCGATCATCATCATGAGGATGAGAACGGTAAGCCCGCCCAGCATCCACAGCAAACGTTGGCGAGCATCGAGTTTACGTTGACGGTACTCGCTCGCCGCAAGGAACAGATCCTGACGCAGCCGGGCGATTTCAAAGCAGCCGTTCGCATCCCCGAGCGGGCGAAAAATTGCACCGGCTGGCAACTGAATGGCGGTTGCGGCGACCTGCAAATCGAGACTGCCGAAGTCCAAAAAGCGAATCGGTTCGATCTGCGTCGGATCATCGTCGGCGAGTTCCTCGGCAAAATAATCCTGGAAAAGCCGGGTGATTTCCGCCTTGCGATCCTCGATCCGGCGGAGCCAGTCCGTCGGTTCATCCGCCGGTTGCGCCAAAGCATCGCACTTTGTCAGCGTCAGAAACACCGGTAAGCCGCCGACTTCACGGCGGTAGGCCCGGCTTTGTTCCAAATTGTCAAGAAACTCTCGGAAGGCATGAAACAGATACTCGATTTCGCCGATCGGCGCCGTGGCATGAATCACCAGGACCACTGTGTCTGCCGTACCAATTGCCTCGGTCAGGGCTCTATGGTCCACGTGCGATAATAGACACTCTGGCTTGTCCACGAGTTCCTCGGCGGATTTGCGGTCACATTCGTAAAGACGCACAGGGCTGAAGTGCCCCGAATGATAAGGATGCTCCCAGACGGTTCGGTATTCGTACAGTTCGCCACAGCGCGGGATGGCGTTGTCCGAGACATGCTGCAGTTCCAGGGGATCGTCCTGGGATTGTGTGGGGTTTCGGAGCAAGGCCTGGATGAGCAACGTTTTCCCCGAGTTACGGGCACCGAAAAAGACAATTGCCAGTGGCAGCGGCTCTTTCTTGCGTGGGAACGGGGTCGGCAAATTGGCCGCGGGGCGGGTCGGCATCGGGGTGCTGATCTCTGGGGACAATTCCATCTCCCCTTGTTAGAACTTGTCTGCCGGGAAGGTGACGGCGACACCATGATCTTGAGCCCACTGACTGAGAATCACGACCGCGGGATGCGTCCGTGGTAGCACATTCGCCGCAGAAAAGCGAATCAGTAGCCCCAGTCCAACATTCGGCGGGCTTTCGGCTTTGCGGGCCAGGATAATTGCTTGCACTTCGGCCAGCGACTTGGCGACAGGGTCAGAGTCAACCAGATAAAAACGCTGATTCTTCACATCCTCGCCCCCCAGCATCGTGATCTGAATGATCCGATCGGTCTTGGGGAGCACCACCCGTGGGGCGGCAATCGGCTCGGCGTCGGACGGTGGTTCCGGGACGGTCGCCGGTGTCGTGGGTGAGGCAGTTTGGCTTTCCCCGGGCGCGCGGTTTTCCGGACCGGTACCGCCGCCGCCAAACAGTGTCCAGCCTTCACCATGACCGAAGACAATGATCGCGACCAGTGCCGCCATCGCGATTCCCCCGACTGTTTTCCAGGCTCGGTAGAAGGCATCGGGCAAGCGGCCGCCGAACAACCACCGGTCGAAAAGCCAGAGAAACAAGCCGCTGAGGAGGAAGCCAAAAAGAAAACCGCCGCCAACGGCCAAAAGATTGACGATCAACTGGGCAAAACGCTCGGGATTGAATCCCAAAAGAGCGATCACGGTCCAGGTTCCACAGACTGGGATACTCGCAAGCATGGAAGTCTGATCCGAAGAAGAACAATCAACATTTTCCTGAATTCTAGCATTTCTTTGAGTCCGAGCCTACCCGACCCTAAAGGACTCACAGCCACTCCGCCCGCACCCGGAAAAATTCGTGGGCGGAAAACTCCAACGGAATCCCGCCCTGGTGCACTCCGAGAACCTGGACGACCGATCCTTCTCCATCAATCAGTTGTGCTGCCCGAGGATCGTGGGCAAAGCGAAGTTCGGCGTTGCCGCTGAAGCCGGCGCATTCCAAGAATCGGCCGGAAACGGCCCGACGATGTTCTTCCCCATCGACGACGATTCGTTCCGGCCGGAGGGCAGTCAGGAACAGGCTCGGCAGGTCCAGGCTCGCCAGCCAGCCACTCGCGCCACCCGGCGGGGGGCCTTTCTCAGTGGCAATCACCGGGGTCGTGGCGGTCCAGCCGAGGGCAGTCGGCATCGGATAGTCCCGGTCCGCGGCAATGAGAAACTCAAATCGCCGACACTGCTCGCCCTCCGGCAGCAAGATCAGATCGGCCATCCGCGAGCCATGGCGTTGCCAGAAGGGCAGGCCGCCTGTGAAGATGAAAGTGCGTTCCTTGCCCAAGCGAATTTCCAGGTAATCTGGCGAGACCGGTCGAGTGTAGGTCGAGCGGGTGTTCATGCCATTGACACCGCGAAAAATTGCCGATCGCTCGTCCCGCCAGCCGAATCGGGCTCCATAGTAGGAATGCCAGGGGTAGCCCGTCGGCAAGTGTTCCACGTCAAATTCCACGGTGATTTCCAGGGCAGGACGGCCGATCCAGGCGCGAAGCGTTTGCGTGAAACCAGCCAGCCGCTTGTCGTGGTTATCGAGCAATTCCCCGTGGGCTTTGATTTCACCGACCGCCGCTCCCGCGAGCGTGGTTGTAATCTCGGTGGCCCGCATCTTACTGCCGGGGTTGAAGATCAATTGCATCCCCAGGCGATTTAACCGAGTCCGGCTCTCGCGGAATGCCCGTAACGCACCGGTTGCCGGGTCGAGTTCTGCCTCAAAATATTCGTTGCGAACAATCATGCCCTCGGCGGTTTTCATTCGACTGCGGGGTGCAACCGCCCCCGGAACGTGGCGGGGGATCCAGGCAAAGCCCAGGGCGGGTACCTCGACGACCAGCCGGGCGATCTCGCCATCAAACTGGGCCGCTTTCACCGGGTCGGTGACAGGAATCGGGCCAGAGAACCCGGGAATTTCCAGACCGACTCGTCGGGTGAATGCAAACGGATTCAGGATCAAGAAGCCTGGTTGCCCTTCCGCCGAACGTGATTGAATCCGGGCTGCCAGTCTCTGGCCCCACTGTTGTTCCTGGGATTGAAGTTGTTCGGCAAGTTCATCGGTCGCAGCAGCGCCGACGTTCACTCCCCGCCCTTCAATTTCATCCTCAAGGAGCTCCAGCTTTTCCACAGCGGTTTGATCTTCCTGACCTGGCGCTGTCAAACTTCGGTGCAAGGCGGCCAAGGTGAAGGTGTCGTCCAGTTGCCGGCGAAGTCGGTACAACCGCGCAAATCCCGAGACCGGTTCCGGACGATGCAAGTTTGTCACTCGGTCGTCGAGATAATCGCTGAAGAAGTCATCCGCCCCGCTGGCCCCTAGATATTCCCCGTAATGATACTCGCTGAGATACTGACTGAGGCAGGTCCAGCGGCCAAGCACCTCTCCCAGTTCAGAAAGCGTCAGCAATTCCTCATAACCGATCGCGGCCGGTTCCCCCCGATGTGCCAATGCGATCGTCGGTGCGGAATCGTGAGTCAAGGCTTGTTGCAGATGGTACACGAAATTGAAAAATGTCAACGGATCGGCTGCAGACTGTGGCTCGCGACCGAAGGCGTCGATCGTCTTGCCATCCGGACCCGGCCAGTTGATGATCACCGCGTTTCGCGCCGGTGACAGGGCTCCGTCAAAGCTCACCAGGATGGCGTTCTTGTACCCCGCATGCAACAACCAGCCGGGCAATTGCGGATGAAAGGCGGAACGCTTCCGGCCGTAAGTCTCGGCGGCCATTCCGACAAGCGATCGGGTGATTGCCCGCGCTTTCCGCAGATTCCACCACTGCGATTCCAGCGGCATCAACGCGTCTTCCCGCTCCCGATAGGCGCCGCATGCCAGATCGATCGGTGATGAGGCCGAGGCCTGCAGCCGAGCTGTAAGTTCTGCGAAACGTTCCGGTGCCTCCTCAGCTTGTCGCTCGAGCAATTCCCCTGCCGCCAGCAGCGTCAAGGGCAATCCTCGGGACAGCGACCCAGGCCACGGGCCATCCAGCCGACTCCGATCCGGGATCGCGAAATCCAGAAGATGAATCGTACTCGTGTTCAGCACTTCGCGTGCGGCTCGCAGTTTCTCCGCGGCATTCTTCAAGCAATCCCGCACCGCTGTGGTCGCATCCGCAGCATCTGTGAACGGCTCGGGTGCCCCCGAATCGCAACCTGCAGCACCTCCGCCATTGCCTGCAGCGGCTGAACCTCGCAGAGCAGCGACTGCCTGCTGAAGATCAGCCCAGAATCCATCAGTATCAAGCAGATGCTCGTGATCCATCGCATCAAAAAGAGATTCCACGAGCAGGTAGCCGTAGCCGATGGCCCGGAAAAACCGAACCACTCGATCTGACGCATGCAATAACGGATCATTGCTCCCAGATTCTGCTAACCGATCGAGAAGCAATCGCTGGCATTCCCTGAAATCGGGGCCGGCTGAGAACGCAACTCCTCCCGCTTGCCGCACTCGATCCGGCCAGTCATCGGGTTGATACAGATGCGGCCCCTCGGGTACCGCATAAATGGCACCCGCGGTCGGCTGATCATGGTCATACGACGATGCCGGTTGCGGCGGCCGTTGCACGACGGCCAGCACGGCCGGATGCCACAACGCCAGGTAACCACACAGCCACGACGACGCTTCCTCCGCGGATAGACTAACCGGATAGGACGTCGGCGGCCGATACGGTGACAACAGATAAGCCTCACGCGCTACAGTCATCGACATGACGATCGGGTGCCCAGGCAAGCCAAGAAACAATCCTACTTGTTGTAATCGACCTGATCCCTCGAGAACAGCGGAAGACGCCAGAACGATTCAACTCAAAAGCTCGTTGCATCCACCTGCCTGAGAGTCAGAGTCTTTGATTCCAATCCGGGGATTAGCCGGCTCCATGATTTTCAGGGCGACTAGGACCCCTCGTGCATTCCGTGATGAACCGGCAAAAGCAGGCTAGACAGGGGATGCGACGTGAGGTAAGGTTCCGCCCCGCGGGAGCCAGACGAAGGCACCGCCCCCGGCTCTCGCCGGTTCCCCCCCAACATGGAGAATGAGCAATGAACTTGACCCGCTGGAAAGCAATGGCAGGCCTGCTGGCCCTTGGAATCGGCGGGCTGGCTGCTTTGGCCGAGCCGCCGAGTTCGGGCACTAATCCGAAACAACCGAGCGGGAAATCGTGTGCGGAATGTCCAGCCGTCAATGTTCCGCCACTGCCGGTAGCTGTGCCGACTCGAACCGAGGTATGCCCGTTGACTCCGGTGGCAACCCCGGCCCCGCTGGTGATTCCGACCGTTACAACGGAAACGCCCGTGCCCCCCGTCGCGGCGGCATCGCCAGCACCGACGCCAGCACCAATGCCCCAGCTTCAGGAGATCGAGGTGGCACCGATGCCGCGCTTGCAACCCGAAGTGTCACCCGTGGAATTTGCCATTCCCTCGGACTCCGAAACACCATCCGCCGGGGCAAAACCGACGGCTCCCGTTCTCAATCCCGCCACGCCAGCCGCAATAACTCCGACAACCCCGCAAGCGGTCGAGGCTCGTCCGGTGCCGAATCCTGCACCGGCATCAATCCCCAGCCAAGCGATTCAAGCGAAGCCCGTGCCGCCGACGCCTCGGTCTGTTCCGATGGCGACTACTGTCCCTGACCCGGCAAGCTCCGAGCCGATCGCTCAACCCATCCCGTCGGATGCGAGCAAAGTTCCGTCGGCAGAAATCGCCACGCCGTCTCGAGAAAAAAAGTTGAAAGTGCAACTGTATATGAGTGATGATCGACCCCGCTTTGAAGTCCGCGACGGCGATGAAGTGTATCTGAAAGTGATTTGCGATTCCGTGGACGTGAAAGCCCCGAACGGGCGGGCGGATGCCCAGACAATTCTCCGCGCGTCGGGCCGCTGTGCGTTCGTCACCCCAGGAGGCGATGGCTTTTGTGATGAATTGTGCGTGGTCCCAGGAACTGGAGTCGTGACAGTGAGTGGGAATGTCCGCTTCCGCTATCAATGGGGCCGAGCCGAAACCGAGGTCAGCGGAGACAAGCTGACGTTCCGGCTCGGCAGCACTCCGGGGATGCTTGCTCCCCTCGAATCAAAAGGCCACAGCCAACCTGCGTCGGGTGTCGTGCCGACGGTTTACAGCCCCAAGCCGTAACTTTCGCTATCTCACTTGGCAGAACTACGCGAAAAGATTTTCACCGATCTGATCGAATTTCCGATCAGATCGCATTTTCTGCAGAGGACTATTGTGCAAAATAGATCCAAGAGTAGCAAAAAATGCTGTAAAACATGCTGAAAGTAATGATAACTGGTTAGGCGTCGATACGGACACGATTTTCGCGTTCATCAAACGAAGTATTCAGTCGGAATTCGTAAGTCTGACGATAATAGTTTCAACGATGTCTTTAAACTCGCGGTTATCGTGATACCACAGGGGCTGATGTCGTATTTGCCGATTCTGATCGGCGTGGCTGTGACCGGCGTCATTCTCGGGGTCGCCATGGTGATCCTACGTCGGAGATCACAGCCGCCTGAAGACACCTTCCCGATCGGGCAAATCACTCGCTCTTCGGATTGGGAATTGCCCCGGGATTCTTTCGCCAATCGGCGAACATCGGCACGCCGTGAAGGCCAAATCGTGAAAGTGTATTTATCCTCCCCAGTGTTCAAAAAAGGCATCACCACTGGCTATGTGATCGATCGCTCGACGGGTGGATTACGGATCGCGATGAAATCGGCGATGGTGGTGGGTGGAACCATGCTGGTTCGTGCTGACAATGCCCCCGACACCATCCCGTGGGTGACGGTCATTATTCGCAGCTGTCGGCAAGTGGGGAATCACTATGAAGTCGGCTGCGAGTTTGATAAGACGCCGCCGTGGCATGTTCTGTTATTATTCGGCTGAACATCACTTTTTCGATAGCACTTCAATCTGAATGTTCTTGTAACGCACCAGCGTTTTGCCACCGCCGTGGACCTGCAAGCCGATCCGACCCGTCTGTGAGATGTTCGGGTCAAGTTCCGTGTAATCCACGGTGGGGATGCCGTTTAAGGCGAGGCGAATTCGCGGACCTTGACAGCGAATTGTGTAGGTGTTCCAGTCATTGAATTTGACAATCTCTTTTAATCGGCTGGCCTCGGGTGCTGCCAGAACTTTCTTCCTCCGAGATTCATCATACAGGGCTCCCCAGTACTGCTGACCGATGTCCGCTTGGTAGCCGATGACTTCATGATGATTCGGAATACGCTCACTGCGAAATTGAATCCCGGCGTTTGCTTTGGCGGGATCCCCTTCCAGCCGAAATTCGACCGTCAAGACGAAATCGTCAAACCGCTCGTTCGTGCAAAGAAACTCATTGCGGGGCACCACCGTGGTCAGCGAGCCAGCGACGATCGCGCCATCCTCGATACGCCATGTGGATTTTGTATCGCCTTCCCAGCCGGTAAAGGTTTTTCCATCGAAAAGCGGCCGTACCCTGCTGTCCGCGTCCGCGGCTCGAAGCGGGGACGCCACGGAACTTGTCAGCAAAACCGCTAGAATCATCAGCAAGGAAGCAACCGCTCGACGTTTGCTATTCATCGCATTCCCCAGTTTGGAAGTTTGACCTCGTGGAAACAATCACCCTGCGGACTTTAAACGGATTCACTTCTCTGTAAAACGGCTTCAACCGCTCGCAAGACCGCTTCTCGAGTTGCTGCGAGCGGCATATTGGTGCGAGCCCCGGCCGCGAGGCGATGACCACCGCCCCCGAATTGCTGAGCAAGCTTCGAGACATCCACCCGGGAGCGGGCACGAAAACTGATTTTTGTGCCCCCCTCAGGTTGTTCGATGAAGATCAGACCGACTTCAACCCCGGCAATGCTGCGGGTGTAATTGATGAGTTCCTCGGTGTCACCGGGAACTGCTCCGGTTTCGTCATAATCCTTAAGAAACACCTCGGTATAGGCAATCTGCCCCGCGGCATGCAATTGCAGGCGATCGAGTGCCTTGCCTGTCAGACGCAGTCGGGACAGCGGCGCAGATTCATACAATTGCTCGTACAAGCGGGTCGGTTCCGCTCCGTGTCGAACCAGTTCCGAGGCCAGGGAAAAGCTTGCCGCTGTCGTGTTCGCATGGCGGAACCAGCCGGTATCCGTGGCCAACGCCATCAAGAGTGCGTTGGCGATCGTGGGGGTGATTGCTACCCGAAGGGCTTGAATCAGTTCATAAGTCAAACGGCCGGTCGCCTCGGCCGTGGTGTCAACGAAAGTCAGACCGCCCAGATCATCTTGGGTTTGATGGTGATCAATGACGACGCGAGTTATTGGCTGACTTTTCAAAAAGTCGGCAAAGTCGCCCAGTTGATTCCAGGTTCCTGTGTCAAGAATGATGATCACGTCTTGATTGACAAATTCTTTCCCGGGTAAGCGAAATCGCTCGATGACCGCGTTGGCGGGATTCAAAAAATCGTAGCGGGGCGGAATGGTGCTGGCGACTGCCACTCGCACCTGTTTGCCAAGCCCGCGGAGTGCCTCCGCCAGAGCCAGTTGACTCCCCATCCCATCAGCATCTGGGCGAATGTGGGTCATCAGCAAAAATCGCTGATGCTCCTGAATCATTGCCACTAGGGGAGACCAGTCGACTGGCATGGCGACCTCAAAACGGATGATGAGCTTCACAACATGGCGGGTTGCCGGATCATTCCGGCGTCTGATCCATCATCGACGCCGAGCGACCCCGGCCATCTCGATCTATGGTAGAGCATCGAACCGTCCTGGGGGATCGCCCAGGGAAAGATTTTTGTCATGAAGAATATTTCTTGACATCAAAAGAAGATGATTTCTATAAATTATTCGACGGACTGGTCCGTTAAGTAAATATCCTTGGTTTTAGGTAGTCGATTCATGTCGGAATCCACGAGCGAGTCGTTCTGGATAGCTGCATAGTCGGCGATAACTGGGTGACTCACCTAGGGAGGTACATCCTGTGTCATCGACTCCGCCAAGGAAGCCGGGTCGGCCCCGGGACCCGGAGCGGGAGACTCGTCGGCGGCAAGAGATTCTCACCGTGGCTGCTCGTGTGTTTGCCCAATATGGCTTTGCGGCCACGGATGTCCAGATGATTGCAGATCGGCTGAGTGTCGGTAAAGGCACCATTTACCGGTATTTTCCCAGCAAAGATCGGTTGTTTCTTGCCGCAGTTGAGCAAGGCCTGGCGGAACTTAAGGCCGACATGGATCAAAATCTTGCCGACCCGACGGCTGATCCGCTTCGTGTCATTCAGGACGCGATCCGGACATATTTGAAATTTTTCCGTCGGCGGCCGGAAATGGCTGAGTTGTTTATTCAGGAACGAGCGGCTTTTCCGACACATCACCGACCGTTGTATTTCACGGTCAAAGTGTCGGATGACGATTGTTGCAAGCATCGCCAGTTATTTGCGACATTGCTGGAGGGGGGGTTCATTCGTCCGATCCCGCAGGAACGCTTCTTTGCGGTCATCGGTGATCTTCTTTACGGGACAATTTTGACGAACCTTCTGACAGGCCGGCAAGCCGATCCGGACACGCAGGCCGCGGATATCATCGACGTGATTTTTCGGGGGGTGCTCACTTCGTCAGCACTAGCCCGTCTTGAGGGTCCGGAAATTCCTGGAGTGTGTATATGAGCCATTGTTATCGGCTCGGTTTTGGCCCGACACTCGTACTGGGAACAATTGTGACCCTCGGTTGTCACTCGGAATCATCAAGATCGGCTCCGGTCCCGGCAGAACTTCCAGTCATTCCGGTGGCTACGGTACCTCTTGAGCGCCGATCGATTCAACGCAGCGTTTCGGCGGTGGGAAGTTTCAGCGGTTTTGATGAACTCGCCCTGGCTCCGAAAGTGGATGGCCGAGTGCAGTCGATTGCCGTGGATGTCGGCGATCCGGCGATTCCCGGCGCGATCTTGCTTGAGTTGGATCCGACTGATTACGCATTGGCGGTGGCGGAAGCCCGCCGGGCGTTTGACGTGGAACTGGCACGGCTTGGTCTGGCAGAGTTGCCGACTGTTCCGTTCGATGTTGACTCGGTGCCGGCCGTGCGTCGGGCTCGTGTGTCACTGGAGAATGCCGCGACACGGTATCATTCTCGACAAGAGTTGTTCGAGCGCAAGGTTTTGGCGAAAGAGGAATTTGAGCTGGCGGAGACGGAATTCAAGCTGGCGGAGGCCACCTACCGCGACGCGGTCACTCAGGCCGAGGCGGTGCTGGCGATGGCCCGCTACCGACAAGCGACACTGCGTGCGGCCGAGGAGCGGCTGCGGGAGTGCCAGTTGCGGGTGCCGATACCGCCGGGCTGGGCGGCCTGGGCAGCTGTTGTCGGCCCGGGATTCAGCCCGGTCCGCTACACCGTGGCACAGCGATTAGTGAGCGAAGGCCATCGGATTGTCAGTATGCCTGTGACCGAGGCGTTTCGACTGGTCATCGATCATGTTTTGAAATTGCGGGTTTCGGTGCCGGAACGATACACGGCCGAGATTCAACGGCTTCAACCTGTCGAAATTCGCGTCGATGCCTACCCCAGGGAGATATTCCGCGGTCAGGTGAGTCGCATCCATCCGACAGTCGATCCGCAAAATCGCACCTTTCAGGTTGAAATCGTAGTACCGAATCTGGATGGCCGGCTCCGAGTCGGTGGCTTTGCGCGGGCCGAAATTCAGACGCGCGTTGATGACGACGTTGCCACGGTTCCTTCCAGTGCTCTTGTCAGCTTTGCCGGGGTAACAAAAATCTTTTTGACAGTCGATGGCGTGGCAACACCGGTTGAGGTGCTCACTGGCCACCGCGAGCGGGACTGGGTGGAAGTGATCGGCGAGCTTCCGAAAGAGTGCCAGGTGATTGTCAGTGGCCTGACTCAGTTGGTGGCGGGCTCTCCCGTTCGAGATCACAAGTGAAGCACTTGAGGATGCAAGTATGTCGATCTGGGAGATTTGCATTCGCCGACCGGTGTTTACCACGATGCTGGTGCTCGGGCCGGTTGTTCTCGGAATTGCCTCGTATTCGCGGCTGGGTGTCGAACTTTTCCCGAATGTGGATGTCCCGGTCGTGGTGGTCAGCACTAGCTTGCGAGGAGCCAGCGTTGAGGAGATGGAATCGGCGGTTACAAAGCCACTGGAAGAGGCGATCAACACGGTCTCGGGAATTGATGAAATTCGTTCGACGACACGGGAAGGTCTATCCCAAATTGTCATCGGTTTCGTGTTGGAAAAAGACGGCGACGTCGCGGCTCAGGAAGTCCGAGACAAAGTTTCGACCATGTATTCGCAATTACCTCTCGGCACCGACACTCCGGTCGTCGAAAAGTTCAATCTCGATGCGACACCGGTCATTCAACTCGCGATCTCGGGTCGGCGATCACTTCGAGAAGTGACGGAAATCGCTCGCAAGCAGATCAAGGAAGGTCTCGAAGCCGTGCATGGCGTCGGGGCGGTGGTGCTTGTTGGAGGTCAAACCCGTGCTGTCAATGTGACGGTGGATCCGGAGAAATTACGGGCTCGGCAACTGTCGGTGGAGGAGGTGCGAGCGGCCCTGGCTCGGCAAAATCTGGAATTGCCGGGGGGCAAGGTCAATTCCGGCGACTGGGAAGAAGGCTTGCGGACCGTGGGTCGAATGAAAACAGTGGCCGACTTCAAGCAGTTGATTATCGCCAATCGTAACGGATATCCGATCCGGATTGCGGATGTGGCGACGGTCAGCGACGGAGTTGAAGAGCCGCGGGGATTGAGCCGCCTCGATGGAGATCTCGCAGTCAGCTTGATTATCCAGAAAAAATCAGGGGGAAACACGGTAGCGGTGGCCGAGGCGGTGAAGGCCCGTCTGGCGGCAATTCAACCGACCCTTCCGCGGGACATTCGCATTGAGATTATTCGTGATCAGTCCCGATTCATCCAGGGTTCAATTGATGAGGTAAAGTTTCACCTGCTCTTAGCGGCAGTGCTAGTGAGCGGGGTGCTGTTGCTGTTTATCCGCAACTGGCGAACAACGATCATTGCGGCATTGGCAGTTCCGACCAGTATTATCGGAACCTTTGCATTGATGGATGGGATGGGATTCAGTCTGAACAATATGACGCTGCTGGGTCTCGTCCTGGCGGTGGGGATTGTGATCGACGACGCCGTGGTGGTGCTGGAAAATGTTTTCCGGCACATGGAAGAATATGGCCGCACGCCTTGGGAGGCCGCGATCGTGGCCACGGGGGAGATTGCCTTGGCCGTGTTTGCGACCACGATGTCGTTGGTGGTGATCTTCGCCCCGATTGCTTTTATGTCGGGGCAAGTCGGCCGTTTTTTCAACTGTTTTGGCTGGGTGGTGGGGTTTTCGATTCTTTTGAGTATGATGATCAGTTTCACCCTCACGCCGATGCTGTGCGCACGATTTTTGCAACCGTTGACACCGAGCGGCATCGGTTCGGTCGGTGGGAGTCATCGTTCCGGTCCGAGCAGCACAGCTCGACAGGGCATCTGGGGGTGGGTCAGCCGGCAGTATGTGGGTTTACTTGCATGGTGCCTAGGTGGCCGCTGGGGCTGGCGGCGACTGTTTGTCTTGGCCGGTGCTTTTGTGAGCTTTGCCAGCACCCCACTTCTGTTCTGGATGGTGGGCACCGACTTTGTGCCGAAGGATGATCAAAGCGAATTTGAAGTCTCGATGACGCTGCCCGCAGGAACCTCCTTGGAGCGTGCCAGTGCTATTTGTGAAGAACTCGAGGCGAAATTACGGCAAGTGCGTGGAGTCACGAACGTTTTTACCACGATTGGTGACACGACGGGCAAGGCAGCCAAGGGACAAGGGGATGTGACAAAAGTCATCATTTATTGTCGGATGATTGACTTGCGAGCGCGGGATTTTTCCCAGCGGGCGGCGATGGCAGATGCCCGGAAGATCCTGGCCGAGTATCCGGACCTGCGAGCGACTGTTCAGGAAGTACCCGTTTTTTCGTCGACGGCGTTCAAAAACGTGCAACTCGAGTTAAGCCTGACCGGTCCGGATATCGATCGTTTGAATCAGGAAGCTGCCACCATCGTCAGTTGGATGCGGCAACACCCGAACTTTATCGATGTGGATACGAACGCGGCCGCCCGTAACCCGGAGTTGCAGGTGCTGATTGACCGTGACAAAGCCGCCGATCTGGGGGTGGATGTCCGGGCAATCGCCTCGGCCTTGAATCTGCTCGTCGGTGGGGAACCGGTGTCGAAGTTTAAGGAGGGGGCCGATCAATATGATGTCTGGCTTCGCGCCGAGCCTGGAAGTCGAGACCGTCCTGAAGCGATTGCCTCGTTAACGGTGCCGTCAGTCACCGGGAAACTGGTCGAGCTTCGGAATCTGGCGGTGCTGGAACCGAGCCGGGGCCCCGCGGCGATCGAGCGTTACAACCGTCAGCGGCAAGTTGCGATCACATGCAATCTGACGCCGGGGGTTGCACTGGGCAAGGCGTTGCCTGAGGTCGAAGCATTTGTTCAATCCCTGAATCTTCCGCCAGAATATCGCTATGATTTTCTGGGTGAGGCCAAATTGATGGAGGATTCAAACAGCAATTTTGCCCTGGCCTTCCTGCTGGCCTTTCTCTTCATGTACATGATCTTGGCGGCTCAATTTGAGTCGCTGGTTCACCCGGTGACGATTTTGCTGGCCGTGCCGTTGACACTCCCGTTTGCGCTCATTTCGTTGCTGATTATGCAAACACCGCTGGATGTTTACGCGATGATCGGTTTGTTCATGCTGTTCGGAATCGTCAAGAAAAACGGGATCTTGCAGGTCGATTACACGAATGTATTGCGAGCCCGGGGGCGGGGCCGAGATCAGGCAATTCTGGAGGCGAATGAAGCGCGGTTACGGCCGATTTTGATGACCACCATCATGCTGGTCGCGGCGATGATTCCGATTGCCATGGGGCAGGGTCCGGGTGCAGCCGCCCGGGCAAGCATGGCCAAGGTGATCCTTGGCGGACAGTTACTTTCGCTGCTCTTATCCCTGCTGCTGACGCCCGTGGCCTACTCTCTTTGGGACGATTTCACCCGACTGGTCTGGCGGATGCTGGGGAGGGATGAGAGCTCTGCTCGGCCGGCAAGCGAGTGGCAAGATCCAATGCTGGCGGCAAACAACGGATCGACCGCCATTGTCCCGATCCTCGCCGTGGAAACAAGCCGAGCGGCGACTCAGAATTTCACCATCGGACCGCCGGGTAGCCGGATCGTCTGAGTTGGCCGAATCACTCATCGGCTTCCGGGGACGATCAAAGCTGTCTCGATTATTTGCGGCTTTTGGGATGAGAGAACGGCAGCCAGCTCCCGTTTTGTTTGCTGCTTTCCACACATTGCTGAATGAAAAGCATCCCCTCGACCCCGTCGTAGACATTCGGGTAGATCGTGTTGACGGTTTCGAATGATTGCCCACTGGCGCGGCGAATGATGGCATCATAGGCGGCGGTGTAGATGTTGGCGAAGGCTTCGAAAAAGGCTTCGGGGTGACCGCTCGGGAGTCGGGTCGATTGTGCAGCAAGGCTGCCGAGATAGGGGCCACCGGCGCGGGTGTAGATTTTGTGTGGTTCGCCATTTTTCCGCACGAGTAACCGGTTCGGGTCTTCTTGGTGCCATTCCAGGGCGGCTTTTGTTCCGTCAATTTCAATCCAGAGATCGTTTTCCCGGCCGTGGCTGATCTGCGAGGCGGTCACGGTGCCGAGTGCTCCGTTCTGATAGCGAATGCAGGCGACCCCATAATCATCGAGGGCTCGTCCTTGCTCGAAAATCTTCAACGAGCAGGAGAGTTGTTGCGGGAGCAGGCCGGTCATGTACCGGCCGAGATTATAAGCATGTGTGGCGATGTCGCCGAAGCAGCCCGCTGCCCCGGATTGGTTCGGGTCGGTCCGCCACTTGGCTTGTTTTTGGTCCGCAGTTTCCAGCCGGGTGCGAAGCCAGCCCTGAATGTAGAAGGCGCGGATGGCTTGAATTTCGCCGAGTTCGCCATTGGCGATCATTTCCCGAGCCTGGCGGACCAGCGGATAGCCGGTGTAATTATGTGTGACCGCGAAGACGATGCCGGTTTTCTCAACGATTTGCAGCAATTCCTCGGCCTGGGCCAGATCGAAGGTCAGGGGTTTATCGCAAATGACGTTAAATCCTGCCTCGGCAAACGCCTTGGCGATCATGAAGTGGGTATGATTCGGTGTGGCCACAGAAACGAAGTCGATCCGATCGGGACGGTTCGCTTCGGCCGTTACCATCTCGTTGACACTGCCGTACGCGCGATCGTCGGGAATATCGTAATCGGGAGCCGAGGCTTTGGCTTTCGCCGGGTCGGACGAGAGGGCACCGGCGACCAGTGTGGCGCGATGATCAAGAATTGCGGCCGTGGCATGAACCCGGCCGATAAACGCTCCTTGGCCGCCGCCGACAAGACCCATGCGGAGTTTCCGATTCAACGGCGCGTTGATTGCCATGGGCAGTTCTCCTGTGCGAAAGGGGAAGAGGAAATCATCGTGGGGAAAATTGTAGGTTGCCGTCCCCTGCCTTGGCAGCGCAGGAATCGTTTCCGGCATTGGCAACTATTGTGTGGGAGAACCGGATATCGGTGAAGAACGCCGGCCTGCCTCAGGTTGCGCTATGCCGGCTGCGAAAACGGCAATGGCCGCAGACCCTGCGGTTTCCGGTTGACCTTATGACGGCCTGCTTGACATAATAGGGAATGTTGCCCCTGTCCAGGGAGCGGACAGGTTCGTCATATCTGCCGGGCTTAGGCGGCCTGGCCGGTCATTTCGGAATGATGATCGAACAAATGCCATGAAATAGATTCCGCTGCTCGTTGTGCGACTCTGGACCCGCCTCGCGGTGGGCTGACATTATGACTGAGTTGATGCCGGCATGAAACTGGAGCTTCTGATCGCTCTGAGTTGGGTTTATGTCGCCATGATTTTTGTCGCGGGTGCAAAAATCAGGGTGATGACATTTCAGGCGCTGGTGCCTCGTCGTTCGTCCGACGGCAGTCCCCGTCCCATGAATGCATGCACCCAGGGTCAGCAGTTCCAAATTGCCCCGGTGTCGGTGCCGCATCGCCGATTCCAGCCAAGCGGCCGGCAAGGCCGTTCCCGAGTAACAACGGGCCGCGGAAAAGAAAGGCCCCGATGGATAACCCCTTCATTGTTGGCGGATTATTGCTGCTCACCGGAGCCGTCTCCGCCGTTGTCGCGCTCGTTGTCAGTCACCGATTTCGCCGTCACCAATCGGACAGCAGCGATTCCCGAGAATCGCGTCGCTATGCAGAGGCAGTAGCGGCGAAGGTTTCAGAACACGAGATTGTTCGTCTTGCGGAGTCGAAGGCACTGGAAATTGTCGACGAAGCCAGACGGAACGCCGATCATTTGCTGAAAGAGGCGGAACTCAGGGCGAAAGATGAAGCCATTCGCCAACGTGAGCGAATCAATCAAGAGATGGAATCAACCCGAGCAGAACTCCGCGAGCAAGAGCGGCGATTGCAAAAGCTTGAGGACGCCGTTCTCGAAAAGCAGAAAGACTTGGCGAAGAAAGAACGTCACGTCGATGCGATGCAAAAAAAACTTGCGGAACGGAAAGAAATTCTCGAACGCAAAACCAAGGATGTCGATCTGCTTCTCGAAGAACAGAAGCGAAAGTTGCAGGAAGTGACAGGGCTGACCCGCGAGCAAGCCGAGCAGTTGCTTCTCGATCGGCTTGAACGGGAGCTGAGTACGGAAGTTGCAACCCGGATTCAACGCCATCTTGATAGCTGTCGCCAGCAGGCGGAGCAAAAAGCTCGGGAAATTCTCGCTACCGCCATTCAGCGTTACGCGGCGGAACACACGGCCGACACCACGGTCAGTACCGTGGATATCCCTTCCGACGATATGAAAGGACGAATCATCGGTCGGGAAGGCCGTAATATCCGTACCTTCGAAAAATGCACGGGTGTGGATGTCATCGTCGATGACACGCCCGGGGTGGTGATTGTCTCGGCATTCGATAATGTCCGTCGGGAAATTGCCAGGCTGGCATTGATGAAGTTGATCGCCGATGGCCGAATTCACCCGACCCGGATCGAGGAAGTCGTCGCCGAGACACAGCGGGAGATGGAGCACTACATCTACACCGTCGGGAGTGAAGCCGCCCAGTCTGTGGATATCAGCCCGATACCTCACGATAAGATCTTGCAGCTGCTTGGACGATTGAAATTCCGCACGAGTTACAGCCAGAATGTGTTGCAGCATTCCCTGGAGGTGGCGCATCTGTGCGGGTTGATGGCGTCGGAACTCGGCTTGAATCCGCAACTGGCCCGACGCTGTGGCTTGCTCCATGATGTCGGAAAAGCTGCCGATCATGAGATGGAAGGCGGGCATCCGAAGGTCGGTGCGGAACTTGCACGGCGATATGGCGAAACCAGTCCGGAAGTGTTACACGCGATTGCTGGGCATCACGACGAGGTGCTCGTGGATCATATTTACACGGTGCTTGTCGCTGCTGCCGATGCCATCAGCGCCAGTCGCCCCGGTGCCCGGCGAGAAACGCTTGAGAAATACATTAAGCGGATGGAGCAACTTGAAGCCGTGGCCTGCGGTTTCCCCGAAGTGGATAACGCTTTTGCCATTCAGGCGGGCCGGGAACTGCGGGTGATCGCCAATTCGCATCGGACAAGCGACGCCGATGCCGTGCGAATTTGTCGGGAAATTGCCCGAGCCATTGAACAGCAGCTGGATTATCCCGGCGAAATCAAAGTCACAGTGATCCGGGAAATCCGTCTCATGGAGGTCGCGCGATGATGATGTTCGTGCCTGGAATACGCCAGAGGGGTCGCAGAATTTCCCACCGAGATGTCCTGATCGTAGTTCCCAGTGTAGCATAGCAACGTTATCGCGACGGCCCGTGACGATCATCGAAGACGGGGTCAGTTCGGTTCATCGGTTTCTTCGGGGATATGCGTCGGATGCCTGCCACACCCCTTACGGTCGTGATTTTTGGCGCTTCTGGGGACCTCACGGCCCGCAAGCTTGTTCCGGCACTATTCAACCTTCACCGCAAAGGTCGGCTCAGTGGCGAGGCTCGCATTCTTGGCGTCGCTCGGACAAAATATGACGACAACTCTTTCCGCGATGAGTTGAAGGAAAAAATCCGCAACTTATTCCAGTCGGCCGGTGAAGTGTGGAATGATCAGGAGTGGGAACAGTTTGCTGGCCAACTTCATTATCTTGCCAGCGATCCGACGGCTCCGGAAGGAACCAAGCCTCTGCACGACTGGTTGGCTCGCCATGAGGGGCCCGAGGGTGGTCGACGCCTTTACTATCTTTCCGTGAAGCCGGAACTGTATCCGACGCTCAGCACCATCCTCGGCGAGAAAGGCTTTGCCCGGGAAGTCGGCGGCTTCCGTCGCTTGATTATCGAAAAGCCGTTCGGGCACGATCGGGCTACGGCCACCGAATTAAATCGAACTTTGCACCAACACTGGCAGGAAAATCAACTCTACCGGATTGATCATTACCTGGGTAAAGAGACGGTTCAGAACATTTTGATTTTCCGCTTTGCCAACACCTTGTTTGAGCCACTGTGGAACTACCAGTACATCGACCACGTGCAGATCACCGTGGCGGAAACCGTTACCGTCGGCAACCGCGCGGCCTACTATGACACCTCCGGCGTACTCCGCGACATGTTTCAAAGTCATATCCTTCAAGTGCTGACCCTGGTGGCGATGGAAAGCCCGGCTCGTTACTCCGCGGATATGCTTCGCAACGAGAAAATGAAGGTACTGGATGCTATTTCCTACGGAAAGGATGGCCCTCGGGTCGTCGTCGGGCAGTACGAAGGCTACCGCAGTGAGAAAGGCGTGCCCCCCGACAGTAAGACCCCCACCTTTGCCGCGATCCGACTGAATATCGAAAATTCCCGCTGGAAGAACGTTCCTTTTTATCTTCGGAGCGGCAAAGGGTTAAAATCCCGCTACAGCGAGGTGATGATCCAATATCGCTGTCCTCCGCACCTGATGTTCCCACTTCCGCCGGGGGAAGTGTTGCAGTGCAATCGAATGACGCTGGTGCTTCAGCCAAACGAAGGGATCCATCTGAACTTTCAGACAAAAGTTCCGAGTGTCGATGGCGTCCGCTTGCAACCCCGCGACTTGTCGTTCGAATACAAAGATGCTTATGCCGGGCAAGCTCTGCCTGAAGCCTACGAACGGCTGTTGCTCGACGCCATACAAGGCGATGCTTCCCTGTTCATGCGGAGTGACGAAATTGAGCGGGCCTGGGAAATCATGGATCCGATCATCTCGGCCACCGAGGCTCCGGATGCTCCCAACCCGGAGCAATATCCTCTTGGCTCTCAGGGACCTGCATCGGCCACGAAGATGATTGCGGAAGAAGGACGATCCTGGCACCCGTTGCCTTGATCATCATCGAAAACCGGACGGGAATGGTAATCCTTGCTGCTGGAGTAAGAAATCATGACCCAGGATTATTTCCGAGCGCTAGCAATGACGTTGCTTGTGAGTCTGTCGTCTGCCGGTTCGGCAGCCGCGGGCAAATTCAACAAGGTGCTCTCCGTCGGCGACCGGGCTCCCGCCTGGGAGAATCTTGAAGGCACGGACGGCAAACATCACTCGCTTTCTGATTTGAAAGAAAAAGAGGTCGTCGTGGTTATCTTTACCTGCAACAGTTGCCCGATTGCTGTCGGATACGAAGATCGGATCATCGCCTTCGCCAAAAACCATGCAGCGGAAGGCTCCCGCGTCGCCGTCGTCGCCATCAACGTCAACACGATACCCGAGGACAGCTTGCCGAAGATGAAAGAGCGGGCCGCGAAAAAAGCGTTCCCGTTCCCGTACTTGTACGATCCCAGCCAGCAAATTGCTCGCAAATACGGGGCGATGTATACCCCAGAATTTTTCGTACTCGGCAAAGATCGCCGAATTGTTTATCTCGGGGCGATGGACGACAAAAGCCCGCCCGCCGAAGCTACCGTTTCTCATCTCGAAGCGGCCGTGTCCGCCGCCCTTGCCGGCAAACCGGCACCGGTCGAGGAAACCCTCGCTCGTGGTTGTCGAATCCGCTGGAATCGCACGACCACAAGCAACCAGGATGATTGAAAACTCGTCCCACTGATCCTCATCTTCTTGGACTGTCCCAGGCTCTGAGAATCCCTTGTGTTATGTGTGCTGGATCCGAACGCCAGCCCGTGTTCTTAAACGCGCTGGCGGCCGCCACACCGTCACCTTCAGCTTCACTCTCTGACACCGGCCATGTCTCAGCCTCTGACACGGGCCATGGCTCAGCGCTCGCCGTGACTTCCCAGTCCGGAAGTTTTCGTAACCGCTGTTCCAGACAATACCGCGCAATCAGTAAAAACCCGCCGTACCACAGCCAGCTAAAGCGGAAGAGATTGTGCCCGAAATTCCCAACAAAGAGCAGCAGCAGCAGTGCGGTCGCCACTGAAGACGCAACTTGTCCGAGGAAATCATTCCGCCAGGCGGGGATAGCCTGGCATATTCGCCGGATCCGCCGGATGTTACCCCCGTAGGCGAGCAACATCGCCAGGAACATCAGTGCGCCCAAGCTGCCGGTTTCACCGAGTAATTGCCCGTAGAGATTGTGCGATTCGATCGTACTCCCCGTGGCTGGCCGCCAAGCGCCAGGGCCGACTCCCGTCAACGGATTGGCTGACCACAATTCAAGCCCCGTCAGCAGTCCGAGAATCCGCCCTTGCCCGGATTCCTGAGCGTTGGCCGGCCCGACCGACGGATCAATAATCGTCTCAAAGCGTGTTTGTAACGATTCCGGTAGTGCGAGAAATACCAGCGGAGCGGTCAACAGAAAGACGATCAGGAACAATCCGCGACGCCGGCTTTGGAGGATCAGCAACGTGAACCAGAGAATCACCCCCAGTAGCGAGGACCGTGACCCTGTCAGCAATACACATAAAAGCGACAAGGCCACATATCCCAGCACCATGGTTTTGCCGATCCTGCCGCCGATTCCCGCTCTCCAGAAGGCCGTGACGAAGGGCAAAGCAAAGACAATACTGGCACCGAAACTATTCGGGTCGCCGAGACTTTGATCGACTCCGATCATCCGGGCGATGCCCATCCGGTACGTGTACCGACCACCCAGATACTCCCGCAGGGAATGCAACAGATACAGCGTCATGACGGCAAGAAAACCGGTCACAATCCGCTTTAAACCCCGTTCATCAAAAACGGTCGTGACCAGAATCACGTAGAACACAAGTACCTTGAACCAGTTTTCCACAACGATCTGCCCGTGCTCCGCCCAGGGGCTTGCGAACCAGGCCAAAGTGAAGGCACAGGCCAGACCGGCATACGCCACATGCAACCAGTTCGGCAACCATCGCTTCGGGGCGACCAACCAAGCCGCCAGCAACCCCAGCATGTACACCCGCTCGATTCGCAATTCCCCGAGCCATGGCCAGATTTCAAAGGGCCGGTGAATGAACAAAAACAGATAGCCGATGAGGAGCCAGTGCATGACGACAATCCGTGTCGGTTGTTCGGGCCATGCGATCGTACCTGGAAGAATTCGCTCTCGGGAAGTGCAACTCGGGCAGAAGAGGCGAATGCTATCTGTTAAGATGGGAAAGTTGGTGGTGGTTTTGCCCGGAGAATCGCAATGATCCGTGAACTTGCCGGCAAGCGAGCCATTTTGACCGGAGCCTCCAGCGGCATCGGCCGGGCATTGGCGAATGAACTGGTGACCGCAAAAACCCGCCTGATTATCGCGGCACGGAATGCGGAGAACCTTGAGCAAGTGGCTGCGGATCTCTGCCGCCGCGGTGGGGAGGTTCATGTTCAAGCAAGCGATTTGTGCCTTGCCGGTGATCGTGAACGTCTCATTCAGGCGGCCGTCCAGCGGCTCGGCGGCATCGACTTATTGATCAACGCGGCCGGGGTCGCCAGCTTTGGCCACTTCGCGACTTCGACCGAGGCGATTAATCGCCAGGTGATGGAGGTGAATTTTTTCGCGCCGGTGGAATTGACGCGTCTGGCGATGCCTTATCTCAGCGATGGGGATCAACCCGCCGTCGTTTACATCACCTCAATGTGTGGCCGGCGGGGGATGCCTGCCTGGCCTGAATATTCCGCAAGCAAGTTCGCGCTGGTCGGAATCGCCGAGGCGTTTCGAGCAGAATTCATGCGATTTGGTGTTGACACGATCACGATCGTTCCCGGCTTGACCCGTACGGAATTCGGTCAGCATTTGCTCCGGAACGAGGGAAAGATGGATATCCCGTTTCATCAAGGGATGTCGCCCGAGGAAGTCGCGCAGCGAACTGTGAAGGCGATCCGCCGAGGCCAAACCGAAGTCATCCTCGGTCGAGAAGCTCGCAAAATTCTCCTGATGAATAAATTTTTCCCCCGGTTACTCAATCGCCTGATTGCCCGGCGGGTGCGTCAATTGTACGAGTCCGCTTGATTTCCGAATGTGAAATGGAATCCGCAGACAATTCGAGGTGATCGTCATGGCGATCGCGGCTCTGCCCGGCTTGAAGGCTGGCCGGACAACGTTGAATGATCCGGTACTGAAAGCAGAATTGCAACGGCTGCGACAACTCGACAATCTGACGAACTGGTATTATCTTGCCCGCACCTATCTTTACCTGGCAGTGGTGATCGGACTGGCCGTCTGGGGTCTGGAATACATTCGCAGCGGCGATATTTCTTTTTTCTGGGCGGTTCCGATCAGTGTGACCGCGATCGTGCTGGTGGGTGCCGGTCAACATCAATTAAGCGGACTTGCGCATGAAGGTTCCCATCATATTTTATTCAAAAACCGGATATTGAATGATTTGGTCTCCGACATTTTTACAATGTTTCCGCTCTTCAGTTCGACTTACCTTTACCGCTTGCAACATCTTGCCCACCATCAGTTTGTCAATGATCCTGAAAAAGATCCTGATGTTTCTCAGTTGCGTGGCAGCGGGCATTGGCTCCATTTTCCAGTGACACCCCGTGAATTCTTACGGACTTTGCTGAAACAACTCTGGCCACTGAACCTGATCAAATTCATGCGGATCCGGGCGAAATACAACGCTACCGGCACCGAGCATAACCCGTATTTCCGACAAGGGCAGAAACCAGCCCGGACTGCCGTGCGAATCGGCGTCGCATACCTGCTGATCCTCGTCGTGACCTTGTCGCTCCTTTACTATTTGGCACCACTGTCACTTGGACTTGTTGTGCCCCTCGGCCTTTGGCTCATCATCAGTTGGGTCTTCTGGCGGCTACCCCCAGATAAGTATATTCAGACACGGCTTCACCCCGTGATCCCCTCTCGGGTGATGACCATCCTTCGCGTCGGTTATCTGACGCTGCTGTTGACCACGCTGACGGTTATTACTCGACTCACCGGTGCGCCAGCCGTGGTTTATTTTCTGATCCTGTGGGTCGTGCCCATCTTCACGTCATTTGCGTTCTTCATGATCTTGAGGCAACTCGTCCAACATGGCAACGCTGATCGAGGCTGGTTGACAAACAGCCGGACCTTTTTTGTCAGTCCTTGGATCAATTTTGCCGTCTTTCCGATGGGGCAGGAGTATCACCTTCCTCACCACATGTACGCGACAATTCCGCATTATCGGCTTCGGGAACTGCATGAGTTGCTGATGAATTACGATGACTATCGTCAGCACGCGGTGGTTGTCCATGGTTATTTCCTGTCGCCGGAACATCCGAAAATTGCACCGACCGTCCTGGATGTGCTCGGCCCCGAATATCATCAGCGCGGAAATGGCGAGATCTACACGGATGATTCCGTGCTCGAAAGCGACCAGTTCGATGAAGCCGAGCAGCTGCGTTCACTTCGATGATGGCATCGGACCGGATCGTTCCACCCCGCATGAGCCTCAGACTCGGCTTGCCGATTGCTGATATCACCGGGTAGTTTCTTCCCGAATGACATCGCTTGATTCAGCCAGAATAGGATACTCGACTTATGGCGTTGTTTCGCCATCGTGCTGAAGTGGGAATCATTTCTGCTGCTGCCGTGCTCATCGTTCTCGGGGCCAAGCCGTATGCGGGAAGCTGGAATGATGCGAGCCGGCTGGCTGCAATCGAATCTTTGGCAGAGCGTGGAACCTTTCGCATCGATGAATCCCCCTTCTTGGGCCAGTCGATGGTGGCAGGAAATAGCTCGTCGGCCTACCAGCCGAGCGCTTCGGAACTGACCGTCCTGGGCACATACGACAAACTCTGGATCAACGGGCATTATTATTCGGATAAATCGCCGGTGCCGTCGGTGATCTTCGCTGGAGCATATCGTCTCTGGCTGGAACTGGGCGGGCCCCGGATGCACGATCGCCCCGATCTGGTCGTAAGGTTCTTGACGCTTCTTGGTGCAGGGCTCCCCTGCCTGTTCGCGATCGCGATGGTGATTTGCCTAGCCCGGAAGTATCTGGAATCGGCTCAAGTAAGGTTCTGGTATCTGGCCAGTTTCGTGATGGCCACGGTTGTCTTGCCATACACTCAGCATCTGAATAATGGCATGCTCCTGCTGGGTGTCGCCATGCCCTTGTGTGGTCTTTTGGATGAATTGTCAGAATTCACGAAGAATCGCTGGGAGCGTTGGGGTCGGCCGGCGCTCATTGGAATGTTAACCGGGTTCGGTTATACGATCGACCTGGGGATCGGGCCGGCCTTGGTCGTGGCGACGCTGGGATTCACAAGTTGGCGACTCGGAATCGGAAGCCGTTGGCTGATTCTCGTGGTGGCAATGATCCCGCCGATATTGCTCCATCATGCGTTGAATTATGCCGTGGGCGGCACTCTGATGCCGGCGAATGCGGTGCTTGAGTATCTGCAATTTCCGGGCAGTCCGTTCAACGATCGCACGGCGACTGGCGGGATGAAACACAGCGTGTCGGGCCTGATCATCTACGGCCTGGATTTACTTGTCGGGAAAAAAGGCTTCTTGACGCATAACTGGCCGTTGTTTTTGGCAACCCTTGGTGCGATTCGAATCTTCTGGGAACAGCCGCGATATCGAGCCATTCTCGGATTTTGTCTGGGGTGGGCCGGCTTGAGCTGGTGGACATATGCTGCCACCTCGACAAATCTTTCTGGGGTCTGTCTGTCGATCCGCTGGTTCGTTCCGCTGTTGGCACCGGGCTACTGGGCGTTGGCCATCTTTTTGAAGGAACAACCGCGTTACAGCCGGGATTTGATTTGGTTGAGTTGTGTTGGCTGCGGCATGACGGTGGTGATGATGGTCTACGGCCCGTGGATGCCGCATTTGGTTCCTGGTTGGTGGGTCTGGGTGGCGGTGGCCGGGATCGGCTGGGGCGTGATCAGAATTCAGGAATTTAAGTGCCCAAGGAAGCAAGCCGTTCGCGGATTGTATCGGCCATTTATGAGACGATCATTTTCCTTCGTTTAATATAATCCCAGATCACATAACGATCAAGTTCACGGCCGGCAACGAAGATAACCCGGCCGCGTGTCTGTTCCGCAACTTTGTAGGCAAAGCGAATGTCATGTTCTGATTGATTCCAGGCCGACAGGAGAAAGATGTTGATCGTGATTCCTTCCTGGGCACAAAGTTTTGCTTCACGGAGGGTGGCTTCTTCAGTTCGCGGGTCGGGCGGATAGAGCATAAACAGGGTACTGCCTTCGAAATGAGCGGTTGGTAAGCCGTCGGTTATCAGCATAATGTTCCGATTGGGTGTCGGCTGAGTCCCGAGGTATCGCCGGGCGGTTTGCAAGGCATGCTGAATGTTGGTGAAGTGCCAGGGCACTTGAAATTCTGAGATATCAGGATTGGACATATCCACTTTCAGCCGAACGACGGGGTTGAAGATGGTGACGGGCTTGGGCATGAGTGATGGAACTTCAGCCACGGAGCGTGATCGGGCGAAGGTATACATTTCGATGAATTGCAGGAAGTCACCGGGGTATTGACTGCGGATTAAGCCATCGAGAGCCAGTCCCATCCGTTTGACATTGACGTATTGACTGTCGTATCGCATAGATCCGCTCATGTCCAGCAGAACGCAGGTGGCGGCCTTCGGGGTATTCCGAGTCTTATGAATGACGATGTCGTCGGGGTGCAAGCGAATGGGCAGGCTTGGGCCTTGCCGGAGAAGGGCGTTGGTGAACGTTGCGGGCAGGTCCATGTGGGTGACGGAGTCGCCGAATTCGTAAGATTTGGTCAACGGTGATTCCGTGGCTCCGTCTCCGAGGACCGCTTCGGGATGCCGGCCGGTTCGGGAGGCTTGCAATTCGTTGAAGATCTGGGTGAGGATTTTGTTCTGGAATAATCGGTAGGCCCGGGGGGTCATTTGAAATCCTTGGCGGGCGTTGCCTTCGATGCCCTGTTCCCGTGCTTGCTGTTGAATATAGTTCTCAATCTGCTGCTGGAGAGACCTCAACTGATCGATGTCTGCCTGTTCGACATATTGCGCTAACTCCTGAAGATCAATGATGGCTATCTGGGCAGTTTTTTTGGCTTCTTCGAGTTGTTTGAGGAGTTTGTCAATCTCATCGAGCATCTGCTTCAGTAGCAGTGCTTCAGGAATTGTCAGAGGTTGACGGCCGGTGAATTCGTAGCGAGCAGCGAGTTCGTCGATCTGATATTTCTCTTCAAGTCGGGCGATCACCGGCATCAGTTCACGAGCAAAGCGTTTCCGGTCATCGCCAGCGGCGAAGTAGAGATCGTGGAGGTCAGCCAGTTGTTCCTCGGCCACGGCCTGGCGGAATCGCAGCCGCAATTTGTCGGGGGGATGAACTGTTTCGGCCGCCCGGCGATATTCGTGTCGGGCGAGTTTCTGAACCGTGTCGGTTTCGTAAGTTTCCAGGATTTTCCGCTGTTTTTCACGGAGCAGTTTCTGAAGATGTTCGAGACTGGGGCCGAGCCCGGCAATTTGACTCGGGTCGATGCGGACAGCGCGGGCCAGCTCTTCTTCGCTTAAGTGGCTGAGATCGCCATACTCGAGGTAATGTTCAAATGCGGCAGAAACAAGGTCCGGCGGTTCGGCATTCGGCCCAGGGATGTTCAGAGGATCATATTTCTGGTAGGTATGAATGACCCCACCTAGGCGACAAGTTTTTGCCATGAAAATCACAGCCTCAATCAGGAAGGGGGCAATCGGGAAGGGGATCAGGAACGCGGCGGCATTTACGTTTCGTAGGTGATTCGGCCATGCTTGGACAATCGGCTGATTCGATCGCTGGCATACAATCCCGCAAGGACAAACTCAACGCAACTGGCGCGGATGGCTGGGGAATCGCTGACATTTAATTCAAAGGCTTTTTCCCAGGCTTTTGGCACTCGTTGCAAGCGACGGGCATATTCGGAACTCGGTAACATATCGCCGACCTCGATTTTCACTCCTTTGCCGAAAACGTCGGCAATTTCGTCGAGGCCGTGCTTATCCACATATTCTTCAAAGACAATCCGGATCGCTTCGGCGATGATCGCTTCGAGCACTTGTTTTTCCGACATTTGATGGCTGCCCATCAAATCGAGTTCGAGTTTGCCGAGTGCGGAGGTGGGCAGGTGCCCGAGGTCGCTTATACGGGGGACGGCGGGGGATTCGCCGAGAACGACGCCGCGATGGCGGGCGCTAGCGATCATTGTGCGATAATTGGCAACACTGAAACGGGCACTGACGCCGCTGCTGTGATCGACATATTTGGATTTGCGGGCGACGATGCTGATTTGCTCGATGACTTCCTTCATGAACAAAGGGACAACCACGGGGAATTCGCCGCCAAGGTCGATGTCGGCTTCTTGTTCCATGATCTGAATTCCCAGCGAGCGATCGAGCGGATAGTGAGTCTGAATCAGTGAGCCGATCCGATCTTTGAGTTGCGGGATGACTTTGCCGGAGCGATTGTAGGTGGTCGGGTTGGCGCTGAAGAGAATGAGCACATCGAGGTCAAACTGGATCGGATAGCCACGAATCTGAACGTCGCGTTCTTCCAGGATATTGAAGAGCCCGACCTGAATGAGTTCATCGAGTTCCGGGACTTCATTCATGGCGAAGATGCCGCGGTGCATGCGGGGAATAAGTCCGAAGTGGAGGGCATCTTCGGCGGCCATGCTGGTGCCGGCGGCCAGTTTGGCCGGGTCAATTTCGCCGATAATGTCCGCGAATTTTGTCCCGGGTGCCAGCCGTTCCGCGTAACGTTCCCGGCGCGGCCACCAGGCAATCGGGATTTTTTCGGGGGGCTGCGTCGCAACAAGTTCTTTGCCGGCTCGAGTGATCGGTTTGAAGGGATCTTCGTGAACGGGACAGCCGGGGATCTCCAGATATGGAATCGCCTCATCGAGGAAGCGCACAAGCGATCGCATCAGTCGGCTTTTTGCCTGCCCTTTCTCGCCGAGAAAGAGCATGTCATGACCGGCCAGGATCGCGATATTGATCTCGGGAATGACCGTATTTTCGTAGCCGACGATTCCGGGGAAGAGTTCCTCACCCGTTTTCAGGGCGACGAGCAGGTTATCGCGAAGTTCTTGTTTGACGGTTTTGCGAGTCCAGCCGCTGGCGCGGAGTTCAGCGAGGGTGCGGGGTCGAGCGGCGATAGCAGTCAACGCGGTCTCCTTAAAGAGTCGCAATTTTCTGACACTGCATTGTAGACCAGAGTTGCTGAACACTGCCAGTCCTGGGCTGATGAGATTGTGCAGTACCAGCAGTTTCGCAGCGATTTCGTTTTCAGCAGAGCCGATAGCAGAAGTGATGGCCTCCGCTTGACGCCAGCCCTCGGTTGCCGGTATTGTTCCTGCGGATTTTGGACTGGGCGAGGCCGTGAATTTCGAGCCTTTTGCCATGCATTTTATCGATCCCGATGTTTTGATGGCGGCACGCGGCTTGTCTCAGGGCAGCAGCGTCTTTTTGCTCCTGATCGGGTTGTTGCTGTGGACGTGTGGTTGGCGGTGGCACCGCTTTTGGATCGTTTTCACCATCACGATGATTGCCGGCATGATCGGGCTCAGCGCTGGCCGATCCGCGGGGGGACAAGTGATGGTCGCCGGCATCTTAATGGCCGTTGCTGCTGGGGTGATGGCGCTGGAACTGGCTCGGTTACTTGCTTTTGCCACGGGAGGAACCGTGGCCTGGATGTTGACGCAAACGATTTTTCCTGAGGCTTATGAACTCTGGGCGATCTTTCTTTCCGGCGGCCTGCTGGGAGTGGTTCTCTACCGTTTGTGGACCATGCTGACGACGAGCTTTGTCGGGGGCATCCTGGCAACGCATGCCGGTCTGGTCACTGTCGAAGGGCTGAAACCTGGGTTTGACGCAGCCCTCTGGGCCAGCACCCATGCGGTGGCATTGAACGGGGCAGCGGTCGCTGTGGCACTCCTCGGCGTGGTGATTCAAGCCCGGCTGAGCCCGAAGGAGCATGCTCCGACTCGAATGATTTCTCAGCATGATCAGGAGAGAAATCAGAAGAAATCCCTCGAGACAACTCTTGCTTTCCCCGGGCAGAGTCAGTCACAAGCGAGCTCGATCTGGGGCTGGCTGAGTCGCAGCCGCTTCGAATCGCGTCCTGCCGCCTGATGCGGGAAAATTCACTCCGCGAGCAAGTCCGCGGCACGCAAAATCGCGGCGAGCTTTTCCCGTTTGTCAGCCGGGAGCGGCTGAATCGGCAGCCGGTTCGGCCCCGCCGAGCGGCCGAGCAGGGTCATTGCTTCCTTGATGGCACCGTTTCCGGTTCCGAGCGTTAATGCCAGACGAATCGGATGCAATTTTGATTGAAAATTCCTGGCGGCAGCCAAGTCTCCCTGTAAAAATGATCGGTAAATTCCGACGCAGAACTCCGGTGCAATGTTACATGTGGCCGGAATTGCCCCCTGAGCACCGATCAGAAGCGCGGAATAGATCAAGGTGTCGCGGCCGTTCAACACCGAAAAACGATCCGAGGGTGTTTTGCGGATAAATTCGATGGTATTCTGCAAATCGCCGGACGAGTCTTTAATTCCGATGATATTCGGCAGCTCGGCAAGCCGGGCCACCGTATCCGGTTCGATGCTCAGTCCGCCGCAGGTGGCTGGATTGTTGTAGAGTACCACCGGCAGCGACGTGCTTTGTGCGATTCGACGGAAATGATCGAATAATTCCTGCTGATTCGGTTTGATGAAATAAGGTGTGATCACCGAGATACCGTCAGCCCCCTCAGCTTCCGCCATGCGGGTCAGCCGCAACACTTCCCGAGTGGTCTCGGCTCCCGTGCCGACGTAGACCGGGCAGCGGCCGCGACAGTGGGCTACAGCGGCAGCCGTCACGGCGTGTTTTTCCTGCTCATCGAGGGCATAGAATTCGCCGGTGGTGCCGAGGACAAAGATGCCATCCACTTGCCTGGCGAGCATGAAATCGATGTGGCGACGTAAACCCTCCAGGTCGATCGATTCATCGTCCTTCATCGGTGTGACAATTGGCGGAATGATGCCAGTGAGTTTCACGGTGGTGTCTCCGAGGCGGTCGTTGAAGGTGCTGCTGTGGCAGGGGGGGGTGGCAACGCGACATTCCGGGCGGCAGAACGTTCCGCAATTTTTTCGAGGGCGGCATTGACCTCCCGGACATAACGACGACCCGCCGGTAAGCAAGCCTTGATCAGGTTGTAGTAACCGATGTACCAGAGTGCCATGATACCGTCCCAGGTGCCGATCTTTTTCCCTTCCTCGTAAGCACGGCCATAATAGCTGATCGGAACCTCGTAGGTGCGAGCGCGGGTTTTGCAAATCATCGCCGTGATTTCTACTTCCATGCCGAAACCCTTGCTGGTTAACTTCAAGGGTTTGATTACCTCTTTGCGGAAGGCTTTGTAACACGTCTCGATGTCTGTCATGTTGCGGTTTGTCAGCAAGTTGCAAAGAAACGTCAGCCCGGTATTCGCCAAGTAGTGGTAGAAATAGAGGACCCGGGCGGCTTTGCGGACCAGAAAGCGACTCCCGTATACAACATCGGCGACACCGGCAAGAATTGGTGCGATCACATCGGGAATTTCTGCTGGGTCGTACTCAAGATCAGCATCCTGAATGATGATAATGTCCCCGGTTGCTAGTTCCAAAGCTTTGGCAATGGCAGCGGTTTTCCCCTGATTTTTCGGCAACTGATGAAAGTGAATTTTCGGTTCACCGGCGGCACGCTGCCGCACAATCTCGGCGGTGCGGTCTCTCGAGCCATCATCGACGACAATGATTTCTTTGACCACCGGACCGAGGGCAAGCACCCGACTGAGAATTTCATTCACCGTGGATTCTTCATTGTAGACGGGAATCAGCACCGACAATTTTCCGGCAGGGTCGGAAATCGCGCTCATTTCGCCCTCGTGAATATGCGGCGGAAAATGCAGGATGGCATCATCATAGAGAACTTGATTCGGTAAATCAGCGTGAGCGGATGACCTTGGCCGGCACTCCGACGGCGACGACATTCGCGGGCAGCGACTTTGTCACCACCGAGCCGGCACCGACAACGGTTCCTGGCCCGACATCCGCGAGTACGATCGCTGCACTGCCGATCCAGGCTCCCGCCCCGATCGTGACCCGCTGCCGTTCGCCACCTTGGTCTTTGATCGGGAGCGAACGATCGCTGAAATAATGAGTCTTGCCGCCGCTTGGAATGTGGACCCCCGCGGCGATCAGCACATCAGCTTCGATCGTGACAAGGCCAAGATGACAGCGTGGACCGATGTAAACATTCTCACCGATGCTGGCTCCCGTCTGGGAAAACAGTGTCCCGAAGCCGATCTCGGCGCTGGGGTGACAGTGCTGAAGCACTCGGCGGAGAAAGGCATTTCGCAGGAATGATCCGCATAGCCCGGGGAATAAAGCCAGCATTTGCGACGAGCCTTCCAGAGCGCGATCCGGCCCGAGCACGAGCGAGCTAAGTCGGTAGCAAAGCCATAGCGGCAGAATCGCCAGCACGGCCAAGCCGCGAACAAGCCGCTTGACGTGGCGTTTGACCGCCAGCCGGTGGTCCCAAGGCGAAGCGACTAGCGGGGCTGATACGGGTGTGGGAACGCTGACCGACATAACTGCTCCTCGGCGGATTCCACGGTATCGACTGATGCGGATGATTGCGTGAGCAGCTGACCGACCACGGAACGGCAGATGTAGCTCGGTCGGCCCTTGACTTCCCGGAAAATCCGCCGGAGATACTCCCCCAGAATGCCCAGCGCCAATAATTGCATTCCGGTTGTTAGCGCTAATGCGGAGAGCAGCAGCCAGGCAAATCGCGGTTCTGCCAGCCGGGTAATCGCGTCGATCACGGTGATCCCGCTGAGCATCAGGCCAAGCAGCATGGTCAAGGCACCGGAGATGGCCACGGCTCGCAATGGCCAACCGCTGAAATCGAACAGGCCGTCGATCGCCAATGCCGCGAGCTTGCGGAGGGTGTACTTCGGTGTCCCGGCCAGGCGGGCATATCGTTCGTAGGGCAGCCCGACTTGCCGGAATCCCACATACGCTCGCAACCCACGGACGAACCGATCACGTTCCGGAAACTGACGGATCGCTTCGACCACGGAACGATCCATCAAGCAGAAATCTCCGGCGTCCCGCGGGATTTCCTGATCGGCGAGGCGGTGCAGCAAGCGGTAAAATGCCCAGTATCCCAGCCGAAACAGCAGTCCTTCCTTGCGCTGCGTTCGGATCGCGTAAACGACCTCGGCCCCGTTCCGCCATTCCGCTAGCAACCGTGGCAGCAGTTCCGGCGGATCTTGCAAGTCTCCATCCATGACGACGACGGCCTCTCCCCGGGCCAGATCGAGCCCCGCCGTCACTGCCGCCTGGTGACCGAAGTTACGGCTTAAGTGGATCACCAGGATTCGTGGATCCTGCGCGGCGAGTTCATCGAGAAGACCCGCGGTCAGATCAGTGCTGCCATCATCAACAAAAAGAAATTCGCTATCGATGCCGCAGCGGGCCACCGTGCTGCTCAGACGCCGATACAGGATCGGCAACGTCTCTTGTTCGTTGAAAAGCGGAACCACGATGCTGAGGACCGGCCGGGCACGGACCGGCAGCGATGGCGTGCCCGGCTCAGGGTCGATCGCCTGGACACGCACCCGGGCTTGCACGATCACCGAGTTATCACATCGATTTGGAGTCACGTCAGCGAATCCTTTCGCGGGCTGGGAAGAACGGTCGATCGGGGCGAGCCAGTTCCCAATACAGCCGCTGATACGCGGTGATTGTCTGATCCAGGCGGTAGCGTTGCTCGACGCGGCGTCGGCCGGCCAGCCCCATCGCCCGCGCCTGCTCCGGTTCCCGAAACAGCCGTCGCAACGCCTGAGCACAAGCTTCGACATCGCCTCGGGGCACCAGAAGCCCTTCCCGGCCATCGCGGATGATTTCCGAATTGCCTCCGACATCGGTGACCACTGCGGGCAGCCCCGTCGCCATCGCTTCCAGCAAGGTCAGCGATGCGGCTTCAGACACCGAGGTTAAAGCAAAAACAGAGCCAGCTTGCAAGACCGCTGCGATATCTGAGCGGATGCCGAGAAAATGGACTCGCTTGACAAGCCGCAGGTCGGCCGTTAACTGCTCGAGGCTGGGCCGCAGCGGTCCGTCGCCTGCGAGGAGCAGATCGACATCGGCGAATTCGTCGGCGATGCGAGCAAAGGCACGGATCAACATCGGTTGATCTTTGACCGGATGATGCCGGGCCACATGCACCAGATACCGCCGCGACGGGTCAAGCCCCAGCCTCTGCCGAGCAGCAACCAGATCCGAGGGCGGGCTGTAACGATGACTGTCGATGCCGTTTTCGATCACCTGAATACGCCTGCCGGCAAAGCCGTCTACCTGGCAAAGGGCCCGAGCACTGAAAGCACAGCAGGCGTTCACCCGGTCGGCAAGTCGATCGAGCACCAGGCGATTCACCGCACGGCGCAGCGGCGAGACAGAATCCGGGTAGTGGCGGCCATGCTCGGTCAGAATCAGTCTCGGCCGCCAGCCCCCGAGTTGCAGTTTTGCGACTGCCGAGTAAAAAAAGGGGCCATACTGATGAGCATGCACCACCTCGATGTCCCGTTCTCGTATCGCCATCGCGAGCCGGCGACTGACAGATAAATCCCACCCAGGTCGGCGATGCAGGCAAACAACCTCCACTCCCTCGGCGCGAAGTTGTTCACCGATCGTGCCGACGGAATCCAGACAAAAGACCGTCGGTTGGAGTGCCGATCCGAGCCGTCGGATCGTTTCCCGCACCAGAACCTCCGCCCCGGCCACTTGCATCACATGCACGACGAAGCCGACGCGAATCGGCGACACCCACGAACGGTGGGGCATCGCTTGCGGTGCTGCCGACTCGGGCATCGCTGCGGACAGCCGGGAAACCGGTCGAAGGATTTTCCGGGGCATCGCCACCTTGATGAAACTGCTGCTCATCAGCCGTCGCCCTGTCAGGAATGAATTTTGTGAAAGCGGATTTCCGGGGATTTTCGTCGCTTACCGACCGGTGTCGACAACGGCTCTCGGGGACCTGGCCATCCTGATCGACGCACTTTCGCTTCGCTGATGCCGCCCCCAGAGTCTGCCGACGATCGTGTGACCGTCGCTTCCCCCGGTCGCAAGCCCTGCAATTGCCCTGCCAGCATCATGAGGATGTACGGCATTTCAAATGTATCGAGTGAGAGAAAGGATGCTCCGAGAGCATACACCGCCAGCCCACACGACACCGACGCCGCCATCGCTCGCACCCGGACCGCGTCGCTGTCGGTCCGGCCCCGCACTGCCTGACGAGCCCGCCAGGCTGAAATCAACGCGGAAGCCAGCAAGCCGATGAATAATCCCGAACCGACCACCCCGCAGTCGGCCGCAATCTGTAAATATTGACTGTGAATCGAGCGACCCTCGATGTCCGCTCCGTACGCCTTCGTGTAAAGGTTTGAGTTCCGCACCCCGAAACCGAACAACGGTTCCTCGGCAGCCATCGTGATCGCAATTTTCCAGGTCGTCAGTCGCGATTGCGCACTTTCATCAGCGTCATGCTGCGTGATCGAGAAGAAGCGGTTCTGGACTTCCGGCCCCGCCGTGGCCACGGCACAGACTCCTGCAAGGCACAGCACGGCAAAAAGTTGCTTCCGCCGCTGGCTGTACAGCAATAACAACGGTGCCGTCACCACCAGCGAAAGCATTGCCCCCCGGGAGAATGACAGCAGCACGGCATGCCCAAGAAACGCCACTCCACCAAGATACACCCAGCGAAACCGGCTCTGCGTCGCCTCCCAGAGGAAATAACAGGTCGGGATCATCATGGCGAACATGAGGGCCGCCCCATTATTGTCCAGCCCCCCGAACCCCTGCTTCGCCAGGAACATGTACCCGGTGCTGAAATAATGAAAGTTCACCTCGTAAGCGACATAAATGTCGGCTACGGTCACAGTGACGAGCAACCACCACAACTGCCCGATCCGCTGCACAGCGAACACCGCCACGGTGAACATCAGGAACAGCTTGATCAGCTCGACGTAGTACAAGAACGCAACCTGTGGATGCCGCGCCATCAAGGTGCTCAGACTCACCCAGACGGCAAACGCCCAGAGGAAATAATGCGTCGCCACCCGGCGGGGCGGAGGATACCCCGGCTCCGGGCCAGATGCCGGGTAACCCAGAACGCCGATTGCTGTCAATGCCGTGACCAGCATCGCCGTGATGGCGACGTAGAACGACCACGGGAAGGTGTGCAGATCATAATTCATCAAGCTCCACTCCCAGATAAACTGGGGGCGGAGCACGGCGTACAAATAATAAACCAGCACCCCGATATACGGCCCGGTCAGTACCGAGCCGCCGATGCCGAGCCCAGTCGCGATGACCAGAAAAAAGAGTTGTTTCATCCCGTAACCTCGGCGAGACAAACCTGGCTGGCTCGTGCCCGATCCCGATGCGATTGCATGGCCCGTTCCGCGATCCGAGCCGCACTGTCCCAGCTATGCTCGGCGATCACCCAGTCCCGAGCCGCGGCCCCCAGACGGGAACGCTCTCCGGGATTTGCCAGCAATTCCTCAATGGCCCGGGCAAGCCGCTCGGGCCGGCGTTCGCAATGCACCGGTGGCACCCCACGCGTGCCGGTCAGCGCCTCTGGTGTACAGACGATCGCCCGACCGAGGGCCGCCGCTTCCAGCAGCTTGTTCTTGATCCCCCGGCCGCTGACGAACGGCAACACCGCGATCGGCCGTCGCCCCAGTTCATCGCGCAAGTCGGGCAAATTCGGAAATAACCGGACCCCGCGATGCGATTGACACAGCGCTGTCACTCGTCGGCTCGGTTGAAAGCCGAACACGTCGAAGCGGGTCTCGGGCCGAGCCGACTGGACATGCGGCCAAACCCGCTGGAGAAACCAGGCCACCGCATCCTCGTTCGGCCCGAAATCGAGTCGTCCCCAGAATGCCAGGTGATTTTCTAAGACTCCCGTGCCTGAATCCGGTGGCCGAAAATACTCCGCATCGACACCGTTTGCCACGACATCGACCGGCTTGCCCGTCAACAGTCGCATCGCCCACCGATCCGCCGAGGATACCACCCAGACACGATCCACCAGCGAAGCAATCGCCCGCTCGTAGACAGCAAAGGTCGCGGTCAGTCGGAGATGATGCCAGGTTGAGGGCTGAGTCAGTTGAAACTGCGACCAGTGATGCAGGGCGGAATCATCCGCCGCGTACCAGATCCGCAGACCCTGAGAAACCCCCCGCAGCAACAACGGCGCATCCGGTCCGAGCGCGATGACCGCGTCGAAATGCTGTTCCCGGGTCAGTGTCGCTAACTGGAATCGCGCCTCGGCCGATTGCCCCCAGTATGATTCGAACTTTCGCTGCCAGCGGGTCGGGGCCGGTAAATCGTCCGGCTCCGCAGCGGCAACAGTGCTGAGTTCGACTACGTCGGTCAACCCGAGGCCTGCAACCGCCTCGGGTGAACAGCGGCTTTGCGTGGCCAAGCAAACCTGATGGCCGCGCTGAACCAGGGCCCGCATCATCTGCGAACCATGCACATCCCCCCCCGCGGCACGGGGCCAGTTCAGCCGGTCTTTCACGAACAGCAATCGCAACGGTCGGGGCAATCGGAGCATCGCTGTCATGCGGTGTACCTCCAGCGAGCAGGAGCAGCCACGAGCAAGATGGCCTCTCCAGACCCCGACGCTTCCCGCGTCGCCGGTCTTCGCAGCCAGCCTGTCAGGACCGCGGCGATGCCAGTCCCGATTGCCCCCAGCAGCAGATCGGAGATGTGTGCGGTCCGTGTTGGCAGCAGAAGTTGACCGGCTTCAAGGATGAACGCCAGAATACCGCCGACGAATCCGGCAAGCATCGCGCTAGCAATCGGTCCGCGGGTTCCAGGAACGGTGCTAGCCGCGAACAGAATTCCGAACGGGGCCAGATTGATGGCGCGGGTCAAAAATTGATCGGACGCCGCCAAATAATTCACTTCGACAAAATTTAAGAAGGGCACGAACCCGAAGGATCCGAGATCGCTCTGGATACGGAAGTCAAACGGGTGCCACGCGGCCACGGCCTGCAACGCGAACCAGAAGACGCCCAGTGTCAGTGCTGCAGGTCGGGAAATTCCCCCGGCAAACCACTGTCCGAGAGCCCAGCCCACCGCCACTGCCACGGTCCCCACAAGAGCATCGGTGCTACTCGGCACCCGCGACTGAACGAAAAACTGTCCCGATTCCAAAACGTCCGGCAGCAACAATCCCCACCAGATCGGCGAAAGCTTCCAGGACTTCGCCAAGGAACTCGGAATCCGCGCGACTAGCAACCCGACCGGTAAATACAACCCGGCGAGTTCTATCCAGCGTTGAATGAATCGCCCGTGTTCTGCCGGGTTCCTGGCAAGGAATTCTCCTCCCGGAATCAACACCGCATGATCCCGTAACTTCCGATAAACATCCGCCGGGCTCAGCGTCAAATCCAGGGGGAGAAACAGCAGCAACCCCAGGAGCGCAAGGTAACCCCCGAGCACCTTGATCGCTACGCCACCTGCATCCGGGTCCGCGAGCCCGCGGCGGAGTCGATCCGTCAGTCCCTGACCGAATTCCCGCCAGCCGATCATTCCGACAATCGCGCCGAGCCCCTGAGCGAGCACATCCGAACCCGCGCAGGTTCGGGACGGTAAATAAAGCTGTCCGAATTCCACCACCAGGGCGAGTGCAATACAGCAGGGCAAAAGCAGCACCATCGCGAACGAGGTGCCCCACCCCCCCGGGCGATCCAGACGCATTGTCCCCAGAAGAAAATAGCCGAGCGGGACACCGAGCATGACATTCGCGATCCAGTCGGAACGCGATGCCGGCCAGAGTCGCTCCGTCAACGACCAGTGAAATGCCTCAACGACTTCCGCCCAGGGTCGGAACGTGAAGTCGAACGGCACCCAGCTTCCGTAGATGATGAAGCTTGCCATTCCCAGGGCGAGCCAGGCATACCAGCCCGGTGTCATTGTCCGCATCACGATACTCGCCCCGGCCGAAGGAATTTGAGCAAGTCATCCTGGGAAACTTTCACCACCGGCACGAACAACCAGTCAATGATTCGAAGTTCCAGGGCAATCATTGCCAGGGCCAGGGGCATCATCAGCCAACCGAACAAGTCATGAACAATCAGATCTCCTAAATCTTTCCAGCCGGCGTGATACACCAGCCCCGTGAAAACGATCCGGATGATGTTGCACAGCACCGCGATCGGCACCGCGCTGACCACAATCAGTAACCGATCGCTCAGCGGTCGGGATCGCATCAGAATCGCGGCGACTACCGCCACGGCCACAAACGTCAGTAACATGCTCAACCCAGAACATGCCTCCTCCACCCCAAGCCGGGTCGAGCCGATGACAATCACGTTCCCCTCGCTGTATGAGGGAAAGCCCGCGGTCAAAAATGTTGCGTTCCCGACCGTGGTCGCCAGTTCCCGGAGTTTGAAACTGAGCCGGGCATAAACACTCCACGGCAGTTCCAGGACCAGCGGGAAGACGACCAGGGCCGGCCAAGCCCAGTTCAACCCTGCCCAGCGGCCGAAAAACATCACTAGCCCGCCAACGACCGCCAGCAAGACCGCAAATCCCTGCAGCCACTCCTTCGCGATGTTCGTTCGCTCGGCAATCAAGAACACGGCCCCCGCCAAGGCAAAAAACGGCAACCCCCAGAGTTCCGGCCAGCGGAACGACGTGGGAATCATTTCCCGGCGAGTCCAGAGGATGTAGCCGGCATACGGCAGGAACAGCAAGCCGTGTGAATAATCCGCCTGGCTGGTCCAGAGCTGAAAAAGCTGCTTCAATGCCGGCCAGAAGGCATAAGCGATAGCTGCGCTCGTGGCCAAAACCGCGAGCTGCCAGGCCCGGGAGCGAACCGTTTCTGAACTGCTCGAACGTGCCATGGGGCATCCTTTCCGGCACAGAGTCGAAGATCATGGCGACGGGTTGCGTCGGGAATCATTCCTTGCCCCCTAGTGTGAAGCAACCAAGCGAACTCTGCAAGACAAGCTGAGAAGTCGAGGTTCGGTCCTTAAAAAAAGACTCCGAATGTGTTCGAGGACTTTACGCAAAGTGTGTGACTAGAACAGGATCGCGTAATCTTAAAGAATATGAAGCAACGCAAAAACTCCAGTCGGTCGAAACTTCGTATAATTTTTTAGGTTCATACTCGAGAAATTCGAGGACGTTTCGTGGATCCGGTACGCCGCTTTGCCGAAGCCTGCGGGGCACAGTTTCCCGTGGACTTGCGGATTGAACGTTCCGACGGCATGCCACTGGCCGAGGGTCAACTGGAACTTCCCATGGCAGTAATCGGTAGCGACCCGGACGGGGAAATTTCTCTGCTCGGCGACGATGTCAAGCTTCGGCACGCTTGCTTGCAAGTGGTGGGTGGCCGGGTTCTAATCGCGGCGTTGGGGAGCGGCTCAAAAATTACTGGCCTAGCTTCGGGTACGGGCTTTGCTTGGCTGACACCGACTGTTTCCGTCGGTATCGGCAATTTTCGCTTCTACCTCCGCCAGCCGGTGTCAATTTCCCCGATCCCGCTCGATCGCGGTTTCGACCCGCTTCAACCCGCCCCGGTATTATTGAATGGCTTACCGCGAACTGTGATCCGTTTTCTCAACGGCCGTGCCGCGCAATCCGAGTGGACAGTAAACCGGCTGATGACCTTTGTCGGCCAGGGTAACGAGTGCAAAATTTGCCTGAACAGTTCGGAGATTGCGGAATTTCATGCGTACTTTTTGCTGACTGCGGCCGGACTCTGGATCATCGACCTGCTTTCGCCTGGCGGAGTCCAAGTCAACGGCCAGCCGGTCCGCTTCGCACGTCTGGGGCCAAGCGATGAGGTCCGGATCGGCCGCTTTGCCTTCGGCTGCCATTATCCCGATGGCGATCCCCTCGGGCAAACAGAGTTCCATTCCGAATTGTTTCGGCACACCGAGCCCGTGCGACCCACGGCTCCGCCCACCCCCAGCGTGGCGGCTGAAATTTCTCCTGGAAGCACGACGCTGATTCGCGCCAACATGATTGAGCAATTCCAACAATCCATCGTGGAAATGCTCGGCAGCCTCGGGGCTCTTCCCCCGGCGATTATCCTTCAAATGCAGCAAAAACTCGAAGGCGTCTCTCAGTTGACCACTGAACTCCAGATACTGGAGCAGCAATCGCTCAACTTAAGCAGTGTCAGCAATGCAGAGATTTCAAAGCTGGCAGACCGGATTGCCAGCCTCCGCCTGGAACGCCAGGAACTCTGGCGAACGCTTTTCCGAATAATAGCAGACGCTGAGGAAAACACAATCATTTAACCTCATCACCCGGCAAGCAATCGATCAACTGTTTCTTGATACTTGGCCGTAAGTTGACCAACTAGCCAATCAGGCAACTCGGGTGGCGGGCTGTTTTTATCCCAGCCGATCGATTCCAGCCAGTCCCGTAACAATTGTTTGTCGAAGGACGGCGGAGAAATGCCAGGTGTGTAACGTTCTCGAGGCCAGAATCGGGAACTATCCGGGGTCAATACTTCATCAATCAAAAGCAGAGTGCCGTCGGCATCGTGCCCCCATTCCAGCTTCGTGTCGGCGATGATTATTCCCCGTTCCCCGGCATAAGCGGCCGCCCGGCGGTAAATCGCCAGCGTCCGTTCCCGCAATTCCGTGGCGAGAGGCTCTCCGATTTTCTCGCACAGGGTTGAGAAAGAGATATTTTCATCATGCCCCGACTCGGCCTTCGTCGCAGGGGTGAAGATCGCTTCTGGGAGTGGATCGCTTTCACGCAACCCGCCGGGTAAGGGTATGCCGCACACCGTCCCGGACTGGCGATATTCCTTCCAGCCCGATCCCGCGAGATACCCGCGTGCCACGCATTCAAAGGGGATCACCCGAGTTTTCCGAACCAGCATACTGCGATCCGCAAAAATCTCAGGAGCAACTTGAAATGCTGCGGGAAAATCCCGTAAAGACGTGCTGAGCAGATGATGCGGCTCGCCGAGCCATTCGAGCCAGAATCGGGTCATCGCGGTAAGAAGTTTCCCTTTCCCGGGAATCCCACTCGGCATGACCCAGTCAAAGGCACTGATCCGATCGGTGGCGACAATCACCAGCCGGTCACCTAGATCGTAAAGATCTCGCACTTTCCCGCGCCGGACGGGGAGGCCGGGAAGCTCGGTCTGCATTACCACCGGATCCATCTTCCATTCCTGCCGTCGACTCTGTGTGCTTATACGAATCCTCCACGATGAATTTTACGGAGACGGTTTTTTCTGGCTGAAATCATTCTCTACCGTATGAGACCAGGCTGGACTTGACCTGGCGATTTGGGTCGATCACGATGCTGCTTGTCCTACATAAACCACGAGGCCAGGATGTTTTTCGAATCAGCTGAGGTGTCGGTCGAAACTGTCGATAGTATTGCCACGCTGTGGCTGAAATTTCCGGGCCGGCCGGTCAATGCCCTCACACCCACGCGGTGGCAGCCGCTGGCACAGGCATTTTGTGCTGTTCAACGTCGCTGTGACCTCGATGCTCTGGTGATTCGCAGTCGTCTTCCGGCAGGATTTTGCGGCGGGCAAGCTCCCGGGATTCTAGCTGAGCTCAAAACCGAAACAGATATCAGTACCTTTGCCCGCATCGGGCAGTCCACTCTTCAAATGTTGGACAGTCTTCCATTTCCGACAGTGGCGTTCATCGAAGGACCGTGTCTTGGCCCTGGTCTGGAACTCGCACTGGCATGTGATTTTCGGCTTGCCGTGGCCCGCCCCGATTCCTGGTTCGCTTTTCCCGACTGGCGTCTCGGCCTGCCGCCGGTCTGGGGCGGTGTCGCTCGGTTGTCATCGCGTCCGAACATCCTTGCACGATTACGCCAGGGTCAAAAGCTGACGGCCCGGGAAGCCGTGCGAATCGGCCTGATTCATGACGCTGCCTGTGTTCGCCGAGGGAAAATCTTGCTCCGAAACTGGTTAGATCGTTTGCAATCCCGCCCACGACTTCCACGGCGTCGGGAATTCGCTGAAGAACTCGCCCGAGAACGCTTCCAATTTCGCAACGCACTTCGCCAGGACGAGGTTCAAAAACGCTTGCGAATTTGGGCATCCCATCTAGAAATTCCGGCGGAATGGGGAATGCGAGCATATCCGATTAGCAACAGACCGGCCACGGTGGCGTTGCTCGGGGAAAACTGTCTGGCGGGTGAGTGGGCCGTGGAATTAAGCATATTCGGGCATCAGGTGTTGCTATTGAGAAACAGTGAAAGCATCTGGAACTCATGTCACCGGGCTTTTGCGGTAGCTTTACGCCGCGGACGGGTCACCCCCCTCGAAGCTGAGCAGGCGCGAGGGCGGATTCACTCTGTGTCTGATTCACAGGCACTGGCTCAAAGTCGCTGGGTGATTGCGACGGAGGCGTGTCCTCGTCTGAAGAAGTATGACGAGGAGTTAAGTTCCCGAACGATTATTGTTTTGACTGGCACCGCGGCCGACGCCAATGTGTCAGGGTTGCCCTGGGCCAGGCCGCAGCGAATCATTCGCTGTCGCGGAAATCCACTCACGGCGGTACACATTCAGCCAGACTCGTGGACCGCGCCGGAGACCGCCTGGAATGTCGCAGCCTGGCTGGAGACACTCATGATTGACTGTGTCTATGCGACTCAACGAGTCAGCGTGGGGGAAATTGGCGAACGGTATGACGTGGCAAGCGCGGCTCGAGCCGCCTAGAAATACCATCATGAAATCATCCACGAAGAGTCAACCTCGGTCGTCTGAAAGTCAACCTCGGTCATCGCGGTCCCGAGCTCGGCAATCACCGCCGCCCGATCCGGCGCGGGTCAAGGCGATTCTTCAGGAACTGGCTCGGCTTTATCCGGAAACCGGTACGGCTCTGAATTATGCCGATCCGCTGCAACTCACCGTTGCCACAATCCTCTCGGCTCAATGTACCGACCAGCGGGTGAATCTTGTCACGCCAGCACTTTTTGCCCGGTTCCCGACGGCGGCCGACTTCGCCACAGCCCCCGTTGATGAAATTGAAGAGTTGATCAAAAGCACTGGATTTTTCCGGAATAAAGCAAAGAACATCAAGCAATGTTGTGACATGATTGTCAAAGAGTATGGCGGGAAAGTTCCTCGCACTCTCGAGGAATTAATCCGGCTTCCTGGCGTCGGCCGAAAAACCGCGAATGTGATCCTGGGGGATGCCTTCGGCCTGCCTGGTATTACCGTGGATACTCACGTTGGCCGGCTAGCCCGCCGACTGGGATTGACTGTGCATACCGATCCGGTCAAAGTCGAGCAGGATTTAATGACCGCGATTCCTCGATCCGAGTGGACATCGTTCAGCCACCGTTTGATCTTCCATGGGCGGCAAGTCTGCACGGCTCGGAAGCCACGTTGCGAACAATGCACACTTGCCCCACGTTGCCCGCGTGTCGGTGTCAACAACAAAGTGTTAGCGACAACTCCCCCGAAGCCAAAGAAAACACGGGTCCTGCACCCTTCGCGCAAGCGGAGTCGGCGGAAAAATCCACGCACCGACTCCCTATGATTTTCGCGAGCTCGCAGATACAAATTCTTGAGTTCGAGAGTTTGATTTTTCAGGCGTGCCTTGCGGTGCACTATGCCCGATTCCCTTCTCGAGAGATTTCTGCGGTATGTTCGCATCGACACCCAGGCCGATGAACGTTCGAGCACTTACCCTAGCAGTCCGGGTCAATTTGAACTCGGGCGGCTGTTACGAGACGAGCTTCGTTCCTTCGGCCTCAGCGATGTGGTGCAAACTGAGTACGGCATCGTCTATGCCACGGTGCCGAGCACTGTCCCGGGTCCGGTGCCGACCGTTGCGCTTATCGCCCATGTCGATACGTCCCCTGAATTTTCCGGAAAATCGGTGAATCCCCAGGTCATCGTGAATTATCCTGGCGGCGACATTATTTTGCCTCGAGCCCCGCAACGGGTGATCGCCGTGGCCGAGAATCCCGATCTGAATCGGCTCATCGGGAAAACGATTATTACCACCGACGGTACAACGTTGCTTGGTGCTGATGACAAGGCCGGCGTGGCAGTCATCATGGAAGTCGTCAAAACGCTCGCGGACCACCCTGAAATTCCCCACGGACCCGTCCGCGTCTGCTTCACGTGCGATGAAGAGATCGGCAAAGGCGTATGGCATGTCGATCTCGCGGAACTGGCCGCCGACGTCGCCTACACGCTTGATGGTGCCGGAGTCGGAGAAGTCGAGGGAGAAACGTTTTCTGCCGACAAGGCTGTGATCACGATCACGGGGGTCAATATTCACCCATCAATTGCAAAGAACCGCATGACAAATGCGGTGCGGCTGGCGGGAATGTTTCTCGAACGCCTGCCGAAGCGAACGTTGACCCCGGAAACGACCGAAGACCGAGAAGGATTTTTGCATCCCTATCTGATCGAAGGCGGGGTTCCGGAAACGAAAATTCACTGTCTGCTTCGGGATTTTGAAACGGAAAAACTCCGAGAACAAGCGGAAATTCTTCGGGAAATCGGCCGGCAACTGCTCCGCGAATACCCTCAAGCTCGGATCGACGTGCAGGTGACACCGCAATATCGGAACATGCGGGAGGGCATGGCCAAGGAACCGCGGGCGATCCCGTTCGCCCTCGAAGCTGTTCGCCGAGCTGGCCTCGAACCGCGGCAAACCATCATTCGTGGCGGCACCGATGGTAGCCGACTGACGGAACTCGGTCTGCCGACCCCGAATTTATCCACCGGCGAGCATAATCCTCACTCACCGCTCGAGTGGGCTTGCCTCGAAGAAATGCAGGATAACGTCCGTATCGTCGTAGAGTTATTGAAACTCTGGGCGGGTCACTGAACCGGCCGAGCGGCCTTGACTGCGGATATTCTTCCATTCGGTGGCATCAGCACCGCCGGCATGGAAAAAACCCCAGCGGTGTTGCCGCCACTGACAACGCCGGAAGTATATGCCGGCAAATTTCAGCGGATCATCAATCCGCTGTGTCTGATTTCTCGCGGATTCGGAAGCACAACACCATCCTTGCTGTCGGTGATTCTGATCTGCCTTGCTTTGCGTATGGGCAACACCAAAATGATCGCAAGTAAGTCAGTGCCCCCGGCGAATATCCGAAGGTTGATAACGGATTTCAATCCGGAAGACTTTTTTTGTGCGGCAGATGATTTCCCAGGTCTCGGGATTGATCCGCACGGGAACTTCCATCCGGTGGATGTCTACGGTGGCATGAAAACCCCGTTCCGAGAAAATGTCGATCATCATACGCAGTGTCAGCGGGTCATCGAGAAGCTCATCTTCGGTGTTGATGCGGGCGTGACCAGTGAAGGCATGCGCGCGAACGATCGGAATCATTTTTTCTTCAATCAGTTTGATCACAGCTTCAAATTTGGCCCGGTGGTCTTCCTGATACATTTCGAGCCGTTCAACGAGTTCTTGACGGGCATGAACCGCCAGTTGGCTGGCGATCGGAATATTTTGAATTAAGTCGAAAACTTCCTGACTCAGTTCCAGCGAGCTTTGATAACTGAATTCCTTGAGAATCCGTGCTTGAACTTGCGGAAGATCATCCTCGGCATCGATAAAATGGAAGTGAAAGATTTTCCGCAGCGATTGCAGGGCTTCGAAGGTGGTTTGTTTGAACGTGCGGTAGCGGTTTCGGCAGAGCTGAGGATCAAGGTCCGTAGCCCGTTCTTCGAGTAATTTCCCGGTGCCTGTTTCTCGGACAATCCGGTTATGTTCACGAATTTCATGACCCCGCTTCAATTGCCGTTGCACACTGACTTCTTCACTGACAAATAACAAGACAATTCGGAACATCGGTTTTCGGAAGTACCGTGCCAGCGGTGTCGTCCGGTACTGGTTATGTAAATCCAGCATGGCAAAGTAAAAGAGTTTGAGGCATTCAACTTGAACATGCGTCCGGGGGAAACCGTCGATGATCACGCCGTCGTGATACTTCGGGTCCAGCAGTTCCTCGAAGAGTAAACTGACGACTTCCCGATCGCCGACCATCCCGCCTGCGTTTTTGATCGCCACGGCTTGTGGACTCGTCAAAAGGTTGCTGACGACAATCGGCGGGGCAGTAATGTCCCGGGTTTCCGCGATGAACGCCGTGTTCGTTCCTTTCCCAGCACCAGGAGCACCTCCTAGCCAGATAAATTCCCGAGGAAAGCGGAGATTGTCCTTGCCGTGACGCTCGATCAGATCATCCCACACGGCATTAAAGATCAATTGTGCGTCTTTGATTTCCAGGTCGCTCACGGTACCCTGGCCGGTTCCGGAGACTGTCGCTTCCGGCTCGTTCATCAGCTTAACTCCGAGATTTGACACTCACGAGAGAGTCGAGCCATTCGCAAAGCCTTGATCCGACACTCACGAGAGGGTCGAGTCAATGCTCACTTGTTCCTTCATCTTGGCAGGAAAGCTGGGCTTATCCTACTTGATTCTCCCCGGCTTGGCTTTCCTACCGTCGCACGGTTCCACGATAACGGCAGATCCCTTGTGATTTGACGGCTATTCAGAGGGTAAATCAACTCCCGATAACAATGAAATCTGCTAAAAATCTGCTCAATCTGGCAATTTGCCGACATCGAGTCGTGAAGGAGTTGAATATCCCGAGCCTGATTGACATGATGGCGGTGAAACGGATACTTGGTAAAAATCGGATTTGTTCTGGCATCGCTCGATCTTTTGCGTTACTGATATTGATTATCTACCCTTTACAAGCATCCCGCCGTTATCCCCAGCACAAGGGGGCATATGATGTTTCGGCTCCTCGGTTATCCATCCGTATCCTGTGATGGTATCCGCCGCCGGGATTTGCTTCGTGCAAGTTCCTTGGCGATGCTCGGCAGCATGGTCAAGATGCTTGCCGCAACCGCGGCGAGCGACAGCAGCTTGCAGACACCCCAACGGCGTCGGCGGGTGAAGTCGTTGATTCTCATCGACCTGTTTGGTGGCCCGAGCCATCTCGATATGTTTGACCCGAAACCGGCCGCACCGGAAGAAATCCGTGGGGAATTTTCAAGCATTCCGACGGTTCTTCCAGGAATCCGGATTTCGGAGCATTTGCCAAATCTCGCCAAGCGGCTTGATCAAACCTGTTTAATCAGAACGGTCTCACATCGATACAACAGCCACAATCCCTACGCTGTGATGACGGGATTCACCGGTGGTCAAGATAACATCGACTATTTCGCAAAACCGACAAATCACCCCAGCATTCCCTCGGTATGCCAGTATTTTGGCATCGGCCGCGGCGAAGAATTACCCGGATATGTGATGCTGCCGGCGTATCCAGGCTACAGTCAGGGGCTGCGGCGTGCCGGTCCTTACGGGGGTTACCTCGGGCCAAACTATGATCCGCTGTTTAGTTCGTGTGAACCGACTTGGAACACGAAAGAAGGCAAAGTTTCTTTTTATGATTCGGATCACCGCCCGCTCGGCGAGCCGACTTTGCCGAAAATCGATGCCGGACTGACGCTGGACGCATTGAATCTTCGCCGGAGTCTGGTGACGCAACTGGATCAGGCGGCGCAGCGGATGGACACACTCGTGGCGACACACAAAATCGCGACGAAACGGAACGAGGCCTTCGACTTGTTGACATCCGCGAAAGCCCGGGAAGCGTTCGACTTGAGCCGGGAAGCACCTCAGATTCGTGATCGTTATGGTCGAGATCTGTTTGGACAAAGCGTATTGCTGGCACGTCGATTGGTGGAAAACGGCGTGACTTTTGTGACCGTTCACACCGAAGCGGCGCAGGGGAACGGCCATTGGGACACCCACAGCAATAATTTTAAGATGCTTAAGAATATATTGCTGCCGTTCCTTGACGCGGCTGTCTCAGCGCTCCTCGATGACCTCCGCCAGCGAGGATTATTCGAAGAGACATTGGTGATCGTACAGGGCGACATGGGGCGGTCGCCTCGGGTCAACAAGAATGCAGGCCGGGATCACTGGCCTCAATGTGGTTTTTGTTTGTTGTTTGGTGCCGGGATTCGCCCGGGTCTTGTCTACGGACAATCGGACAAATCTGGGGCATATCCGACGGACTTTCCGGTCAGTCCCGGTGACCTCGCTGCAACGGTGTATCATCTCGTTGGCATCGACCCCGAGGCGATGGTGCCCGACCAGGCTAACCGACCGGTGGCGATCAGTCACGGTGGCTCGGTGATTCATGGCATTCTCGCCTGAGAATCAGCCGCGCATGAAGTGAATCGCTCAGCCCTACGAGCCGCGCAAGCAATCGCCGGAGTGCCCCCTGACACCCCGGCGATGCACCAGCCGCCCCCCGACGGCCTTAAATCAGAGATTCCAGCAGATATTTTAACTTTCGTACCTCCGGTTCCACCGGGAACTCATTGTCGGGCACATCCCGAACATCCACGGTGAGGGCGCGATGGTAGTGGAATCGCTCGAGTTGGTTGAGAATCCGCCCGTATTCAATTTCTCCTTGGCCAATCCGAACCTGAAATTGCTCGGCCGCGGCACCGGAATCCCGCAGCCGGACATGGCAGACATACGGATAAACTTCATCAAATCCGATTGGTCCCTCGGGGTGAATATGATAATGACTGGGATCGAGGGTGAGACCGAGGCCGGGAACGCTTTGGCACAAGGCAACGGCTATGCTCGGTGTCCCGGTGAGTGTTTCACTGTGGGTTTCGAGCGACAGGATCACTCCTTCCGCGGTAGCAACCTGAAGACAGCGACTTAAACGTCGGACTTCCTGGTCGAGCGGGGTGTCCTTGG